>JAABUQ010000390.1_pt1 | contig 101936 bp, 106 predicted proteins | sample 5560001 | NCBI WGS metagenome assembly JAABUQ01 (sample SAMN10711888, study PRJNA513371) | rock metagenome | isolation source: Antarctica rocks | place: Antarctica: Victoria Land, Finger Mt nord | collected 2015-12-18
CCTACGACGCCATTGTCGACCATTGCTGCCACGCCTGGAATAAGCTCGCCGATCAGCCCCGGCGGGTCATGTCCATCGGCCTGCGAGACTGGGCGCAGCGGTCGTGATCAGGGAGCCGTGGTATAAGGCGCGCACGCCGGAGACGCGCGCAACCGGGCGTGAACCGGGCCGGTTCGGCGCCTCCGCGACCGATGCTGCGGCCGCGAGAATGAGTCGATGGTAGCGGTCAGCAGCTGTAACACCCCAGCTTTGGGCACTCTCCGCCAACACCGCGTCGATGCGATCCGAGGCACGGCCGACGAGGCGATAGGACACCTACGCGGTGTCATTCGGAAGCTGGGCACGGAGGCGCGCCATCGTCCGCCGGTGGTGTGCCTCTTGGTCTCCGGGGGAAGCGATCGTCACGAATCTTCCGGCGTCGGCATCGGCAATGCCCGCTTCGGCCTCCGCGACGATCTCGTTTTCCAATGAGAGATCGTCGGCATAACGCTTCGCTGCCTCGATTAGGAAGGCGCTCCGACTTGCGGCACGTCCCTCTGCAACCTCGCGGTCGACGACCTGCTGAACTTCCTCGGGGAGCTCGACACTGACCACACCCATCCGATGTGCCTTTCGACGATCGTTCGGCTCGGTGAGCGCAGCCTCCTATCTCACCGGATCCAGCACCACCACCGGGATCTCGCGCTCGGTCTTTCGTGCGTAGTCGGCGTAAGGCGGCCAGAACTTCCGCCCCTCCTCCCACAGCCGGGCGCGCTCCTCGCCGGTGGCGGTCCGGGCGTGAGCCTTCATGTTCTTCGTGCCGACCCGAACCTCGACCTCCGGGTCGGCGAGAAGGTTGCGGTACCAGCCCGGGTGCTCCGGCGCGCCGCCCTTCGAGGCGACGATGAAATACCCGTCGCCGGTCTCGCCGTAGAACAGGGGGAAAATGTATTTCTCCCCGGACTTCCGCCCGGTCGTCGTCAGTAGCAGCGAGGGGACGGTCATCTCGGAATAGCCGGGGGGCGTGACGGTGTACATGTGCCCCTCGGCGCCCCCGCTCGCGAGATAGCGGTTCGCGTGTTCCACCATCCAGCCCGGAAGGTTGGGAGCGAGCTTGGCCTCGGTCATCGCGGACATCCTCTGAGACAGTAGAAAGCCTAGCACGGCCCGCGGGCAGTGACCGAGCGCTTGATCACAACGGCGTGAGCCCCGGCGTATGGCCGTGTCAGCGACGTTGGAGCGGCGGACCCAATTCAGGAGGAGCGCCATGACCCAGCATGTATACAAGGTGGTCGAGATCGTCGGCACGTCGGAGGAGAGCTTGTCCGATGCGATCGACCGCGGCATCACCGAGGCCAGCGAGTCGATCCGCCACATGGGCTGGTTCGAGGTGACCAAGATCAGCGGCCATCTCGAGAACGGCAAGGTGGGGCATTACCAGGTGTCGCTGAAGCTCGGCTTCCGCGTCGACAGCACCTGACGCAGCCCGGCTCGCCCTCCCCTTGCGGGGAGGGTCGAGGTCGGGGATTTACTCGCCGGTAGCAAGCGGGATGTTCGGCGATGAAGCTGATGTGGTTCCACCTGATGCCGTATACGGAGCTGCCGGAGGATTTCCGGGAGAAGAACCCGTCGGTTTGGGTGGATATCCACTCGTCGCTGTTCGACCCGAAACGTGCCCACCTGATGTACAACGAGTTCATGGACGAAATGGAGTATGCCGCCGATTGCGGGTTCGACGCGATCTGCTGCAACGAGCACCACTCCAACGGCTACGGGCTGATGCCCTCGCCGAACCTGATCGCCACGTCGCTCGCGCGCCGCACCACCGACACCGCGATCTGCGTGATGGGCAATTCGATCGCGCTCTACAATCCGCCGACGCGGGTCGCCGAAGAATTCGCCATGATCGACTGCATCTCGGGCGGTCGCCTGCTGCCGAAGCTGCGCCCGCTGTTCTCCGAGTGGGAAGACAAATGGTGGCCACAGCCGATGGAGACGAGCCAGCGCGCGGCGGTGCCGGCGTTCTTGCCGAAACTGGCGGCGGAGTAAGGCCCTCACCCAACCCTCTCCCGGCGGGACAGGACTTCTTCTGCTCCCTCTCCCTCCGGGTAGGGCCGGGGTGAGGGTTCCACACGCGATGAATCGGGAGCAAGAAGTGACCGAACCCGAGACGTTGACCATCGACGTCAACGGCTTTTCCACCCGTGTCTGGCGCGCCGGCAGCGGCCCGAAACTCGGCTTCCTCGCCGGCTTCGGCGGCCTGCCGCGCTGGGTGCCGTTCCTCGATGAGCTCGCTAAATCCCGCACCGTGATCGTCCCCTCGCTGCCGGGCTTTCCCGGCGGTGAGCGGGGCCATTCGGTGCTGGATACGCAACTCGACTGGGTTGTCGCGGTCCACCAGATCCTGGCCAAGTCGGACCTGCTCGGCGACGGCAACTCGCGGCACAAGAGGAGCAGAATGCCGCCATTGACCAGATGCAGTGGGAGATGTGGGGCCCGTGGGCGCCATTTTATTACTAAGCCAACAAAACCGGCGAGCCTGCTTCGCCTCTCTTGCGACGCGGGCTCGCCGAGTTTACGGGCGGGCGACTACACCGATCGCCGGCCGGCAATGGCGTGGTAGATCACCAGAACGACGATTGCGCCGATGACGGCGACGATGAGGCTGTAGATATTAAGCCCGGTGACCGGTGCTGCGCCGAAGCTTGTGAACAGGAAACCGCCGACAACCGCGCCGACGACGCCGAGGATGATGTCAACAATGACACCCTCTCCCGACTTGTTGACGATCTTGCTGGCGATGAAACCAGCGATCAGGCCGAGGATCAGCCAAGCGATAATGGACATGAGGCACTTCTCCAGCAGATGCGGCACAGCCGCGGTTACGGAACGTTGAACTGCTAGCGCACGACGCGCTGCGAAGTCGTCAGCCTGCGCTGCACGGCAAGCGAGCCGCCAATCGCGGCGCAAATGCCGCCGAGCAGTAGTACGCTGAAGGCGGCAAACGACGTTTTCGACGCTGCCGCCGCGCTTGCGTCAGCCGCATTCTTCGCGGTCTGAGCAGCCTTGTCCTTGGCTTGCTGCAACTTCGCCTGAGCGTCGTCGAAGCGTTTGGCCGCTTCATCATGACTGATCTTCATTTGAGCGGCCATGATGTTGATGGTGCGCTCCTTCGCGGCCGCCGCATCAGGGCCGCCTTGTGCGGAGGTGACGAGGTTGCTGGCGACCTCTTTCTGGGCAGCCTGGGGAGTCATGGTCGCCGGGTCCGGGCTGGCGGGTTGCAGGAATGCTTGTGCCTGGTCCTGGATGGCGTCGGGCGTCACGCCGGCCGCCTGGGCCAGCGGCTTGGCCGCGCTGCTCGCACCGCTTCCCACCGCCGAGGCAGCCCCGCCCAGCGCCGAGAATCCGCCGCCGATAATGCCGCCGATGGCCGAGGTGAGCAAGTATATCGTGAGCAGGGTGGCGATGCCCCAGGTCACCAAGCCGTGCAGCACGCCATCGAAGCGGATCTCGACGCCAGCCATCCAGGCCGTGACGTAGCCGCCGAAGAGCAGGGCGAGGCAGCTGCTGATCAACCACCAGATGCCCGCGCCATACCCCAGACTGCTGGCGTCCGGTGTCGTCCCGGCGTTCGTATCCACCGTTCCCAGCCCGATGCCCGCGCCGAGCGTGCTCAGCAGCAATTGGACCACCACGACGAGGATAACCCCGCCGAAGATGGCGGCCCAGGAAATGCGCCGGTGCGTGTGCGCGCCCCCGCCAAGCATGGTGGTTGTCTCGACCGTCGTTGGGCCGGCGGCCGGTCTGTTCGGATAGGCGGTCTCGGACATGCGTCCCTCCAAAAAAGCGCCCGAGGCGTGGAGCACCCCGGGCTTATTGTATTGTTTAGGTCTTCGGCTTGGCCGGAGTGACCGGGGTGGCAGGGCCTGTGCCGGTCGTGCGCTCCACACCGGGCTCCTTGGTGATCTCTACCTCCTGACGCCGCACCGTGTCGCTGACGGTCTCGGTGCGATCGGTGGCGTCCTTATGGATCACGACCTCTTCCCTGACCCGGGCGGTCTTTGAGACGACTGCCTCCTCCCGGGTCTCCTTCAGCTCGACCACCTTGTCGGTGAAGTCGGCGCCGGTGACCGGGCGGCCATCGGTTACCGGGCGACGCTCGACCGAGACCGTCTCGTCATGCACTGACACCTGTTCCGAGACTGGGGTCTCGACGACATAGCGTCGGACGCGGGTGGTGCCACGATCGACCGCGCGCTTGCCGATCGCCATCGTCTCCTCGGAGAGTTGCATGGTGCCGCCGTCCGTCGACTGCGCGGTGCCCGTCTTGGCGGCCGTGGTGCCGCTTGCGACCGGAGCGGCCGTGGTGCCGGTCGCGACTGGCGCGGCTGCCGTTTGTCTTGTCGTCTGGCTGACACCGTAGCTTGCCGCCCGGTCGTCAAGATCGATCGGGTTGTGCCGCTCGAGAATATCCATGACGCTCGCCACGTGCTGCTCGGGCGCCTTCACCGTCACCACCGTCGAGCCGCTTGTAAGGCTGCGATCATAAACCGCGGTGTCCTGCTCGTAATCGGCTCCCGTTCCGAACAGGCTCTTCCAGAAGCCCTGCTCGCGGGCCGGCGCCGCTGTCTCGGTTGTCGTTGCGGTCGTCCGGGACGTCGCGGCCGAGCCCGCGTGCTGGCTAATCGCGTCAGCCGGCACGTTGGCCGCCCTCAAATCCTGCACGGCGGCATCGGCGTGGGCGGCCGTGTCAAACACGGCAACAATTGTCTCTTCAGCCATGGTGTTCATTCCTCAGTGATGGGGTGCGATCAGTGTCGAGCAGAAGGCGATCGTCGCCGCCTTCCTGAAGCCCCGCCTCGACGCGGGTGATGACGGCGTCTTGCGTGCGTAACGTTACGGTCTCTTGATGACGCTCGGTGTGACGCACACGCCGAATGCGAATTTCTTCCTTGAGCACGAGCCGCCGCTCGACGACCAAGATTTCCTCGACGACCGGCATGATCGTCAGGTCGCCTTCCGTCCTCACGGGTGGCACGGACTCGATGGTGCGGCCGACCGGCACGCGCTCGATCTCGAACCGCTCGCTTGTCAGTAACTCATCGATCAGCTGCTCGTGTTCGCGCGTGATCGTGGCCACCCGTACCCTATCTGTCTCGATCGTGCGACGGACAAAGTTTGCCAGTTCGGCAAGCAGCGGAATAACGATCGGCGAGACTCGTCGTCGGGCTTAGAGGTCATGCGATCTTCCACTGCCGAGGCACAGACCAGGGTATTCGAAGACGGCTTACCCCCATCCTGGACCAACGATCCGCTGTGGGTAGCGGCGCTTCGAACTGCGCCCTATTCCGATACCAGCAATATGGGCAGCGTCGCTCGGTCAGGCGACCAGCAGTTTTGTCGAGCCTGCAAGCATAATTGCACGGCGATCCCGTCGCCGATCAGGTCGTTATGTTAGCTGGCTCAGCGGGATCGAGAACCGCAGCCAGGCTGCGTACGGTTTCGGCGATGCAGTCCAGCACGATGCGCACGCGTGGCGTGGTGCGTTTCTCCTGATGCACGCCGAGCCAGATTTCTGAACTGGGGATCGGAACGGGTGTGGCAATTCGGCGTAGTGCCGGCTCCGTATCCGCGCGAAAGCGCGGCAGCAGGGCGAGGCCTCCGCCGCAGTAGGCCGCCCAGTGTTGGGTTTCGTAGCTGTCGGTCTTGAAGACGACCTGCGCCCTGCCCGCGTGGGCGGAAAGCCAGGCCGCCTGCGCCGTGAGATCGTCATCGTCGAGCAACGTGATCAGCTGGTGCCCGTGGCAACCGCCCTCAAGATCGGGCTCGCCGGCGCGCGCGAGATACGCCGAACAACCATACAGGCCGAATGCGATCGAGCCGATGTTGCGTGCAACCAACTCGTGGTGCTCGAACCGTTTCAACCGAATGGAGACGTCGGCGTCGTGCGTCGCGAGCGGCTCGCCGGGTAAGATCGGATGTGATTCGATCAGGATGCCCCGGTGGCGGTTGTGCAATCCCGCAAAGCAAGGCGCGAGCAGATGACTGGTGACGAGCTGCGAGCTTGTGACTCGCACCAATCCTTCCAGACGAACGTCGTGCCCAGCCACCGCGTGCTCGACGGAACGCGCCTCGGCCTCGACTCGCTCGACATGGTCCAGGATCCGCTTCCCGGCGATGGTCAGCACATAGCCGTCGGCGGTACGTTGCAGCAGTCGAACACCCATGCCCGCCTGCAGCGACGTCAAGCGTCGGCCAACCGTCGATTGCGTCACTTGCAGCTGTTTCGCTGCCGCCGCGAGCGTGCGGTGTCGGGCAATCGCCAGGAAGAAGCGCAGGTCGTCCCAGTCGAGCATTGTCCTCCCGTGCGTTTATGCATGATGCCAGATCAATAACGCTTCTACCCGAACCGCGTGCAAAGCGCGAAAGCTAGGTTATGCACAACTTACCTTGCCTGCGGATTGGGGCCTGCCAAACAGGCAAGCCGGCAGCAATCTGGTATGCACGGCCGTGACGACGGTCGAGGCGGAGATGGGCGACCCGGCCCAAGGACGACACAGAACACTGCGATGCCGGACCGTCTCGTCCGGCGCATTGCAGCACTTGAGCTACGTCCGCAACCTGCCGCCTCTCCGAGTCGAGGAGCGGGTGGGTCCCGCGACCGATGGCGCGGCGATGACCCCGTCGGAAACTTTGCTTGCCGCGCTTGGCTCTTGCCTTGCCGCCCGGATCCACGCCGGTGCAGTGACGGGAAGCATCTCGGTTCAAAGCCTCGAACTGGAGATCGAGGTCGATGTGGAGAAGAGTCCGTTCTGGGGAACGCCTGGCGAGGATGCGAAGTCCGTAGGGTTCGAATCGATCCGCGTGACGGTTCACTTCGAAGCTGACGCGCCCGAAGAAGCGCTGCGCTCGCTCATCTCCCACGCGCTGATGTGGTCGCCGGTAGCGAATACCCTGCATGGCCCCGTACACCTGGACATGACGCTCGGCAGGACATCAGCCGCTGATGGCAGCGATCGAGCGAAGCCGGCCTTTGGCGGCTGACCGTAGCGCACGGCATCGTTGACGACCCGACAACATTGGATGGCCAACGATGCCCAAAGCGATTGCTGGCCGACGGCAAGCAGATCGCTTTGGCATCATCGGCCAAGGACGAGGAGTTGCAGCAGTACAAGAAAGCGGCCCGGATCGATGACCTGATCGACACCGAGACCTCGTCGGACGATGCGGAGAAGAGCAAGCCGCACCCGGATATCTTCGAGGCGGCGCTGCAACGGTTAGGGAACATTGGTCCCGAGCATGTCGTCGTGGTCGGCGACACGCCGTACGACGCCGAGGCCGCGAGCAAGGCTGGGCTGCGCACCATCGGGGTGCTTTGCGGCGGTTGGCCGGAAGCGGACTTGCGGCGGGCCGGCTGCATCGCCGTGTTCAGGGATCCGGCCGACCTCCTGGCTCAATACCACCGCTCGCCGCTCGCGCCGAGTGAAAGAGAATGAGCTAGGCGCCGGCCATTCGCAGCGCGAGGCCGGCCATCCGCCGCCCAAGCGCCTCCACGTCAAGACGGCCCCCGGGACGGTGCCACGTGTAAGCCCAACTGATCATGCCGCCGATGGCGAGCGAAGTCAGGTTCACGTCGTCCACCTGGAACTCGCCGGCCGCGATGCCTTCCTCGAGCAAGCGCGATAGCCAGCGGTCGAACTCGCGGCGGTGCACGTTGATCTCGGAAAGCGCCGCCGGCTCTAGATTCTTTTCCTCCCGGAAATACACCGCGATGTTGGGTTGCCGGACGAGCACGACCTTGGTGAAGTCGACGATCAATCGTTCCAGCCGCTCGCTCGCGGAGCCCTCCGACCGCACCGCGTTCGCGGCGGCCTCGACCGACATCTGGATGGTCGGCAGGCAGATCGCGGCGAGCAGGTCGGTCTTGCTCTTGAAATGCGTGTAGATGAACGGCTTGGTGACACCGAGCTCGTGCGCGATGTCGTCGAGCGTCGTCGCCGTGAAACCGCGCTCGTAGAACAGGGTCACCGCCTCCTGCAGGATGCGCTCCCGCTTGTAGGCGACGATCTCGTCCCGCATGCCCGGACCGGCGACGGTCTGCTGGTTGCTCATGTGTTGGTGCGAAGCCGCGGCGCAAATGCGGCTCCTTCCCCCTTGCTTGCTGCCCGTGCCAGACTACCGGTGAGTAGGTTTCCGATCAACGAGGGGGGACAGCAATGCCGGGTATCCTGGACGGGCGCATCGCGCTGGTGACGGGCGGCGGCGGCGGCATCGGACGCGCGACGGCGCTGGCGATGGCGCGTGAGGGCGCGCGGGTCGCGGTGTCGGACGCGACCGAGTCGATCGCGCAGGAAACCATCGCCGCCGTCAACGCGGCCGGCGGCCAGGCCATGTTCGTGCAGGCCGACGTGACTAAGGGCGCCGAGATCGGCGCGATGGTGGGCAAGGTGGTCGCCGCCTACGGTCGGCTCGACTGCGCCTTCAACAATGCGGGGATTTCGGGCAACTACGTCGGTGCGGCCGGCCAGCTGACGCATGAATGGTCGGAGGATGCGTGGGCGAAGGTCATCGCGATCAATCTCACGGGCGTCTGGGCTGTGCATGAAGCACGAGCTCGCGCAGATGCTGGAGCAGGGCTCGGGCGCGATCGTGAATACCGCCTCGATCGCCGGGCTGATCGGTCTGCCGACGTCTTCCGCGTACGTGGCGAGCAAGCACGGCGTGTCGGGCCTCACCAAGACGGCGGCGCTCGAGTACGCGCAGAAGGGCATCCGGGTGAATGCGGTATGCCCAGGCTACATCGAGACCAACATGACGAAGGAGACGATGCAGCGGCGTGGCGAGCAGATCATGGCGCAGGTGCCGTTCAAGCGCATGGGACGGCCGGAGGAGATCGCGGAGATGGTGGTCTGGCTGTGCTCGGACCGCGCTTCGTTCGTGACGGGGGCGCTGTATAACGTGGACGGGGGATATATGGCGACCTAGCGTCTTCACCCCGGCTCTCTCCCGGAGGGAGAGGGAGGAGAAGCCGTCTCCCCTCGGGTCCCCTCGGGAGAGGGTCGGGTGAGGGCTACGCCGCGAGCCGGGCGTAATCCAGCGTCGCCATCACCTGCACGCGGCGCATGTAGCGGGGCTCGTCCTCGCCATAGTCGGCGACGGCGTTGTGCGTGGTGCCGACGTTGTCCCACATCAGCACATCGCCCTCGCTCCAGTGATGCACGTGCAGGAACCGGTCCTCCGACTGGTGGCGGAACAGCAGGTCGAGCATGGCGTCGCTCTCGCGCTCTTCCATGCCGTCGATGCGGACCGCGTAGCCCGGGTTGCAATACAGCACCGTGCGCCCGGTGATCGGGTGGGTGCGGAAGATCGGTTGCGAGACCGGCGGTTTCTTGCGTCGCTGCTCTTCCGTGAGCGGCGGGCGCGTGTTGCCGGGGCGGGCGCGCATCATGTCCCAGAACTTGGCGAAGTCGTGCGTCGCGGTGCGGCCTGCGAGCTGCGTCTTGATCGCGTCCGGCAACGCATCGTAGGCGGCGTGCATGTTGAGGAACTGCGTGTCGCCGAGCGGCCGGCCGTCGCGGGTCGGGACGCGCCGCGCATGCAAGATGTTGGCGAGGGCGATCTGGTGGCTGTACGACATGTCGGTGTGCCAGCCCTGGCCCGCGTCGCCGGCGCCGACCGGCTTGCCGTCGCGCTCGATGTTGGAGAGGACCATCATCTCCGGGTGGCCCGGCTCGTGGAAGCGGTTGGCGACGTTGATCTCGAGCTCGCCGAACCGGCCGCCGAACGCGGCGAAGGCGTCGACGCCGAGCGTCTGCCTCGGGAAGCACAGCACGCCATGCTCGCCGAGCGCCCGCAGGATGGTGCGGAGCTCCGCGTCCGTCAGAGGCTGGCCGAGGTCGATGTTCTCGACGGTTGCGCCAAGCGTGTCGCCGGTGGGTTTGATGTCCATGGTCGTTCCTCCTGGTCAGACCTCTAGCATGTCGAGCAGTTGACCGGCGACGGCAATGCGCTCCGCAACGTTGCCGCTCGGTCGTGGCAGCACGAGCCGGTCCCCGCGCCGTTCCAGCGGCTGCTCGCGGCGAACCGCTCGTAGGCGCGCCGGTCCGGCCGCATGACAGGCGCCCGCGTGGTCTCCCGCTCTTGGGCCAAGGCAACCAGCCGGGTGGCGATGGCCGCGATGTCCTGCTCGATGGCGGCGCGGCGCTTCGGCCAGGCTTCTGTGTTCAGCCGATCGAGCGCCACGGCGCCGGTATCCACGCCGTAGCGCCAGACCAGATGGATGTCCTCCACGCGGACCAGCAAGCCGGTCTCGCCGGCATAGGCTAGGTGCAGGCAGTCGTTCGTTTCGATTGTCTCGATCCCGCGCAGCTTCGCCATGCCGTGCTCGATGTGGATCACCGCATCGCCCGGCGCGAGCGTCGCCGCGAACGGCGTGACGCCCGCGCTCGGACCGCCAATCGCCGATGCGCCGAGCAGGTCGGCCGGGGCGATGACCGTCGTCTCCGCGTCGGCGAAACCCTGGTCGAGCGAGCCGGGGAGGAGCCCGATCGTGCCGGGGGGCGCCCAGCAGCGGTCCGTCGCGATGTTCGGCGAGCCGATGGGCGACCGCCATGCGTGCCCATCGATTGCCGGGAGTGGCCGATGCGGTCGTCCGGCAGGCAATCCCAGGCCGGTAGCAGCAGGATCGGCATTCCTGGTTCGAGCGCCGACGCGATGCGATGCAACCGCTCCGCGCGCGCGTCTCGCTGCGGGCGACATGGATCAGGCCGGACGGCGCGCTGGCGGCACGCTCGATCAGCCGGGCGGCCAACAGGCCTTCCGGTTCGACTTCGAGGCCTATGGTGGTGCCGTCCATTCTGTCCCGCCGCTGCGTCGTGCCACGCCCCAACGAAGCGGCGGCCGCCCCGTTCCGCGCAACCGACGCCCGGTTCGCGGGTTGGCGACGCAGGAGGAGTGCCGATGACCGAGACAGACGATGCAGCGAAGAAGGTGCAGGCGGTGAAGGACGAGATCACCCGGGTGGCCGACAACACCATGCCGGGCGAGCGCGCAGCATTGCCGCCCGGCAGCCTGCAACGCCGGCCGGTGGACAACCAATCCGACGAACACCGCGATCAACCACGCGCACCGGACGGGGCGCTGCGCAAGCCGGATCGTCCGCCGGGAGTCGCCGAATAACAGCGGCTGTTGACACCGACCCTCCACCGCCGTGGTCGGCGAAGGCCGACCACCCACGACTTCGACGTGAGTGAGGGAAGCCGTGGATGGTCCGCCTGCGCGGACCATGGCGACCCTCGGCGCAGACGGGTCATCTCCCTTTGCCGTTGGTATAAGGCGTCAGGGCGGCGTCGAGGCCCCGGCAACTTGCTGCCAGAGCGCGCGGGTCTCCGCACCTGGGTCCTCAACGATTCGGCATTCGGCGTCGAGCACGAGCGTGGGCCGCCGTCCCAGCGTGTAGGCGGGCCAGTGCGGAAGCGCAGGGTGGTCCGGGACACCGTGATGCGCGAATGCGGCCCAACTGCCCGACATCGCCGCCCCGAGTGTCGCCGCCCTCGATGTACGGTCAATGTCGGGCAAAGTGTCGATCGTATCGAAGGTGAACGGCACGTCGAACGCGTGCGGGGCTTTGAGCCTGCCGTCGAACGCGGCCGATTCAAAGGCGAATGAATACATCCACACCGGCGCGCCTCCCCGGCGCGCCCGGCGCTCCGCCATCACCAGAGACCGGATACGGAAGTTTCCGTCCGTCAGCGCCGCGACCAGCCGCTCGGCCGGGCTGGCGTCGGGCAACAGCCGGCGATACGCCTCGGCCACGCGATCGGCCTGCGCGCCGGCGACCTTTCCTAGCGCCGCGTGGAACTCGTCGTTGGTCAGCGTACCGTTCCACACGCGATCGTCTTGCGCGAGGAACAGCGTGGCCTCGTCCTTGGTGTCGCCTACCAGAAGCGGGATATCCGCCGACACGTCGGGCGCGTCGGGCTCGAACGGATGGCGCGGTACGAGGATGCCGTCCACGACGGGGCCGAACGGATAACGGTCGAACAGCGGAAACGGCGACGGCCCGAGCGCCTGCTCGGCGGGGGCGACGGCGGCAAGGAGCCGAGCGATCGGCAGGCGCTGTAGCTCGTTCAGCCCGCCGCGTGCGAGCCCGAGTTCGTGCAGCACCCGCTCGGTCAGCCGCAAGGCGCGGTCGCGGGTGCGCAGCCGGATCGCGGCGCCGCTCTGCACGATGGCGCGATGGAACAACCCGCGTGCCGCGGGCATCGCCATGAGAGTGCTCACCTTCCCGCCGCCGCCCGACTCGCCGAAGATAGTGACGTTGCCGGGATCGCCGCCGAAGCCGGCCACATTGTCGCGCACCCATTCCAGCGCGGCGATCATGTCGAGCGTGCCGGCGTTGCCCGACTGCGCGTATTCCGCGCCGCCGACCTCGGAGAGGTCGAGGAAGCCTAAGATGTTGAGCCGCTGGTTGACCGTCACCACCACGACGTCGCCGCGTCGCGCCAGATTGGTGCCGTCGAGCCGCGCACTGTTGGCCGAGCCGAACGCGAACGCGCCGCCGTGGAACCACGCCATCACCGGCCGCCGAGCCCCGTCGCCGACGCCCGGGGTCCAGACATTGAGCGTGAGGCAATCCTCGGTCTCGGGCGTGGTGTCCGGCGGGCTGGCGAAGTTCATCAGCTCGGCGCGGCGCGCGAACCCCGTCCGCGATTGCGGCGCCTGCCCGGCATAGGCGAGCGCGTCGCGCACCCCGGCCCAGGGCGCGGGCGGCCGCGGCGGCATGAACCGGTTCTCGCCCGCCGTCGAGGCGCCATACGGCACCGCCTTGAACGACGCGATCCCGTCGCGCAACGCGCCCCGGATGCGACCCGACCTGGTCTCAGCTTCGGTGTCCATGCCCGTCCTCCCGCGCGACGAGGCCGTGCCGCGTCTCACTATGTAGGCAGAGCGCCAGGAGGGCGGGACCTAACCCCGCCTCTCACGCACCTGGAAGACGGCTACTCGTCTTGATCGTCCTGGCTGGCGAGTTTGATGCTCCAGGTCCCCTCCCAACCCATCTCTACCCACGAACCCTCAAACAAGTGGCCGGATACCCGCTGAAGCGAGCCTTTGCCGTGGACTGTTGGAGCTTCAAGCTTGAAACGACCTGCCTCAGTCTCATTACCTTTGTAGCAGACTTCGTTGCCTTCCCCAACATCATAGAAGACGTCGATCATACCGACGCCGAGGCGGACCCGACAGTCGATTTCCTCGGGCATTACCGTATCATCGTAAACGTACGTCATGACCGCATTGCGCAGCTTCAAAGGTGCTCTCCTCTGCTCAGTTGGGGAACAGATCCCCTAACCTATGCAGACTCACCGCCCCACGACGAAGCCGTGCCGCGTCTCGTCGGAAAGGCAGAGTGCCACGAGGCCAGCTGCGACGTCTTGAGGGCGGGGCAGCTTGGCGGCGTCCTCCCCGGGGAACGCCTGACGCCGGAGCCTGGTCGCGACCGGACCGGGATCGAACAGGTTCACTCGCAGCCGCGTCGTCCGCACCTCGTCGGCCCAGGTGAGCACGAGGTGGGCAAGCCCCGCCTTCGTCGCGGCGTAAGGGCCCCAATACGCTCCCGGCCGGCTGGCCCGCGCATCGGTGACGAATACGGCGCGGCCGGCTTCCGCGTTCTGCAGCAGCGGGGCGGTGGTGCGGATCAGCCGCAACCCGGCGGTGAGATTGACGGCCACGACTTCGGCCCAGTCCTCGGTCAGGATGTGCGGAACGGGCGTCAGCTTGCCGAGTGTCGCGGCCGCGTGGACCAGCACGTCGAGCCGTCCGAACCGATCGAACAGGCTCGGTCCGATGGCGTCGATCGGCTCGCCTTCGCGCAGGTCGAGCGGGAGCAAGGTGGCATGGCCGCCTGCCGCCTGAATGGCGTCGTCGGTCTCCTCGAGCCCGCCTTCGGTGCGCGCGGTAATGACGACGTGGGCGCCAAGCCGCGCCAGCTCGACGGCGGCGGCGGCGCCGATGCCGCGGCTGGCGCCGGTGACGAGCGCCACGCGGCCGTCGAGTGGGGCGGCCATTCAGCGGTGTTCGGCGAGCAGGCTGAGCTGGCGGTCCGAGTTCTCGGCCACGTCCGGCAAGGCGATCGGATAGTCGCCGGTGAAGCACGCATCACAGTAATGCGGCTTGGCGGCGACGCGGCCGGGTTTGCCGAGCGCGGCATACAGCCCGTCGATCGAGACGAAAGCCAGGCTGTCTGCGCCGATCAGCTTTGCCATTTCGTCGACGTCGTGCAGTGCCGCGAGCAGCTTGCCGCGCTCCGGCGTGTCGATGCCGTAGAAGCACGAATGCGTGGTGGGCGGCGAAGAGATGCGCATGTGCACTTCCGCCGCCCCGGCCTGGCGCACCATCTCGACGATCTTGCGGCTCGTGGTGCCGCGCACGATGCTGTCGTCGACCAGCACGACGCGCTTGCCCGCCAGCACCGCGCGATTCGCCGAATGCTTCAGCTTGACCCCGAGATTGCGGATCGTCTCGGTCGGCTCGATGAAGGTGCGGCCGACGTAATGGTTGCGCACGATACCGAACTCGAACGGTATCCTGCTTTCCTGCGCGTAGCCCATGGCGGCGGGGACGCCGGAATCCGGCACCGGCACGATGACGTCCGCCGGCACATGCGATTCGCGCGCCAGCTCCACGCCGATCCGCTTGCGCGCCTCATAGACCGGCATGCCCTCCATGATGGAATCGGGCCGCGCGAAGTAGATGTACTCGAATACGCAGAACCGTTCCGGCTGCTTGCTGAACGGCTTGATGCTGTGCACGCCCTTGTCATTGATGACGACGATCTCGCCGGGTTCCACGTCGCGCACGAATTCGGCGCCGATGATGTCGAGCGCGCAGGTCTCGCTGGCCAGCACCCAGCCGCTGCCGAGCCGCCCCAGGATCAACGGCCGCACGCCCAGCGGGTCGCGCACGCCCATCAGCTGCCGGTCCGACAGCGCCACCAGCGAGTAGGCCCCGACTACCTGCTTCAGCGCGTCGATCAGACGGTCGACCACCGTGGAGTAGAGGCTGATGGCGATGAGGTGGACGAACACCTCGCTGTCGGTAGTGGACTGGAACAGGCAGCCGCGCCGCACCAGCGCGCGGCGCAGCACGTGCGCGTTGGTGAGGTTGCCGTTGTGCGCCACCGCGAACCCGCCGAACTCGAAATCGGCATAGAGGGGCTGCACGTTGCGCAGCACCGTGTCGCCGGTGGTGGCGTAGCGGTTGTGCCCGACCGCGATCTCGCCCGGCAGCGAGGCGATCACCTTGGCGTCGCCGAAATTGTCGCCGACGAGCCCGAGGCCGCGATGCGAATGGAACCGCGCGCCGTCGAAACTGACGATGCCGGTCGCCTCCTGGCCGCGATGCTGCAAGGCGTGCAGGCCGAGCGCCATCACCGCCGCTGCGTCCGGGACGTCCCACAAACCGATGACGCCGCACTCCTCGTGCAGCTTGTCGTCGTAGCCGGCTCCCTCGGACGGATCGGTGACCATGCGGCTCTCTCCTACTGCCGCGCGATGGGCCGGTTGGTGGCGCGGCCTTGCGGCGTCGCGCGCAACAGGTCCTCGGCGGTGGTCTCTCGCCCGGCAGGCGGCGCCTGCAGCTTGGGCCGGTAGTCGGGCGGCAGCTGCGCGGCGGCCCAGGCGGCGCCGGCGTAGGCGATCGGCAGGCTGCGCGCCTGGAGCACGGGGGCGGGCCAGCGATCGACCGGGATCACCAGCCCAGCCGCGATATAGGCAAACACGACCAGCGCTGCACCCCTGAGCAGCCCGAATAGCAGCCCCAGCGTGCGGTCGAGGCCGCCCAGCACGGAGCCGCGCACCAGGGCGCCGATCCAGTGCGAGATCAGCAGCAGGACGAGGAGTGTGACGATAAACACCGCGGCAAACGATACTGGATCGACGAGGTCCGGCGCGCCGAGCCACTCGCGGAACCGGGGGCGGGCGAACGGGAACGCCCAGATCGCCGTCAGCACGGCGGCGACCCAGGCCCCGACGCCCAGCACTTCGCGCACGAAGCCGCGCATGAACGCCAGCAGGGCGGAGATCGCCAGCACGCCGAGCACGACGAGATCCACCCAGGTCATCGAACCGCCAGTGTTGCAGCGCAGAGGGTATATCGGCTGGATCGCACCGGCCGCCAAGCCACCCTCACCCAACCCTCTCCCGAGGGGAGAGGGCTTTGCCTGCTGCCTCTCCCTCCGGGTGAGGGCCGGGGTGAGGGATTTCCTCGAACCGTGCCACCAAATCCGACAGATGCCCGATCTCATCCAGCCGCAAGCCCTCCGGCGCCGCGAGCGGCCGGTTGCCGCGCGCCACGCGGCGCGGCAGGCAGGCGGCGTCGAAGCCGAGCTTCGCCGCTTCCTTCAGCCGCGCCTCCGCCTGCGCCACCTGACGCACCTCGCCGGATAGCCCGATCTCGCCGAAATACACCATCCCGGGGCTGGTCGGCCGGTCCGACGCGGCCGAGGCCAGCGCCGCCGCCACCGCGAGGTCCGCCGCGGGCTCGCCCACGCGCAGCCCGCCGGCCACGTTCAGATACACGTCGGAGGCATGCAGCCGGAGGCCGCAGCGAGTCTCCAGCACGGCGAGCAGCATCGACAGCCGGCCGCTGTCCCAGCCCACCACCGAGCGCCGGCCGGAGCCGCCCGCGTTGGGGGCGAGCAGCGCCTGCACCTCGACCAGCACCGGCCGCGTGCCCTCCACGCCCGCGAACACCGCGCTGCCGGAGATGTTGCCGCGTCGCTCGGCCAGGAACAGCGCCGACGGGTTCGGCACCTCGGCCAACCCCTGCTCGGTCATCTCGAACACGCCGATCTCGTCCGTCGCGCCGAAGCGGTTCTTCACCCCGCGCAGGATGCGGAACTGATGGCCGCGGTCGCCCTCGAAGTAGAGCACCGCGTCCACCATGTGCTCCAGCACGCGCGGACCCGCGATCGTACCTTCCTTGGTGACGTGGCCGACCAGTGCGAGGGCGAAGCCGCGCGATTTCGCCAGCCGGATCAGCTCGAAGCTGCAAGCCCTCACCTGCGCGACCGTGCCCGGCGCGCTGTCGATCGTGTCGAGCCACATCGTCTGGATGCTGTCGATCACCACCAGCGTGGCGTCGCTCTCCTGCTCCAGGCTGGCCGCGATGTCGCGAAGGTTGATCGCCGCCGCGAGGTCGAGCCGCGCGTCGGTCAGGCCGAGCCGGCGCGCCCGCAGCCTGATCTGCTCGATCGCCTCTTCGCCGGACACGTACAACACGCGCCGGCCGGCCCGCGCCAGCGACGCCGCGGCTTGAAGCATGAGGGTGGACTTGCCGATGCCGGGATCGCCGCCCACCAGCACGGCCGACGCGGGGACCAGCCCGCCACCCAGCACGCGGTCGAGCTCGGCGATCCCCGTGGCGCTGCGCGGCGGCGGATCGGCGGTGCCGGCGAGGCCGACGAAGCTGATCCGCCGTCCGGCCGCCGCCTTGGCCGCCGCGCCCGGCCGCGCCTCGGCGGGCTCCTCGAGGATGGTGTTCCACTCGCCGCAACTCTCGCACCGTCCCGCCCATTTCGCGGTGAGGGCGCCGCAGGCTTGGCAGACGAAGCGGGCGGCGGGTCGGGCCATGACTACTCGGGCGTTGCGCTCAGCATAGGATGCGCGCCCGAGTCGGGCGCGCCGGTGCTGAGCACGATGCGCCAGGCGCGGCCGCCCTTGCGGGCGCGATACTCGCGATAGTGCAGGGCGCGCTCCTGCGAGTCGTCGCGGTCCGCCGTGACCACGAAACCGAAGCCCGCCGCGCCCAGGGCTTGTTCCAGACCCGTGGTGGTGCGGGCGGGGGCGCCGCGATCCGCCACCGCCGCGCAGGCGCCGCCGTCGCCGGAGATCACGACGAACTTGCCTTCCGTGTTGGTGGCGTCGAACGCGAGGCCGGGCTGGCCTTGCAGGAACGCCGCCTGCCCGCCGGGCGGCAGGGCCTGCAAACCGATCCGCGCCGCCCACTTCCGCAGTCCCGCGGTGTCGCCGGCAAACGGGAGGCAGGCTTGCATGAACAGGCCGACGAGCTGGTCGGCACTGTCGGCTCGGGTGGGATGGGCGATCAGCAGTGCGCCCAAGACCAGCGCACCCCTCACCCTGGCCCTTTCCCGGAGGGAGGGGGAGCAGACGAAGCCCTCTCCCTTCGGGTCCTTCGGGAGAGGGTTGGGCGAGGGCTCTTCATCGCCGCAGCTCCATCTGGATCGGCCCCTCCCGCCGACCGTGCGTGAACTGCTCGACATACGGGTTGCCGCTGTCCATCAGCGCGGTGGCCGGCCCGTTCCATACGATCTTGCCGCCTTGGATCATCGCCGCGGCGTCGCCGATGCGCCGGGCGCTGGCCATGTCGTGCGTGATCGCCACCGCCGTGCTGCCGAGCCGTTTTACGCAGTCGACGATCAGCCCGTCGATCACCGCGCCCATGATCGGGTCGAGGCCGGTGGTCGGTTCGTCGAAGAACATGATGTCGGGCTGTGCCGCGATCGCCCGCGCCAGCGCCACGCGCTTCTGCATTCCGCCGGACAGCTCGGCCGGGTAGAGCTCACCCACGCTGGGCGCGAGCCCCACCTGCGAGAGCACCTCGGCGGCTCGCTCCCGCGCCGACGCGCGGGGCAGCCGACGCTGGGCCAGCAGACCGAACGCCACGTTCTCCCAGACCGGCAGGCTGTCGAACAGCGCGCCGTTCTGGAACAGCATGCCGATCCGCGCCCGCGCGGCTTCCGCGTCGGCCCGGCGCATCCGCAGCACGTCTCGCCCGTCGATCTCGACGCTGCCCGCATCGGCTTGCAGAAGCCCGAGGATGCACTTCAGCAGCACTGACTTGCCGGAGCCCGAGCCGCCGATCACCACCATCGACGTGTGCGGCATCACGTCGAGGTCGATGCCGTTCAGCACCAGCTTGTCGCCGAACGCCTTGCGGAGACCGCGCACCCGGATCTTCGGGGTCATCGGGCGAAGAACAGCTCGGTCAGCAGGTAGTCGAACGCCAGGATCAACACGGATGCGGCGACCACCGCGGCCGTCGTCGCGGCTCCCACGCCCTGCGCGCCGCCGCGGCTGTTGTAGCCCTGAAAGCATCCCATCAGCGTGATCAGGAAGCCGAATACGGCGGCCTTGGCCAATCCCGACACCACGTCGATCGTCTGCACGAAATCCAGCGTGTTGCGCAGGTAGGTTGTGTCGTTGAAGCCAAGCTTCACCACCGCGATGATGTAGCCGCCCAGCACGCCCAGGATGTCAGCCACCACCACGAGCAGCGGCAAGGCGATGGTGCCGGCAAGCAGCCGGGGGGCGACCAGGTATTTCATCGGATTGGTGGACAAGGTGGAAAGCGCGTCGACCTGATCGGTCACCCGCATTGTGCCGATCTCCGCCGCCATCGCAGCGCCGACCCGGCCCGCCACCATCAATCCGGCGAGCACCGGGCCAAGCTCGCGCGTGACCGACAGCACGACCAGGCTCGCGATGGCGCTCTCGGCCGAGAACCGGGCGAAACCGGTATAGGACTGCAACGCCAGCACCATGCCGGTGAAGATGGCGGTCAGCGCCACCACAGGCAGGCTGAAGAAGCCGATTTCCAGCATCGCGCGCCCGAACATGCGCCAGTAGAACGGCGGGCGAAGCAGATGCGAAACGCCGGACAGGGCGAAGGCGGCGAGCCGCCCGGTGAACCGGCACGCATCGCCGACCGCGCGACCGACCGCGGCGAGCAGGTCGAGTACGGTATTCACGCTCCTCGATAGGTCCGTGCGAACCGCCGACCGAGCGAGGTCAGCACCTCGTAGCCGTTCGTTCCGCCAGCCTCGGCCACGATGTCGGGCGGGATGCTGGGACCGATCAGCTCCAGGATGGCGCCGGGACCGATCTCCGGGCGCCCGGTTACGTCGTAGGTGGTCAGGTCCATGGAGACACGCCCTACCAGCGGGACGGGTCCGCCGTCAAAAAACGCCGCGCCGCGCCCGGAGTGCGCCCGATGCCATCCATCGGCGTAGCCGACGCCGACGGTGGCGATGCGGCTCGGCCGATCGGCGCGCCAGATGCCGTTGTAGCCGACCGTTTCGCCAGCCGGAATGTCGCGAACCTGCAGCACCCGCGCCAGCAGCCGGACTACGGGACGCATCGGGTTGGGCCGGCCCGGGGTCGGGTTGATGCCGTAGAGCGCGGCCCCTGGACGGGCGAGATCGGCCATGTAATCCGCGCCGAGGAACATGGCGGAGGAGTTGGCGATGCTGCGCGGGATGCCGGGGAATGCCGCGCAAGCGTCGGCGAAGCGGCGGAGCTGGCGAGCGTTGGTCGGGTCGTCCGGCACTTCGGAGGACACCAGATGCGTCATCACGCAGCGCAGCGCGATGCCATCGAGCCTGGTCCCGTCCACGCGCAAGCTCGCGAGTTCGCCCGTATCCAGACCAAGGCGCGACATCCCGGTGTCGATGTGCAGCAGGGCAGGCAGGCTACGCCCGGCCCGGCGCGCTTCGGCCGCCCACGCCTCGATCTCGGTAAGCGAGCCGAGCACCGGGAGGATGTCGCGCGCCGCGTACTCGGGCGCGGTGCCCGGGAGGAGGCCGTTGAGCGTGGCGAGAATGGCATCGGGCACCACGTCGCGGATCGCCACCGCCTCGTCGAACTGCGCGGTGAAGAAATGCCGGCAGCCTTCGCGATGCAGCCGTGCCGCGATCACCCACGCGCCGAGGCCGTAGCCGTCCGCCTTGACCACCGCCGCGACTGCCCCTGTCGGGTGACGGTCGCGCAGCGACCGCCAGTTGGCGGCGATGGCGTCTAGGTCGATTTCTAGGATCGCGCCGGCAGCACCCTCATCCGACCCCTTCCCGGAGGGAGAGGGCTTGCTGCTCCCTCTCCCCTCGGGAGAGGGTCGGGGTGAGGGCACGCTCAATCCGCGTCGGCGTGATGCAGGTCGAGATCGGCGAACCGGGTGAACTCCGCCTCGAAGAACAGCCGGATGGTGCCCGTCGGCCCGTGCCGCTGCTTGGCGATGATGAGTTCCGCCTGATTGTGCACCGCGTCCATGTCGGTCGACCATTTGGTCAGCGCGTCCTGGAACTTGCCTTCCGAATCGAAGCCCATCTGCTTGGGCGCGCGCTGCGCCAGGTAGTATTCGTCACGATAGACAAACATCACCGAGTCGGCGTCCTGCTCGATCGTCCCCGACTCCCGCAGGTCGGCGAGCTGCGGCCGCTTGTCCTCGCGGCCCTCCACGGCGCGCGACAGCTGCGACAAGGCCAATACCGGGACCGCCAGCTCCTTGGCGATCGCCTTCAGGCCCTGCGTGATCTGGCTGATCTCTAGCACCCGGTTCTCCGGCCGCGTTCCCGCCGATGGTCGCATCAGCTGCAGGTAGTCGACCACGACGAGGTTGAGCCCCTTGGTGCGCTTGAGCCGCCGGCAGCGGGTGCGCATCGCGGACAAGGTGAGCGCCGGCGTGTCATCGATCTGGATCGGCAGGGACGCGATCTCGCGGCTTACCTGCACGAACTTGTCGAACTCGCGCTGGCCGATGTCGCCGCGGCGAATGCGGTCGCCTGAGATGCGCGCCTCCTCCGACAACAAGCGTGTCGCGAGCTGCTCGGCGCTCATTTCCAGCGAGAACACCGCGATGCTGCCCTTCGGCACGGCATCCGGATCCGACCGCCTCGCGTCCGCAATCATCGCCTGCGCCGCGCCGAAGGCGATCTTGGTCGCCAGCGCCGTCTTGCCCATGCCGGGACGGCCGGCAAGGATCATCAGGTCTGAGGGGTGCATGCCGCCCATCTTGGCGTCGAGATCGCGCAGCCCGCTGGCTAGGCCGGAAACATGGCCGGCCCGCTTGTGCGCGCGTTCGGCGCCGAGGATCGCCTCCGTCAGCGCCTTCTCGAAGGTGATGAAGCCGCCGGTGGCGCCGCCCTCGGTCGCCAGCTCGAACAGCTGCTGCTCGGCGGCCTCGATCTGCTTCGGGCCGTCGAGCTCAGGGTCGGCGCCGAACGCGTTGTTCACCACCGTTTCGCCGACGTCGATCAGCTGGCGACGCAGCCATGAGTCATACACCGTGCGGCCGTATTCGCCGGCGTTGATGATGCCGACCATGGCCGTGAGCAGCTGGACGAGATACGCGGTGCCGCCCACCTCGTCGAGCACGCCCGCATGCTCGAACTCGGCCTTCAGGGTCACCGCGTCGGCAAGCTGCCCCGCCTCGATCCGCCTTGCGATGGCCTGAAAGATGCGGCCGTGGATCGGGTCGGCGAAATGCTCGGGGGCGAGGAACTCGCTGACCCGCTCATAGGCCCGGTTGTTGGCGAGCAGCGCGCCCAGCAGCGCCTGCTCGGCTTGCACGTTGGAGGGAGGCAATCGCTGGGACAGACCCAGCAGCGGCGAATCGATGGTGTTCATCCGGGGCGGAGGATACGCCGCCTGATCCGCGCCCGGCAGCCATCTCAGCCTGTGGACGGCTGTGGATCACGGGGGTGGAACTCAAGCGGCCGTGATCTCGGCCCACAGCCGGTCGGCGCCGGTGCCGGCCAGGTGGCGGCCGACGAACAGATTCCAGGCCGCCTCGTTGCCGAACTCGTCGCGCCAGGACCACAGGCGCTTGGAGAAGAAATGCAGGTGGTGTTCGTAGGTGAAGCCGATCGCGCCGTGGATCTGGTGCGCCAGCCCGGTCGCGATGCCGGCCGCCTCTCCGGTGCGCGCCTTGGCCGCCGCGATCGGCAGCAACCGCACGCCGTCGGCCACCGCCTCGGCGCCGAGGTCGGCCGCCGCCGCCTGCGTCGCCATGACGGCAAGGCTGTGCTGGATCGCCTGGAACTTGCCGATCGGGCGGCCGAACTGCACGCGGTCCTGCGCATACTGGGTCGTAGTCTCGACCAGCGTGACGAGCGCCCCCGCCATCTGCAGGCTGCGCATCGCCGCTCCCACCGCCCGCAGCCGCTCGGGGCCGAGCCCCTCGGCGGCGGGGCGGACGCGGCGATCGGGCAACACACAGGAGAAGCGCAGCGTGTCGCGCGGCTCGCGCGCCAGGTTCTCGCCGGGCTGCGCCTCGAAGCCGCCGGGCGGCACGTAGGCGACCTGGTCCCCGGCGAGGACTGCCGCGCCGATTCCCGGCACCCGGCCCCAGGGTACGCGGGTCGCGAGGCCGTCGAGCCGCCAGCCGCTGCCTTCGCGCGCCAATTGCAAGGTCTCGCCCGCGGCGGCCGGCGCTACGGTAAGCGGTCCGTCGGGTACTTCGAGCCCGACGGCCGCCAGCAGCCAACCCGCGAGCATCGTTTCGGCGAGCGGAAGCGGCAGCGCGTGCTCGCCCGCGACCCGGAGCAGCCCGAGCGCGTCGGGCACGGCGACGCCGAACCCCCCGCCTCCTCCGGCACCAGTGCCCGGTGCAGGCCGGCTTCCTCCACCGCGCGCCAGGCCGCCGCCGGCCACACGCCTTGCTCGGACTCGCGAAGCACCTTGTGGTGCAGTGCTCCTGAAACAGCCGCGTCGCGGTCTCGCGCAGCATCTCGCTCGTGGAGTCCATGTCCGCCTGCCTTCTGGTCGCGCCCGGTGCATGGCAAGCTAGCATCGAGGTTCGGCGAGGAAAGGGTGGGCATGGACATCGCAGCCGCGGTCGCGGCGGCCCGCGGGCTGGCGGCCAACCTGTTCGACACCTTGCGGCGCGACAGCATTGACGAGCCGGGGGTCACGCGCGACCCGTACGGCCGCGGCGAGCAGCGCGCCCACGCGACGGTGGAGCAAGCGGGACGCGATCTAGGCCTGAAGATCACGCGGGATGCGGCCGCGAACCTCTACATGACCTGGCCTGGGCGCGACCGCCAAGCGAAGCGGATCGTCATCGGCTCGCATCTCGACTCGGTGCCCCATGGCGGCAATTTCGACGGCGCCGCCGGCGTGGTCGCCGGGCTAGTGACGGTGGCCGCCCTGCGGCGGCGCGGCGTGACGCCGGCCCGCGATCTGACCGTCATGGCGATCCGCGCTGAGGAGAGCGTGTGGTTCGAGGTCTCCTACATCGGCAGTCGCGGCGCTCTCGGGCTTTTGCCGGACGGCGCGCTGGATGCGCGGAGGCGCGACACGCAACGCCCGCTCGGCGATCACATTCGCGATTGCGGCGGCGATCCCGACGCACTGCGGCGCCGGGCGCGGCATCTCGATCCGGCGACGCTCGCGGCCTATGTCGAGCTCCACATCGAGCAGGCGCCGAGCTTGGTCGAGGCCGGCAAGGCGGTCGCGATCTGCACCGGCATCCCCGGCAACGTCCGCTTTCCCGACGCTCGCATCGAGGACGCGACCGACCACGTCGGGCTGCCGCGCCGCTTCCGACGCGACGCCGCACTCGCTGGCGCCGAGTTCTTTACCCGCCTCGATGCGGTCTGGGAGGAGTACGAGGCGCGCGGGGTGTGGATGGCCTGCACCATCGGACGTTTCTTCACCGACCCGGCGACGCACGGCCTGACGGTCATTCCGGGACAGTTCCGCTTCTCGCTCGACATTCGCGCCTACGACGAGACTGTGCTCGCGGAACTTGAACGCGCCGCCGACGCCATCATCGCCGACATCGAGCGCCGCCGGTCCGTGCGGTTCCACGTCGGCACGCGCGCCCGCGCCGCCGTGGGCCACGTCGATCCGGCAATCGTGGCAGCACTCGAATCGGGCGCGGCGTCGCTCGGCCTGCCCGCGATGAAACTCGGCAGCCCCGCCTCGCACGACGCTGCCGCGTTCGCCGCCGCCGGCGTCCCGGCCGCCATGCTGTTCGTCCGCAACCGGAACGGCAGCCACAATCCGCGCGAGGCGATGGAGATCGACGACTTCCTCAGTGCAACGACGCTGCTGGCGTGGTGGCTCGAAGAACGCATCCGCTGACGACAGGCCACGCAACCGATCCGTCACTGTTGCATTTGTCACTGAAGCGCCCGGGTTCGTGGCCGCGGGCGCCGCAGAGCAACGGAGCACAGGGCGATGGCGAAACAGGGCGGGCGGCAGAAGGAGATCGTCGGCCGGGTCATGCACGAGTTCAAGCATGGCGAGCTGGAGACGGCGGGCCGCAAGGTCCGCAATCCGCGGCAGGCGATCGCGATCGGTCTCAGCGAGGCGGGTGCCTCGAACCGCAAGAGCGGGCCGCAGAACAAGCGGAGCCGCGCCCGCACCGAGGCGAACGAAGGCAAGGGCGAGACCGCCCAGCAGCGCAAGGAAGGTCGGGGCAAGAAGCCGGCCGCTCGCCCGGCCGCCGGCAAGGCTCCCGCGACGCCCCGCGCCTCCCGCAGCAATACCGCACGCGGCGAACCCACGCGGGTGCAGCTCTACGCCGAGGCGCAGCGCCGCGGCCTCAGCGGCTGCTCGCGCCTGAGCAAGGCGGAACTCGAGCAGGTTCTGCGCCAGCATTGAGCGCGACGTGGCCTTCCGTCAGCGCGGCATGAGGGCGGCGACGAGCCGACGGCTGCTGCAAGCTGCCGTCGCGATCGGCGGGCTGGTCCCGGTCCTGGCTGGGTTGGCCGGGATGCTCCTGGGGCCGGCCTTCATGGCGGACGGGGGCTATCCCGTGTCGGCGGACAGCCACGTCCGCTACCTCTCGGGTCTGCTCGCGGCGATCGGTGTCGCGTTCTGGGCCACGATCCCCGCCATCGAGCGCCGCACCGCGCGATTTCGCCTGCTGACCGCGCTGGTCGTGGCCGGTGGGATCGGGCGGTTGATCAGCCTGCTGACCGTGGGCGTTCCGTCGCCGTCGATGCTGTTCGGGCTGGCGATGGAATTGGGTGTCACACCCGCGCTCTGTCTCTGGCAGGGCGCCGCCGCATCGCGCTGGCGCGGCCGCGGTTAGCCTGCCACCTCGTCCGTGAACACCTGGAAACCGGTCAGCGGCGCAGAGCCGAAGCTGGTCGAGATTGCGACATCGGTCGCGTCCCGGCCGCGGGCCATGAGGATGCGGCCGATCCGCGGGACGTTGTGGCGTGCGTCGAACGTGTACCAGCGACCGCCGAGAAAGACGTCGAACCAGGCGCTGAAATCCCCCGGCGCATCGAGCGGCGGCACTCCGATGTCACCGAGATAGCCGGTGCAGTAGCGCGCCGGGATGTTCATGCAGCGGCAGAACGTGACCGCCAAATGCGCGAAATCACGGCAAACGCCGCGCCGCTCCTGATACGCCTCCCAGGCGGTGCGCGTCGGCCGCGCGTCCTGGTAGCCGAACGTGATGTGGTTGTGCACGAATTCGCAGATCGCTTGCACCCGCTTCCAGCCGGGCGGTGTGTGGCCGAACAGAGACCACGCCGTATCGGTCAGCCGGTCGGTCTCGCAGTACCGGCTGCCGAGCAGGTAGACCAGCGTGTCGTCGGGGAGGTCTTGCACGGGATGCTGGGCGGCATCGGGTGCGACCTCATCCGGCTGTCCCGAGTCGGACGCCACCAACTCGGTCGAGAGGGTGAGCCGTCCGGCCGGCGCTACGACGCGGGTGCAGATGTTGTCGAACCCGTCTCGGTAGACGTGCGTGGGTACCGGCGGATCGAAGGCAATGACGCCGGGCGTGAGGAGATCACCGGCGCGCGACGGGTGGACGCTGACCAGCAGCAGAATCGGTGTCGGTTGCGGGGGACTGAAACTCAGCTCGAAGCCGGCGCGAATGTGCATGCGTGTCCTTGCCTCAATCTAGATCGGCCGGCAGTGCGGGACCGTTTCGGCGGCAACGTAGGGTCCGCGGGCCGGTTCCGGGTGGCTCCGGCGGGTGCCCCCGGCGTCACTCTCGGCGGATGGCGCCGTGTCGGACTCGTCGGTCACCGTGACCTCGACCGTCATGCCGAGACTGTCGGAGGGAAACCCGATCCAGCTCCCGTGCAGCGGCACCGCCTGTCGCGGGTCGCGCGCGACGGCCACGCGGATCAGGTCGCGGCTGCCGAGGATGCCATTGGTCGGATCGAACTCCATCCATCCGGCACCCGGCACGTAGACTTGGACCCAGGCGTGCGTCGACCCGCCGCCATTCCGCGTTTGCCCGCGCGAGGGCACGTACAAGTAACCCGAGACGAAACGTGCCGCGAAACCGAGCGAACGCACCGCCTCGATCATCAGCAGCGCGAAATCCCTGCAGCTTCCGCTGCTCAGCTTCAAGGTCTCCAGCGGTTCCTGGATGCCCATCTCGGTTCGCGCGACGTAGGTGAAGTCCCGCTTGATGGTCCGCGCCATGCTCGAGAGCAGCTCGAAGGTCGGCACCCCCTGGCCGCCCTGCGAAAACTGCCGCGCCCAGCGACTTAGCTCGTTGTTGCGATCAGGGTATTGCCGCTCGATCGAGCGCAGCAGGTCGGGCATGTCCTGCTGGTCGTAGCTGAACGGATAGCGTTGCGCGTGTTCGGCGATCGGGAAATCGAGCGCGTTGCTGGGCGAATGATCGAGCCGCATGGTGCTCTCGAAGCGCAGTTCGGACGCCCGCCCGGCAAAGCGGACCACGACCACGCAATTGCCGAACACGTCGTGCATCCAGTGCAGCGATAGGGGCTCCGGCGTGATTTTCAGTTGCGCATCGAGCAGTCGCTGGTCGTAGCTGTCCCGGGGCCGGAACATGCCCCGGTGATCGCCAAACGCGACCGGCTGCTTGTAGCGGTAGGTGGTGACGTGGTGCACGGTGAGGAGCGGCATGGGGTGTGATGGTTGTCCGGAAAGTCGTCGGATCAAAGAGTTTTCGGTCCTTAGCACCTCATGCGAATAGCGTGCCGCAAGATAAAGCGTCGCGCGGAAAGCTGTTTGAGCCAGTCCCGCGTTCTTTCGCCGCTCCCTGGCCCCGTGTAGAACCGTTCCATGGCCCGCTCGTCTCGTCCGGATTTTCCGCCGCCAACGCTCATCGCCACGACCGAGGCTCTTGACCAACTCTGCCAGCGGCTGCGCCGCGAGACGTTCGTCACGATCGACACCGAGTTCATGCGCGAGCGGACCTATTGGCCTGAGCTCTGCGTCGTGCAGCTTGCCGGGACGGACGAGGTCGCGATCGTGGACGCGCAGGCTCCGGGCATCGATCTCGACCCGCTCGGCCAGCTGCTGGCCGACCCTCACGTTGTCAAGGTGTTCCACGCCGCGCGGCAGGACAATGAGATATTCGTGCTTCGCTTCGGTGCCGTGCCGGTGCCGCTGTTCGACACACAGATCGCGGCCATGGTCGCGGGTTTCGGCGACCAGGTTGGCTACGATTCGCTGGTCGCCTCGCTGACCGGCGGCCAGATCGACAAGGCGCATCGGTTCAGCGATTGGTCGGCTCGCCCGCTGTCGGCGGCGCAGATCGCCTACGCGGCCGCCGATGTCACGCATTTGCGCGGCGTCTACGAGCGGCTGTGCGAGCGGTTGCAGCAGGAGGGGCGGCTCGAATGGGTCGCCGAGGAGATGGCGGCGCTGGCGGACCCCGCCACATACCGGCCGGACCCGGAGACCATGTGGGAGCGGCTGCGGCCGCGCACCGGCAATCGTAGGCTGCTCGGCATCCTGCGCGCCGTCGCGGCTTGGCGCGAGCGGGAAACGCAGCGCGTGAACATTCCTCGGCAGCGCTTGGTGAAGGACGAGTCGCTGCTCGAGATCGCCGCGACGGCGCCGACGACAGCCGATGAGCTCGCCCGCGTCCGGGGGGTGGGACGCGGGCTGGCCGAGGGCCGGACCGGGGCCTCGCTGCTGGCGGCGATCCAGGCCGCGAGGGCGCTGCCTGACGACGCGCTGCCCGATGCGCCACGAGGCAAGGAAGGGCCGCGACCCTCGCCGGCGCTGGTTTCGCTGCTCAAGGTGCTGCTGGCGGCGCAGTGCGAGACGCACGACGTGGCACCCAAGCTGGTCGCCACCACCGACGATATCGAGCGCCTGGCGACCGAGGACGCACCCGACATCCAAGCGTTGCATGGCTGGCGGCGCGAGGTGTTCGGCGAAAACGCGCTCGCGCTCAAGCGCGGCGATCTCGCGCTCGGCGTGCAGGGGCGGCGGGTCAGGCTGCTGAAGTCGGCTTGAGGGCCTACGCCGCCGCCTCGATCGCGCTCTCGATCCCCATCTGTCCCGCCAGGCGCTGGAGGCGCCGGACCACGCTGTCGCCCGCGAACACGCCGCGCATCTCGTCCAGCCGCAGCACCAGGCGGCCGTCGGCGATGTCGATGGATGTCGCCGCGAGCAGGTCCGGCGTGCCGCCCGAGAGCAGGTAGGCGAGCCGCAGGGCACTGCCGAGGATTTCGGCCCGTCGCGCGCTCACCATGTCGAGCAGCGCGCGGGCCGGCTGGCAGAACGGGGCGTCGTCCGGCGCCTCGTAGCGGATGGCTATCGCGAGGGCGAGGAAGGCGCGCGCGTGATGGTCGAGGCCGACGCCGGGTTGGCGAAATACCCGCAGGAAGGCCTGTTCGGCACGGAATTCGGGGTGATCGCGGCTGCCGATATCCGACATCCAGCACGCCGTCTCGCGCAGCCGCAGGGACGCTTCGCCCTCGCGCGGGAACAGTGGGTCGGTCCATGCGAGCAGCGCGGGTGGCAGTGTCGCGTCGCGGCCGAGACGCTGCGCATAGTCGCGTCCGGCGGCGAGCAGCGGGTCAAGGCGGCGGATCGCCTCCGGCATGCGCCGCATATACCAGCCCTCCCGCATTCCGTTGGCGCTGAACACCACCCGGGCGGGCGAGCTGTCGCGCAGCAGTCGTCGCAACACGGTCGCGGCGAACGGGAGATCGTCGATGCGCCGTCGCGCCATGGCGGGCAGCCGTTCGAGCGCGCGGCGGCCGGCGGTGGCAATCCAGCCGGCGAATTCGCGCGCTTCCTCGCGTGGCATCGCGTAGTGGTGGACCATCATCAGCGGGTATTGGGTCTGCGCCATGCGGATGCGGGCCAGTGCGCGCCACGATCCCCCGACGAGGTACAGGTCGCGCCCCGTTACCTCGGCGAGCCAAGGAACCGTGGCGAGATCGGCCTCGACGATGGCGCGGGCGCGCGCCACGTCGCCGTCGGCGCGGTCGGATAGCCGGATCACGCCAAGGCTCAGAGTCCGGGCGGGGCCGGATGCGCCGCGGTCAAGCCGGACGAGTTCGAGCGAGCCGCCGCCGATATCGGCAAGCATGCCGTCGGCATCGGGAATGCCGCACAGCACGCCGGCCGCCGCGTAGGCCGCCTCCTCGGCGCCGGACAGGACGGTGATCGGGACGCCGGGGAGGCCGTCCTGCAACGTCCGCACGAAGTCCGGGCCGTTCCGCGCATCGCGCACCGCCGCGGTCGCCAGCACCTCGAACGGCGCCGCCCGCATCGCCTGGGCGATCGCGCGATAGCGCCGCATCACTGCCAGCGCCTGCGCCACGCCTTCCTCGTTGAGGCGGCCGGTCGCCTGCAGGCCGCGGCCGAGGCGGAGCACGGCCTTCTCGTTGAAGATCACGGCCGGGTTGCGCGTTTCGCCCTCGTAGACGACCAGGCGCACCGAGTTCGACCCGAGATCGACCACCGCGCAACGAGGCGCGTCGCCGAAAGGCGGAAACGGCATGGGTCAGTCCTGCGAAACGCGATCCGGACGGCGCGGCACAGAAACGGGCGCGGCCACCATCGGGCCGTGCAGGGCGGAGCCGCGGCCCGATAGCGACGGGTTGGTCATGAAGTAGTCGTGCGCCGAGACCGGCTTCTTGCCTTCCGGCACCCGCTGCCAGCACCCGTCCGCCTTCAGCTCCCAGGACTGCATCGTGTCCTTGAGGTTCACCACCATGATCTGGTCGAGCACCTGCGCGTGGACGGTCGGGTTATGGATCGGGACCATCGACTCGACCCGCCAATCCATGTTGCGCGCCATCCAGTCGGCCGAGCTGATGTAGACCCGCGCATGCCGGTTCGGCAGATGGTGCCCGTTGCCGAACACGTAGATGCGGCTGTGTTCGAGGAAGCGGCCGACAATCGACTTGACGCGGATGGTTTCCGATAGTCCGGGAACGCCGGGCCGTAGGCAACAGATGCCGCGGACCACCACCATGATCTTCACCCCGGCGCGCGAGGCGTCGTACAGCGCGTCGATCAGCGTCTCGTCGACCAGGCTGTTCATCTTCAGCCAGATCGCCGCCGGCTTGCCGGCCCGCGCGAAGCCGGCCTCGCGGCGGATCAGGTCCATCAGCACCTGGCGCGTGGTGATCGGGCTGAACGCGAGCGCATCCATAAGCTCCGGCCGGGCATAGCCGGTCAGGAAGTTGAACAGCCGCGCCGAGTCACGCGTGAGGTTCGGATCGGAGGTGAAGAAGGAGAGGTCGGTGTAGATGCGCGCCGTGATCGGGTGGTAGTTGCCGGTGCCGAAATGCGCGTAGGAGCGCACCGAGCCACCCTCGCGCCGCACCACGAGCGACAGCTTGGCATGCGTCTTCAGCGCCGCGAAGCCGAACACGACCTGCACGCCGGCGGCTTCCAGGCTGCGCGCCAGCGTAATGTTGGCTTCCTCGTCGAAGCGCGCACGGAGCTCGACCACGGCGGTCACCGCCTTGCCGGCCTCGGCCGCCTCGATCAGCGCCTTGAGGATCGGGCTGTCGCGGCTGGTTCGGTACAGTGTCTGCTTGACCGCCACCACGTTGGGGTCCTGCGCCGCCTGGCGGAGGAACTGCACCACCACGTCGAAGCTCTCGAACGGGTGGTGGACGATGATGTCCTTGGCCCGGATCGCGGCGAAGCAATCGCCGCCAAAGTCACGGATGCGCTCCGGGAAGCGCGGGGTGTAGGGCGGGAACAGCAGGTCCGGCCGGTCCTCGACGATCAACTGCTTCACGTCGGCGATGCCGAGGAGCCCTTGCTGGAGATAGATCTCATCCGACGTCGCATCCACCTCGTCGGCCACGATGTCGCGCAGTCCCGGCGGCATGTCGGCATCCATCGAGAGATGGATCGCGATGCCGCGGCGGCGTCGCTTCAGCGCGGTCTCGTAGGAGCGCACGAGATCCTCGGCCTCCTCCTCGAATTCGACGTCGGTGTCACGGATCAGCCGGAACAGGCCTTGCCCGCTGACCCGGAAGCCGGGGAACAGGCGGTCCATGAACAGGGCGACGGTCGCTTCGAGCATCACGAAACGGATCGGCTCGCGGTGAGCGCCGGGCAGGCGGACGAAGCGCTCGACTTGGCTTGGCAGCGGGATCAGGGCGCGCATGAGCTGCCCATCCTCCGTGCGCACCATGCGCAGCGCCATGACCAGGCCCATGTTCGGGATGAACGGGAACGGGTGCGCCGGGTCGATCGCGAGCGGGGTGAGTACGGGGAACACCCGCTCCATGAACCACGAATCGAGCCAGGCGACGTCGTCGGCGGAGAGCGCCGTCGTTTCGCACACCTCGATGCCGGCGGCTCGCAACAGGTCGCGCAAAGCGCGCCAGACGCGCTGCTGATCGCTCAGCAGCGACTCGGCGCGGAACCGGATCTCGGCGAGTTGCTGCGCCGGGGTGCGGCCATCGGGCGAGTGCGTCACCAGCCCGGCCTTCGCCTGGCCGATCAGGCCAGCGACGCGGACCGAGTAGAATTCGTCCAGGTTGGAGGCGCTGATCGAGACGAAGCGCAGGCGCTCGAGCAACGGATGGTGCGGGTTCTCGGCTTCCTCCACCACGCGGTGATTGAAGTCGAGCCAGGAAAGTTCGCGGTTGATGAAGCGGGCGGGGCTGCCGGGGGCGATTGCGGGCGAGGACGGATCAGGCGCCTGCACGGTGAGCGCGGACCCTGCCGCGGTGCGTTCGAGAGTGTCGGCGTGCTGCTCGGCGGCGTTCATGCGGGCATCCTACCCGAGCTTGTCGTGGTACGGCGAGACCGGCCGCCCGGGGACAGCGCAGAGTTCATACGTCTGTCGGACGAATTGACTCTCGATGCGCGCGAGAACCTGGGCGGCAATCGCGCGCGTGACCGCCCGGCCCTCGGTCAGAGCCTCGCGGTCGAGAGCGGCGGCGGCCTCGCGCACGGCCGCCGGCGTACGGGGGAGCCGGCGCAACAGCCACGCCTGCACCTCCTCCGTCACCGCGATCTGCCGGGCGGAAAGCAGGCGAGCGAGCAATGCCCGCAACAGGTCGTCGTCGGGCGGCAGAATCCGCACGGCAGCCGCGCCGCGTACCCGGCTCGCGAGATCGGGCAAGCGCAGCACCCAGCGCGCCGGCGGCTGCCGGGCCGCCATGAGCACCGGCACCGTCGCTTCCTGTGCGGCATTCAGCAGGTGAAGCAGCCCGGCCTCCTCGGCCGGACGGTCGGCGTCGTCGATCGCGAGCCCGCCCCCGCCGGCCCGCTCGGGCAAGCCGCGCAGCGCGGACCCTGCCTGCAAGGAGCCGCCGGACATGGCGGCCCAGACGCTCAGCAGGTGAGTCTTGCCGCACCCCTCCTCGCCCCAGATCACCAGCCGTCCGCCAGGCCAGCTGGCGGCGTTGCGCAGCCAGGCGAGGGCGTCGGCGTTGGAGGCGGCTTGAAGAAAATCGGCGGCCGCGTAATCCGGCTGTTCCGGAAACGGCAGCAGTAGTTGGGTCAAAACTCCGGTCCCTGCGTGCCCGGCGGGTCAAGGTAGAGTGGGCTTGCGAGATAGCGCCGGAGCCAGAAGCGGCACAGCACGCCGATCGTCGCGGCAATCGGCACCGCCAGCATGATGCCGACGAAGCCGAACGCCGCGCCGCCGGCGAACAGCGCGAAGATCACCCACACCGCCGGCAGCTCCACCCGATCGCCCAGGAAGCGCGGGTAGATCACGTAACCTTCCAGGATCTGGCCGATCACCAGCACGACGCCGACCATGATGACCCCGCGCCAGTTCGGAAATTGTGCCAGCGCGAGGCCGACCGCGCTGACCCCGCCCGTGATCGAGCCGACATACGGGATGAACGATAGCAGTCCGGCGCCCAGGCCGACGATCAGCCCGAGATCGAGGCCGACCAGCGAGAGCGCGGCGGCGTAATACAGCGCCAGGATCAGGCAGCACAGCGCCTGGCCGCGCACCCAGGCCGAGAGGATGCGGTCGACTTCGCGCGACTGCGCGCGAATAACTTCGGCGTAGCGACGCGGCATCCAGCTGTCGACACGCGTGACCACGCCCGGCCAGTCGCGCAACAAATAGAAGGCAACCACCGGCGTCACCACCACGAGGCTCACGACGTTGAACAACGCCACGCTGCCGCCGATGACATGCGACAGCGCGGACGCGAGGAAGCCCAGCATCGCTCCGGCCTGGCCGCCCACCAGGTCGCGCAGCTTGTCGTCCACCACGTCGTGGCCGAATCGGGCTTGCAGGTGGGTGATCAGTTCGCGCGCCCAGCCCTGGAGCAGGCTGACATATTGCGGGATGCGCCCGAGCAGCAGGCCGATCTGCGACAGGATGATTGGATACAAGAGCAGCAAGAACAGCAGCGCGGCGGCAAGCACGGCGAGGATCATCGCCAAGGTCGCGAGGCCGCGCGAGAGGCCGGCACGGGTCAGCCGGGCGGTGGTCGGATCGAGCACGTAGGCGATGCCGGCAGCGGCCACGAACGGCATCAGGATGGAGGCGAACAGCTGCAACGCGAGCCAGCCGACCACGACGAGCCCGATCAGCAAGGCGATCCGCTGTCCGCGCGTCGCGTGTCGCCGGAGCAGTGCCGGCGCAGCGGCTGACGGTTCTGCCCGCGATAACTCCGGCGCACCGGAATGCTCCGCGAGCGGCGGCGGCGCGATCTCGTTCATCAGGCGCGGGCCGCCTTCCAGACGTAAGCCGCGCCGGACGCGAGCGTGCTCGCGGCCACGGCCCAGATCAGGGTGGTGAGCAGAAGCGGCGCACTCAGGCCGAACCCACCCAGCAGCAGCGCAAGTGCGACCAGAATGATCTGCAGCGCCGTGTTGAGCTTGGAGACGAGCAGCGGGCGGATGATGACCGGCTGGCCTAGAACCGCGAGCACCACCACGCCGCCGACGATGATCACGTCGCGGAAAACGACCAGGATGGCCAGCCAGTCGGGCAGGGCGCTCACGGCGGTAAGCGTAACATACATCGTCACCAGAAGCGCCTTGTCGGCGACCGGATCGAGGATGGCGCCGAGCGCGCTGCCGCCGCCCCGCCGCGCCAGCCAGCCATCCACCGCATCCGACAAGCCGGCGGCGACGAACAGGAAAAACGCCTGGGCGGTTTGGTGCTGCAACACCAGCCAGACCGCGAGCGGCACCGCGCAAAGTCGCGCGAAGGTGATGACGTTGGGGACCGTGATGAACGCCGCGGAGGCGCGGGTATCGATGGGCGAGCCGTCAGGCATCGCTCAGGCCCCCCGGCTCGTGCGACCGTCGCGGATCGCTCCATTTGCACGGCTGGCGGGGCTATGATTGTGTCCGCGGCCGTGCAACCGCCTCGCGCGATCCGGCATCCTACTCTCCCCCGCGCCAGGGCCTTAGCGTATCGAGGGCCGCCATGACCAGTGCCTACCCCGAGCCGCGGCCGGCCGCCACGGGCCTGACCTATCGCCACGCCGGGGTGGACATCGACGCCGGCGAGGCGCTGGTGGAGGCGATCAAGCCGCTGGCGCGGGCCTCCGCGCGCCCCGGCGTGATGGGCGCGCTGGGCGGCTTCGGCGCGCTGTTCGACCTCAAGGCGGCGGGCTTCGTCGACCCCGTGCTGGTCTCGACCACCGACGGCGTCGGCACCAAGCTGAAGGTCGCGATCGAGACCGGGCTGCATGACGGGGTCGGCATCGACCTGGTCGCGATGTGCGTCAACGACCTCGTGGTGCAGGGGGCCGAGCCGCTTTTCTTCCTGGACTACTTCGCAACCGGCCGGCTGTCGGTCGAGCAGGCGCGGGTGGTGATCGGGTCCGTCGCAGCCGGGTGCCGCGAAGCCGGCTGCGCGCTGGTCGGCGGCGAAACGGCCGAGATGCCGGGCGTTTACGCCGCGGGCGACTACGACCTCGCCGGCTTCGCCGTGGGAGCAGCGGAACGCGACACCCTGCTGCCGCGCGGGGTGGCGGTGGGCGACATCGTCCTCGGGCTGGCGAGCGCCGGGGTGCATTCGAACGGGTTTTCCCTGGTGCGCCGGGTGGTACAGGAAAGCGGCTTAGGTTGGCGCGCGCCGGCGCCGTTCGGCACCGGGGGCGATCTCGGCGCCGCCTTGATGACGCCGACGCGCATCTACGTGAAGTCGCTGCTGGCGTTGCACCGTGCGGGGCTGCTGAAGGCGGCAGCGCATATCACCGGCGGCGGCTTGCCGGGCAATCTGCCGCGCGCGCTGCCCGGCGGCGCGGTTGCGGTGCTCGACCGGCCCTGGCCGGTGCCGCCCGTGTTCCGCTGGCTTGCCGAACGGGGGCGGGTCGAGCCGGGCGAAATGCTGCGGGTGTTCAACTGCGGCATCGGCATGGCGCTCGTCGTCGGTGATCCCGACGCGGCGGAGGCGATGCTGGCGGCCTGCGGCGAGACGGTGCTGCGATTGGGGCGGATCGAGGCGGGCGGCGGCGTGGCGTCGGTGCGGTTCGACGCCGTGCCGGATTTCGCGTGAAGACCCTCACCCAACCCTCTCCCGAGGGGAGAGGGTTTTGTCTTCCCCCTCTCCCTCCGGGAGAGGGCCGGGGTGAGGGCCTGCCGTGAAGCGCCGCACCGCCATCCTCATCAGCGGACGCGGCTCCAACATGGCGGCGCTGATCGCGGCGTCGCGCCGCGCCGCATTCCCCGCCGAGATCGCCTTGGTTCTGTGCAATCGCCCAGAGGCGGAGGGCCTGATGCGCGCCGCGGAGGCCGGCATTCGCACCCGCACCCTGGACCATCGCGGCTTCGGACGGGACCGCGCCGCGCACGAGGCCGAAATCGACCGCTGCTTGCGCGAAGCCGGCATCGAGCTCGTCTGCCTCGCCGGCTACATGCGATTGCTGACGCCGCTGCTGGTTGGGCGCTGGGCCGGGCGGATGCTCAACATACACCCCAGCCTATTGCCCGCATTCCCGGGGCTCGACACCCATGCTCGCGCGCTGGCCGCGGGCGTGAAGCTGCACGGCTGCACCGTCCACCTGGTCACGGAAGCGGTCGACGAAGGACCGATCCTGGCGCAAGCGGCGGTCCCGGTGCTGCCGGGCGACACGGCACAGGGACTCGCCTCCCGCGTGCTGGCACAGGAGCACAGACTCTACCCGCTCGCTCTCGCATTGGTCGCCGGTTCCGCCCGATCGCACCGTCCGGATAGTGGGGCCGCGCTGCTCAACCCTTTGCCCGCCCCGCCGGGCCTGCCATAAAGGCGGCGCGATTTTCGATGGAACGACACGGACCATGGCTGAGCAGACCACCATCGCGACAGGTGCCGAGACCGAGGACGCTTTCGTGGCCGACCGGCAGCGGTTCTGGAACGGGTTCACCCGGTTCACCATGGGCGCCGTGATCGTAATTGCGGTTCTGCTGATCCTTCTGTACTTCTTCCTGGTGCTCTGACCGGAACCTAGAGCAGCGCCGCCTCGCCCGGTGCCGGCGCGCTGAGCTTGGCCAGCTTCCCCAGCAGCGCCGGCACCCCGTCGACCCGCTTGTAGAGTCGGCGGCTCTCGGGGGTGGCGAAACCGCGCGCCACGGTGACCTCGAGCAGGTTCAGCAGCGGCTGCGCCCAGCCGGCGACGTCGCAGATCAAGATCGGCTTGTCGTGCAGGCCGAGCTGGCGCCAGGTTATGATCTCGAACGTCTCGTCGAATGTGCCGAGGCCGCCCGGCATGGTCACGAATGCGTCCGCCATCTCGAACATCCGCGTCTTGCGGGCGTGCATGGTGTCCGTCACGACCAACTCGGACACCCCGGGATGCGCTACCTCCCGCCGCGTCAGGAAATCCGGGATCACCCCGATGACCCGGCCGCCCGCCTTCAGCGCCGCATCCGCCACCGCCCCCATGAGGCCGATTCGCCCGCCGCCGAAGACCAATGTGCGGCCCGAACGGGCGAGCCCGTCGCCGAGCGACTCGGCCGCGCGACGGTACACCGGATCGTCCCCCGGATTGGAACCGCAGAAGACGGCAACACTTTGAATTTCGGGCATGTTTATCCTCGTCAATGCGGCAATTCTGCCGGACGGCCGATCTTGGCCACCCGGACGAAAGCCATCCTGCACCGGATTACCTGATGCGGGGTTAGCGGAAAGAGCAGGGGCTCTGATCGTGGCGGGGCTGAGGCGCTACTGCGGCAGGTTCGCCACGGCGACCGCGATGATCGCCGCCACGAGGCCGACGACGATGGCGCGGAGCGGGCTCGCCAGCCGCGGCGCCCGCATCGCGCCGGGCAGCCGCTTCTTCCCGGTGATCATCGGCCGCACCAGGTCCTGACCCTTGAACACCCGGTAGGCGATCAGCGCCACCAGATGCAGGACAATCATTCCCAGGATCAGGTTGAAATTGAACGCGTGGATGCCGGAGAGCCGGTCGCTGAGCTGCTTGCCGACATATTTCGCGAGCGGCCCGTTGATCATGTAGTCGTCGTCGGTGTTGGCGCAGAGCCCGGTCGCGACCTGGACGGCGAGCAGCAGCAGCATCAACAGCACCATCCAACCGCCGGCGGCGTTGTGGCCGATCTCGCGATCCTCCTCGCGGCGAAGGATATGGGTGAGATGCGTGAGGCCGGTGATCGGGTTTTTGAGAAACCGGGCGAAGCGCGCGGTATCACTGCCGGCGAAGCCCCAGACGAAGCGGAAGGTCAGCGCGCCCAGCATCGTGTATCCCGAGATCAGATGAACGCGCATCCAGCCGACCTGGAAGGTGACATAGCTGACTGCGATCAGGACCACGATGCCCCAATGAAACAGCCGGATCGGCGCGTCCCAGACCTTCATCGGCAATCTCAGTCTCTGCATCGCCGCTCCTGTCCCGCGGCGATGCGCCGCCGCGTCCCGTTGCCAAGGCCGCCTATCTGCCGCCGACGCGAACGGGACGCCAGCCCGGCGATGCCGTCGCACGTGCAATTGCAGGGTGGGCGGGGGCCGCTCCACGCCCGCACGGTTCCCGCACCGAGGCTGGCGGGACTGGACGCTTGCCGGCTGCGGGCAAATCGTCGATAGCCCAGCGTCGTCACGCAACATGGCCATGAACGTTCCTGAGACCCTTCATTTGGTGCTGGCCCCGCCGCATCGCGCCGGGAGGCCGTTCATCCTGGCCGGCATCGTCGTCGTGGTGCTGGGCCTCGCATTCGGCGCCTGGCTCGCCTGGATCGGTGTCGTGCTCACCCTATTCTGCTTCTATTTCTTCAGGGACCCTGAGCGCGTGCCGCCGGGCCGCATCGGCGCCCTCCTGGCGCCCGCCGACGGCCATGTCGTCTCGGTCAGCGCCGCCGTCCCGCCGGCGGAACTCGGGATGGGGCCGGTGCCGCGCTGGCGGGTGGGGGTCTTCCTGTCCGTGCTCGACGTGCATGTGAACCGCGTCCCAGCCGACGGAGTGGTGACGCGGATCAGCTATCGGCACGGGCGCTTCTTGAACGCCAGCCTCGACAAGGCGGGGGACGAGAACGAACGCAACGCGATCGCCTTCCGGCTCCCCGACGGGGGCGAGATCGCGGTGGTGCAGATCGCCGGACTGATCGCGCGGCGCATCGTGTGCGACCTGCGCGAAGGCGACGCGGTGCGCGCCGGCATGCGGCTCGGCATTATCCGTTTCGGCAGCCGGACCGACCTCTATCTTCCCGAGGGCGTCGCCCCGCTTGTCGCGGAGGGACAAACGATGATCGGCGGCGAGACCGTCGTGGCGGAACTCGGTCCCGTGCGCGAGGCGCGGGCGTGAACGATCCCATGCCGCCGCCGGGTTCGCCGATCCGCCGCCTGCGTGGGCACCTCCGGCCGCGTCCCCGGCGGTCGCGGCCGCGCTACAAGGGGCCGTCGTTCAACCGGATCATCCCCAACCTGATGACCCTGCTCGGCCTCTGCGCGGGGCTGACCGGGATGCGCTTCGCCATCGAGGGGCGGTTCGGCTCGGCGGCGGTCGCCGTGGTGGTCGCAGGCTGCATCGACGGCCTCGACGGCAGGCTGGCGCGGCTGCTGCGGGCGGTGACGCGGTTCGGCGCGGAGTTCGACAGCCTCGCCGACTTCCTCTGCTTCGGCGTCGCTCCGGCCTTCATCGTCTACCTATGGTCCTTGCAGGGCGCCCGCGGCTACGGGTTCATCCCTTGCCTGATCTTCACCGTGTGCATGGCGCTCAGGCTCGCGCGGTTCAACGCCTCGCTCGACACCGGCACGCGCCCAGCCTACGCCTACAACTTCTTCACCGGCGTACCCGCCCCGGCCGGGGCCGGCCTGGCGCTGTTCCCGCTATTCCTCGGGCTGGAAGCGCGTTCGCTCGGCTGGACGTGGCTGCTCGCGGTAGCGCAGTCGGAGCTGTTCAACGCCCTGGTGCTCGCCGGCACCGCGGTGTTGCTTGTCTCCACCCTGCCGGTGTGGAGCTTCAAGAACTTCAAGGTGCCGGCGGAATACGTGCTGGCGGTGATGCTCGGCACCGGGACGTTCGCGGCGTTGCTGCTGGCCGATCCCTGGGCCGCCCTGGCAGCGGCGGGGTTGATCTATCTCGGCATGCTCCCGTTCAGCGTCCGCAGCTTCCGCCGGCTGCGGCAAGAAGCGGAAGGCGACGACTCCTGACCCATACTGGTCAGTGCCCGACGCTACTCGACCGTGGGCCGGTTCTGGCCTAGCGTAAGGTTTACCCCGCGATGAAGCGCGCAATTCAGGGAGCCATCATGCCCAGCCTTAGCTATGCGGCGCCTTCGACGGTCGAGGAGGCCGTTAGACTCTTGGCCGGCGCGTCCGGCCTGGCCAAGCCGCTGTCCGGCGGCACCGATCTGCTGGTCCAGCTGCGCTCAGGGCGCACCCGGCCCGAGCTGATCGTCGATACCAAGAAGATCCCCGGCATGATCGGGGTGCGCGAGGACGACGACGGCTTCGTCATCGGCGCCGCGACGCCGGGCGCGGAGCTCGGAGAATACGAGGCGCTGAGGCAAGCCTGGCCGGGTGTGGTCGAGGCGGCCAACCTCATCGGCTCGAAGCAGGTGCAGGGCCGCGCCTCGCTCGCCGGCAATCTCTGCAACGGCTCGCCGGCCGCCGACAGCGTCCCCGTGCTTATCGCCGTCGGCGCGACCTGCCTCATCGCCGGCCCGAACGGCACGCGTGAAGCAGCCGCCGAGGCAATCATCGTCTCTCCGCATCGCAATTCGCTCGCCAAGGGCGAGTACGTCGTCTCGATACGGCTGCCGAAGCGGGCGCCGGGGACGGGCGACGCCTATCTCCGTTTCATCCCGCGCACCGAAATGGACATCGCCGTCGTCGGCTGCGGTGTTTGCGTCACCCTCGACGAGAACGGCGTCTGCACGGCTGCGCGAGTCGCACTCGGTGCGGTCGCGCCGACCCCGGTGCTGGTGCCCGAGGCGGCGTCGGCCTTGATCGGGCACACGCTCGACGCCGCGACCCTCGAGCGGCTGGACGACGCCGCGCGGCGGGTCTGCAATCCGATCGACGACAAGCGCGGCACCATCGACTACCGCGTCAAGGTGGCTGGCGTGCTCGCGCGCCGCACCGCCGCAATCGCTTTCGACCGCGCCCGCGGCCTCGCCGGCGCCGGAGGACACTGAATGATGAGCAAGATCCACGTCAGCGCGTCAGTGAACGGAGAGCCCGCCGAGTTCCTGTGCGAGCCGCAGCAAACCCTGCTCGACGTGCTGCGCAACCAGCTACAGCTGACCGGCAGCAAGGAAGGCTGCGGCTCGGGCGATTGCGGCGCCTGCAGCGTGATTGTCGACGGCCGACTCACCTGCGCCTGCCTGATGCTGGCGGCCGAGGCCGAAGGGCACGAGGTCACGACCATCGAGGGCATCGCCAACGGCGACGAGCTGCATCCAGTGCAGCGCAAGTTCCTCGAGCACGCGGCGTTGCAGTGCGGCTTTTGCACGCCCGGCCTGATCGTGGCCGCCAAGGCGCTGCTCGACCGCAACCTCAGCCCGACCGAGACCGAGACCCGCTACTGGCTCGCCGGCAACCTTTGCCGCTGCACGGGCTATGACAAGGTGATCCGCGCGGTGCTCGACGCCGCCGCCGAAATGCGAGGGGAAGCTGTAGCATGACGTATGTAGGCAACAAGGCTGACCTGCGCGTCGTCGGCACGCGGCCGATCCGGCCGGACGGCGCCGACAAGGTGACCGGCCGGGCCGCGTTCGGCGCCGACATGACGATGCCTGGCATGATCTGGGCCAAGGTCAAGCGCAGCCCGCACGCGCACGCGCGGATCGCGTCCATCGATACGTCGAAGGCGTCCCAACTGCCCGGCGTCAAGGCGGTCGTTATCGCCGCCGACTTCCCGAACATCGCCTCCGAGGAGGCGTTCGTCGGCGAAGGCCCGATGAACTTCCGCGACCTGTCGCGCAACTGCATGGCGCGCGACAAGGTGCTGTACGACGGCCACGCGGTCGCCGCCGTCGCCGCCATCTCCGACGCGATCTGCGATGCGGCGATCGACCTGATCGACGTGCAATACGAAGTGTTGCCGCACGTCATCGACGTCGAGGAGGCGATGCAGCCGGACGCGCCGCTACTGCATGAGGATCTCTTCACGCAAGGGATGGCGGAGAAGCCGAGCAATCCCTCCAACGTCGCCAAGCGCGTGCATTTCCAACTCGGCGACCCGGAGGTCGGCTTCCGCGAGGCCGACGTGATCGTCGAGGGCAAGTACGACACCGCACCGGTGCATCAGGCCTACATCGAGCCACACGCCTGCGTGGTGAGCTACGGCTCGGACGGGCAATGCTACGTGTGGAGCTCAAGTCAGGGCCAGTTCATGGTGCGAGCCTATTGCGCCAAGCTGCTCGGCATCGAGCTGTCCAGCATCCGCGCCATCCCGGCCGAGATCGGCGGCGGCTTCGGCGGCAAGACGCTCGTCTACCTGGAGCCGGTAGCCCTTGCGTTATCGAAGAAGTCCGGCCGGCCGGTGAAGATGGTGATGACGCGCGACGAGGTGTTCCGCGCCACCGGTCCCACCTCCGGCGGCACGATCGAGGTCAAGATCGGCGCCCGCAAGGACGGCACGATCACCGGCGCGCAGGCGACCCTGAAGTATCAGGCCGGCGCGTTCCCGGGCTCGCCGGTGCAGCCGGGCTGCATGACGTGCTTCGCGATGTACGACCTCAAGAACGTCGCGATCACCGGCTTCGACGTGGTTTCCAACCGCCCGAAGGTCGCCGCCTATCGCGCGCCGGGCGCGCCGATCTCGACCTTCGCGACCGAGAGCGTGATGGACGAGATCGCGCGCAAGATCGGCATGGATCCGATCGAGTTCCGGCTCAAGAACGCGGCCAGGGACGGCACCAAGGCCGCCTACGGGCCGACCTTCAACAACATCGGCTACGTCGAAACCCTGGAGGCGGCGAAGAAGCACCCGAACTATCAGGTGCCGCTCGGCCCCAACCAGGGGCGCGGCGTAGCGTCAGGGTTCTGGTTCAACATCGGCGGCGAAAGCTCGGGCGCGGTTCACATCGCCGAGGACGGCACCGCCGTGGTGATCTCCGGCAACCCCGACATCGGCGGCTCGCGCGCCAGCATGGCGATGATGGCGGCCGAGGTGCTCGGCATCGCGGTCGAGAAGTGCCGGCCGATCGTCGCCGACACCGCCTCGGTCGGCTTCTCCCATCTCACCGGCGGTTCGCGCGTCACGTTCGCGACCGGCATGGCGGTGACGCAGGCCGCCCAGAAGGTCGTGGAGATCCTCAAGCAGCGTGCCGCGCTGATCTGGGACATCCCCGCCGAGGCGGTCGAGTGGAAGGACGGCGCGGCGTATCCCGCCGGCCAGAACGCCGGCAGCTTCGACCCGCTCACCCTGCCCGAGATCGCCATGAAGGCGGGTCGCACGGCGGCCCGATCGGCGCCGAGCAGGGCGTCAACGCGCAGGGCGCCGGACCGGGCTTCGCCACGCATATCTGCGACGTCGAGGTCGATCCCGAGACCGGCAAGACGACGGTGCTGCGCTACACGGCCGTGCAGGACGTCGGCCGCGCCATCCACCCCAGCTACGTCGAGGGGCAGATGCAAGGCGGCACCGTGCAGGGCATCGGTTGGGCGCTCAACGAGGAGTACATCTACGGCAAGTCCGGCGTGATGGATAACCCCGGCTTCCTCGACTACCGTGTGCCCGTCGCCTCCGATCTGCCGATGATCGACACGGTGATGGTTGAGGTGCCGAACCCGCGCCACCCGTTCGGCGCGAAGGGGGTGGGCGAGGTGCCGATCGTGCCGCCGATGGCCGCCGTCGGCAACGCGATCCGGGGTGCGACGGGATTGCGGATGCTGAGTCTGCCGATGTCGCCGCCCAAGGTGCGGGCGGCGATCGACGCGCGGAAGTGATCCCCTCACCCAACCCTCTCCCGGTGGGAGAAGGCGTTCTTCTCCCTCTCCCTCCGGGAGAGGGCCGGGGTGAGGGCTGATGCCCAAAGTCACGCTCTCCGGTTCCTCGCTCCGCCAGTTCACCGGCGGTGTCAGCGAATTCGAGGTCACGGCGACCACCTTTCGCCGCTTGGTGCGTGAACTCGAGGGGCGCTTCCCCGGGCTCGGGCAGCAGGTGGAGGAAGGCATGGCGATCGCGATCGACGGCACGATCTACCAGGACGCCTACGCCGCGCCGATCGGACCGGACAGCGAGGTTTTTCTCATCCCGAAGATCGGCGGCGGCTGACGACGCGGCTAGGTGGCCGCGGCTCGCTTCTTGTGCGACCCGCCGATCATGTGCCCGAGCGGCGTCAGCACCTGGATGTGGTCGCATATCACCTTGCAGATGGCGAGCAGCGGCACCGCCAGCAGCGCGCCCATGACGCCCCACATCCAGTCCCAGAAGAACAGCGAGAGGATCACCAGCACGGGGTTCAGCGTGAATCGGCTGGCGATCAGCATCGGCGTCACCGTCTCGCCTTCGATGACGTGGATCAGCAGGTAGATCCCGGCCGGCAACAGCGCCCACCAGATCGTATTGTATGTGAATAATCCGACAGCGAAGAAGATCGCGACGCCGCTGAACGGGCCCAGGATCGGAATGTAGTTCAGTAGGAAGGCCAGCGTGCCCCAGAGCAGCGGATCGGGCAGGCCGCAGGCCCAGGTGGAGAGCCCGTTCGCGATGCCTACTAGGGCGTTCATCACCGTGATGGTCGCGAGATAGCCCGAAATGTTGCCCTCGACCTCGCTGCCGATCTCCACCACGCGCCGCTTGTCGCGGAAGCTCGGCATGATCTCGACGAAGCTGCGCAGCAGCGTGTCTCCCGCCCAGAGCAGGAAGAACAGGATGATTACGATGGTGAACAACTGACCGAGAAACGCCCTGGTTCCCGCGAGCACAGTCATCCCGACGCCGCCCAGTCCCGATGATTGGCTGACGTTGACCGTCTGGGACGGCTGCTGCGCCGGCCCGGCAGCAGTGCCCGGCTGATCACCACCCGTCTGCTGCACGATGTGCTCGAGTTGCTGCACCCCCTTCTGCAGGTACTGGATCGGCCCTCGCAGCGGACCGAGCTTCTCCTGAAGCTTGGGCAGCGCCTCGGGCGCTCGGCTGACCCAGTTGGATGCGGGGACGGAAATGCCGGCGGCGATGCCGGCCACGATGCTGAACAGGGCGAGGATGAGCAGGATGGAGGCGAGCGCCGAGGGTAGCCGCAGCCGGTTGGTCAGGAACCGCTTGGCCGGCTGCAACAGCAGGTTCAGCACCAAGGCCAGCACGAACGGAAGCACGATCGCCTGCGCGAGATACAGCGTGTACAACACGCCGAGAATCGCGATGATGAGCAGCGACACCGACTTCACTTCGACCGGGTTCGACCGAACCTCGGTCCTCGCCTGATCGAGCCGCCGTGCGTCGGCGTCCGAGTCGTAGTCGCTGGTCAGTTCTGTACCCATGCGAGAGACGAACGCAGCGGCGTTCGGAACGTTCCTGAGCCGGCCCCCGCCCGCTATGCCTTGGGAAGCCGCACGACGAAGCGGGCTCCCAGCACCCTGCCGGCGGCATCCCGCCGGTTCTCGGCGCTGATGCGTCCGCCGAGGGCTTGGACGATCTGTCGGCTGATCGAAAGCCCGAGGCCGGAATGCTGGCCGAACAGCTCGCCCTTCGGGCGTTCAGAGTAGAACCGGTCGAAGATGTGCTCGCGCTTGCCCTCCGGGATGCCCGGGCCGTCATCCTCGACGCTGATCTCGATCATCCCGCCGGTCTCTCGCGCGCGTAGCCCGATCCTGCCTCGTTTCGGGCTAAACGAGTGCGCGTTGCCGATCAGGTTGCGCAGCACCTGCACCAGGCGATCCTCCAACGCCGGCACGACGAGCCCCGCCGCGGGCGCGTCCAGTTCCACGATGGGATCGTCCTCGTCGCGTGTCGCCTCGTCGATCTCCTTGAGGGTCGCGAGGATCGGCGCCACGTCCACCGGCTCGGTCGCGGTGCGCGAGAGTTCGGCATCGAGCCGCGAGGCATCGCTGATGTCGCTGATCAGCCGGTCGAGGCGGGTCACGTCGTCGCCGATGATGGCGAGCAGCCGGCGCTGCTGCGCGGGGTCCTCGATGCGCCGCAAGGTCTCGATCGCGCTCCGGATGGAGGAGAGCGGGTTCTTGATCTCGTGCGCCACATCCGCCGCGAATTGCTCGATCGCGTCCATCCGCGCCCACAGCGCCGAGGCCGAGGCGTCGAGCGCGCTCGCCAGCGCGCCGACCTCGTCGCCGCGGTGGCTGAGGGCGGTCGGCACCGTGCCGGCGCGTCCCTTGCCCTCCCGCATCTGCGCCGCGACGCCGGCGAGGCGCAGGATCGGCCGCGCGATGGTGAGCGAGAGATACCAAGAGAGCAGAACGGTCAGCACCAGCGCCAGCGAGAACAGGCCGAGGATCGACACCCGCACGGTGAACAGGCTCGCGTCCACCTCGCGCGCCTCCCTGGTCAGCAGGATGATGCCGACGGTATGGCGGTTGCGCTCCACCGGTTCCGCCACGGTGACGAGCAGCCGGTTCTCGCGGGTACGCCGGATGTAGGGCGGCATCTCGCGGCTGTTGTCGTTGTTGGCGAGCCGCAGTTCCTCTTTCACGTCCGGCTGCCAGTCGGGGCCGGCCGCGCCCGGCGTGATGTCGACCACGAGCGGCTGCTCCGCCTCGTGCGGCAGGATGGCCAGGATGCGGTCGTAAGCCCAGCCGACGGCGGAGAGCAGCGTCCCCCGCTGCGCCGCGGGCGGCAGCGGCTCGGTCGTGACGTTCCCGGTGGTGCCGTCGCGCACCCGGCTATCGGCGATCGTCGTCCCGTCGGGGGCGTAGAGCTTGGCTTGCGCGTTCGGCGTGGGCTCGGTCAGGCGGCGCAGCAACGGACGGGCGAGTTCCGGGACGAGCTTGGGATTGTCCGGGCCTTCGTCGCGCACCGCGCTCTCGCCGAGCGCGCCGGCATAGATGCGCGCCTGCTCGCGCAGCGCCGATACCTCGGCTTCCAGAAGACCGTTCTGATACTGGTCGACGTAAAGCAGGGTCGCCACCAGCAGGGCAAGCGGCAGGGCATTGACCAGCAGGATGCGGCGGAGCAGGGGGGAAACGAAGCGATAGCGCGAGCGGCGAGACACCCCTCCCACGGTCCCTTCCCACAGGGGAAGCCGCGTCCAGAACCCCTTTCCCTTGCGGGACGGGGCAGGGGATGCAGACAGATCGGCGGCGACCTGATCCACGGTGAAGCCTTCAATGCTCCTTGTAACGATACCCGATCCCGTACAGCGTCTCGATATAATTGAAACTGTCGTCTGCCGTGCGGAACTTCTTGCGCACCCGTTTGACGTGGCTGTCGATCGTGCGGTCGTCGACGTAAATGTTCTCGCCATAGGCCGCGTCGATGAGTTGATCGCGCGACTTGACCATTCCCGGCCTGGCCGCGAGCGCCTTGACCAGCAAGAACTCGGTGACGGTGAGCTGGATGTCCTGTCCGCGCCACGTGCACTGATGTTTGGTCTCGTCCAGCACGAGGTCGCCGCGCGCCATCACGCTGCCCGGTGAAGCACCCGACCCCTCGGCGCGGCTCGCCTCGTTGCGTCGCAGCAAGGCGCGGATGCGTTCGAGCAGCAGGCGCTGGCTGAACGGCTTGGTGATGTAATCGTCGGCGCCCAGCCGCAGCCCCATCAGCTGGTCGACTTCCTCGTCCTTGCTCGTCAGGAAAATCACCGGCATCGCGCTGCGCTGGCGCAGGCGCTGCAACAACTCCATCCCGTCCATCCGCGGCATCTTGATGTCGAGCACGGCCAGGTCCGCCGGGCGGGCGTTCAGTCCCTGCAAGGCGCTCTCGCCGTCGGTGTAGGTGCGCACCTGGAAGCCTTCCTGCTCGAGCGTCATCGACACCGAAGTCAGGATGTTGCGGTCGTCGTCCACCAGCGCGATGGTCTGCTTCATGGGCGTGTCCTTCGCCAACTCGTTGAGGGTACTGTGGCCAATGATGCTGTTGCGTCGTCGTCGATCATTGGACGTTATCGGCCAATTGTGGCGCTTTGCGGACGGGGCGTGAACGGAACATGGCAGACGAGGGTTCCATCCTTGAGGCGAGACGGCTCCTGCGCGCCGCCCGCGCCGGCACGCTCGCGACGGCGGCGCACGGTGGGCAGCCCTTTGCTTCCCTGGTCACACCAGCCGTCGCCCCCGATCTATCGGTGCTGCTGTTCCTCTCTACCTTGTCGGAACATACGCGCCACCTGCAGGCCGATCCTCGCTGCGCGCTCATGGTGGCCGGACTGCCCGAGTCCGCGAACCCGCAGACCGCGCCCCGGGTGACCGTCACGGCCCTGGCAGAGCCGGAGCCCGACCCGGCGCTGAAAGCCCGCTGGCTGGCGGTGCACCCCTACGCGGCTCTGTATGCCGGCTTCGGCGACTTCGGGCTGTGGCGGCTGCGCGTCGGCGGCGGATTGCTGGTCGGCGGGTTCGCTCGGGCAACCCGGTTGCGCGCGGCCGAGCTCGCGCCGTCGCCGGAAGCGGTGGCCGCCGTCGGCGCCGCGGAAGCGTCGATCATCCAGCACTGCAACGCCGACCACGCGGGCGCGATGGCGGTGCTCGCCGGGGGCGAAGGCGTCTGGCGCATGGTGGGGGCCGACGTCGACGGCTGCGACCTGGCGCCGGCCGATGCAGACGCGGGACCGGTGCGACGGATCGCCTGGTCGGCGCCGGTCGCCTCGGCCGAGGCGGTGCGCGCCGAACTGGTCGCCCTGATCCGGGCTGTCCGCGGCGCCTGATCCGCGGGACCGAGTAGCGGCTTTACCCCGCCGCCGCCGCCGCCTTAAAACCGACTTACAAGACGCAAAGCCTGCATGCTGCCCAGTGGGCGGGCCGTCATCGGAGGACCGAGACCTTGACCCCTGCTGCCAACCGCGGGCCACGCGACTTGCCGACGCAAGCCTCCGCCCGCGCGCTCGCGGGCACGGGTGTGCGGGCGGGCCGCCCGGTTCACGCCAATCTCTCGGCTCCCGCCTTGGTCGCCGCCTCGCTCCGGCGCGGCGAGGGCGCCCTCTCCGCGGACGGCGCGCTGATGGTGCGAACCGGCGTGCACACCGGCCGCTCGGTGCAGGACAAGTTCGTGGTCGACGAGCCGTTGACGACCCGCGACATCTGGTGGGGCCGGATCAACCAGCGCCTGGCGCCCGAGAAATTCGCCCTGCTGAAGGCGCGGGTGCAGGCCTACCTCCAGGGTCAGGAGGTGTTTACCCAGGACCTTTACGCCGGCGCCGATCCCGCGCATCGGGTGCGGGTGCGGCTGGTGACGACGGGCGCTTGGCAGGCCCTGTTCGCCCGCAACATGTTCATCCGTCCGCCCGAGGCCGCACTGGCCGAGTTCGAGCCCGACTACATCATCCTTCACGCGCCCGATTTCCACGCCGACCCGGCCATCGACGGCGTGCGCTCCCGGACCGCGATCGCGCTGTCATTCGCCGAGCGGACCATCGTGATCGCCGGCACCGAATACGCTGGCGAGATCAAGAAATCGATCTTCACGGTGATGAACTGGTTGCTTCCCGAGCGGGGCGTGATGCCCATGCACTGCAGCGCCAATCGCGGCGCGGACGGTGACGTGGCGTTGTTCTTCGGTCTGTCGGGCACCGGCAAGACCACGCTTTCCTCCGACCCGAGCCGTCCGCTGATCGGCGACGACGAGCACGGCTGGGGACCGAAGGGCGTGTTCAACTTTGAGGGCGGCTGCTACGCCAAGGTGATCAATCTTTCGGAGGAGGCCGAGCCGGAGATCTGGGCCGCGACGCACCGTTTCGGCACCGTGCTCGAGAACGTGGTTGCCGACCGGCATGGCCGGCTCGACCTCACGGACAAGTCGCTGACCGAGAACACGCGCTCCTGCTATCCGGTCGACTACATCCCGAACGCGGTCCCGGGCGGGCTCGGCGGGCAGCCGCGCAACGTGGTGATGCTGACCGCGGATGCGTTTGGCGTGCTGCCGCCGATCGCGAAGCTCACCACGGCACAGGCGATGTATCATTTCCTCAGCGGCTACACCGCGCGGGTCGCCGGCACCGAGAAGGGGCTCGGCGCCGAGCCGCAGGCGACGTTCTCGACGTGCTTCGGCGCGCCGTTCCTGCCGCGGCGGCCGGAGGTTTACGGCCGAATGCTGGCCGATCTGATCGCGTCGCACGGCGCCGATTGCTGGCTGGTCAACACCGGCTGGAGCGGCGGGCAATACGGGGTCGGCGCCCGCATGGGCATCCGCCACACGCGCGCCCTGTTGAATGCCGCGCTCGACGGCTCGCTGGCGCGGGCACGGTTCCAGGCAGACCGTTTCTTCGGCCTGTCGATCCCCGAGAGCGTTCCCGGCGTGCCGCCGGAATTACTGGACCCGCGGCGCGCCTGGGCAGATCCCGGTGCCTACGACCGCATGGCGCGCGAACTCGTCTCCCGCTTCGAGGCCAACTTCCGCAGTTTTCAGGATGACGTCAGCGACGACGTCCGCGCCGCCGCGATCCGCGCCGCGGCGTAGTAATCGCGTATCAAGGAACGCCCGATGTATGTCCCGCCGCAATTCAAGGAAGATCGCCCCGAGGTCCTGGCGGCCGCGATGCGCGGTGCCGGCCTGGCGACGTTGGTGACGCTTGGGTCCGACGGCATCGTGGCGACGCACGCGCCGATGCTGCTGGATGCGGGCCCTGGGCCGCATGGGACGCTGATCGGCCACATCGCGCTCGCCAACCCGCAATGGCGCGACCCGGTGCCCGGCGTGAGCGCGCTGGCGATATTCGCCGGGCCGGATTACTACGTCACGCCGTCCTGGTATCCCGCCAAGCAGGCGCATGGCCGGGTGGTTCCGACCTGGAACTACGTTGCCGTGCACGCCCATGGCCCCATCGCCTTCTTCGACGACCCCGACCGGCTGCATGAGGTGGTGCGTCGGCTGACCGAGCAGCAGGAGCGGCCGCGCGCGGCGCCGTGGGCGGTCTCGGATGCGCCAGCCGAGTATGTCAGCGGCATGCTCAAGGGCATCGTCGGCTTCGCACTCACCATCGAACGGCTCGAAGGTAAGTGGAAGTTGAGCCAGAACCGGGATGAGGCGGACCGGCGCGGAGTGGCCAACGGTCTCGCCGAAGAGGGCCGGCCCGATCTGGCCGCAATGACCCCGACCGGAGATCCTGCCTAAACTAACGCAGCCTTGCCGGGCGGAGCGCCGGGTGGAACGCTGGCGCTCCGCTGGGAGAAGGGCTGCGCCGTGATCGATTCGATGCTCGACTGCTTCGTTTCTCCGCCGACTGCCGCGTTGCCGTTGTTCGCCGTGCGCGCGGATGGCCTGGCGCCCTTCCTCGACACGCTTCCCGCCGAGCAGGCTCGCTTCCTGCGCGCGTCGGGATACGCCGCGGCGGCGCAGGAACTGGCGCTGTTGCCAGGCGGCGAGGGGGTGACGGGCGCCGTGCTCGGGCTGGGCGAGGACCGCGCGCCGGAAGCGTTCGGCGATCTGGCGTTTCGCCTCCCTGCGGACACGCGCTGGCGATTGCAGTCGGGCGCGTTCGAGATGAGCAGCGCCGTGCTCGGCTTCGCGCTCGGCGCGTATCGTTACACGGGCGTCAAGCCGCACAAGCGCGCGCCGGCAAAGCTGGTGCTGCCCGCGGGATGCGAGCGCGCCGTCTCCGAGGCGCGCGCGATCGGCATGGCCCGCGACCTCATTAACGCGCCCGCGAACCTGCTCGGCCCGGCCGAACTCGCGCAAGCCGCCATGCAACTGGGAGCCTCGTTCGGAGCGGAAGTGGCGTGCATCGAGGGCGAGGCGCTCGATCGCGATTACCCCGCTGTCGCTGCCGTCGGGCGCGGTTCCATGCGGGCGCCGCGCGTCGTGCTGTTCCGCTGGCACGGCTCCGAAGCCGGCCCCGACGCGCCCCTCGTCGCGCTCTGCGGCAAGGGCGTGTGCTTCGACAGCGGCGGCTACGACATCAAGCCGTCTGCGGGAATGCTGCGCATGAAGAAGGACATGGGCGGCGCCGCGGCCGTGCTCGGGATGGCGCGCGTGCTGATGGAGGCGGATTTGCCGATCCGGCTCGCGGTGCGCGTCGGCTGCGTCGAGAACAGCATTTCAGGCGATGCGATGCGCCCGCTGGACGTCCTCCGTACGCGGCGCGGCCTCTCGGTCGAGGTCGGCAACACCGATGCCGAGGGACGGCTGGTGTTGTGCGATTTGCTGGCGGACGCGTCCGATGAAAATCCCATACTTCTGCTGGACTGCGCCACGCTCACCGGCGCGGCCCGAGTCGCCCTCGGGCCGGATCTACCGGCGCTGTTCTGCAACGACGACGTCTGGGCGAAGCATCTTCTCGAAGCCGGCGTCGAGACGCACGATCCGTTGTGGCGGCTGCCGCTTTGGGAGGGTTACGAACCGTGGCTCGCCAGCGCGACCGCCGATCTCAACAACGTTTCGAGCAAGCCCTTCGCCGGCGCTATCGTCGCAGCATTGTTCTTGCGCCGCTTCCTGGCGCCGCGGGTTACTTGGGCTCATATCGATTTGTACGCCTGGAATGATCAAACCCGACCAGGCCATCCGGAAGGTGGCGAAGGACAAGCGATACGCAGTGTGTGCAGCGCTATTGAAAGAAACGTGATTGCTTCGTGAACGGACCAAACACCAAGGTAACGTGATTGGGACTAGGTGACAGGCGCTTTTTTCGCAACTAAGCCTCTGTCCGCGAATTGATCTCGAACCATATAATGAACACAAACGGGAATGACTTTGCGCGTTACGCAAAGTTAATCTTTACGGGTTGACAAAGGATTTGCAAATGGCAACGACTCCCACCTCCGACCAGCTTGTCGGCGTGCTGCGTGACACGGTCGTATCGCTGGTCCGGCGCGACGGGCCGGATCTCTCGGCGCGCCAGCTTGGCGTGTTCCTCACCTGCTACTTGAGTGAGGGTGGTCACACCGTCCGTGGCCTCGCCGCCGATCTGAACGTGTCGAAGCCGGCGATCACGCGCGCGCTGGATCGGCTTGGCGAACTCGATCTCGCGCGGCGCAAGGTCGATCCGATGGATCGTCGCAGCGTCCTCGTGCAGCGCACCCTGAAGGGCGCTGCGTTCTTGCGTGATCTGCGCAGCATCATGAACGAGGCTTCCACTGCGTCGCGCAAGGCTGCCGCCAGCACGGGCGAGTCGCACCACGCGCGCAAGGCGGCCACGGCGTAAATATCCCGGCGGCATAGTCGGACACAGCGTTCCGGCTTACCAAGTGGTAATGCCGGCTTGTCGGGCGCGCTGGCGAACCAACGCCAGCCATCCGATTTGCGGGATGAGTATCAGCAATGGCACGAACGGTTTGAGATCTGCGGGTGCCGAGATGAACAGCAGGCAGCACATCCCGCCAAACCCCGCGAAAGCCCAATGCGTCATGGCCACTCGATCGGCGGGGATGCCCGCACGCTCCGCCACTTGGTAGACGTGGCTGCGATGCGCCTCGGTTAGACGCTGACCGGCGAGCACCCGCCGCGCCAAGGTGAACGCCACGTCGAGCAGCACGCCCGAGAGCAGCATCGGCACGAGCAGGAACGACATCTCGATGGCGCCGAACCGCGCCGCCGCGACGCCGAGCACGGCCAGCACGAAGCCGCAGAACTGGCTACCGACATCGCCCATGAAAATGCGCGCGCGGGGAAAATTGAACGGCAGGAAGCCCGCCAGCCCGGCGGCCAGCAAGAGCGCGGCAAAGTAGACGAACCAGCCCCTCTGACCCTCCGCGATCGCGGCAAGGAAGATGGCGGCGACCAACGCCGTGCCTGCCGCGAGCCCGTTCAGTCCGTCGATGAAGTTCATCGCGTTGGTTGCGAACAGGATCCAGACGACGGTGGCCGCGATGCCGATCCAGCCGAGATCCCACGGGCCGACATAGGGCATGTGGTAGTCGGTCACGTAGAGTCCGGACGCGACGGCGGTCAACGCCGCCAACACTTGCGCGGCCAGCTTCACCGTGAACGGCCAGTCGCGCAGGTCGTCGAGGAACGCGACGACGGCGATCGCCACCGAAGCCAAAATCACGCCGCGGAAGTACGGGTCCGCAAGGCGGGAGAACTCCGCGTATCGATAGAGCACGTACATGCCGGCGAGGAACGCCGCGACGATGCCGACGCCGCCGCCCTTGGGCGTCGGCATCGTATGCGACTTCCGGCGGTTCGGCGTGTCCATCACGCCGGCGCCGATCATCATCCGCACCAGCAGCGCGGATAGCAGGGCGAGGGCCACGGCCAATGCCAGATGGCGCGAAAAGGCCGCGAGCGTCATGCGTGCGCGCTCCGGCCGGCGCTCACGTCCGGCGTTGCGTGCAGAGCACTCCGCCGGCCTCGAGCCGCTCGATGTCGTCGGCCGAGTAACCGTGTCGCCGCAGCACCTCCGCCCCGTGTTCGCCGAAACGCGGGGGCGCCGCGTGTGTGCCGCCCGGCGTGCGCGACAGCTTGATCGGAGTACCGAGCCCGCGATAGGCGCCAAGCTCCGTGACCATCTCGCGGTGCGCGGTGTGCGGCGCGCCGAGCGCCTCGTCGACCGGAAGAACCGGCCCGGCGGGCACGCCGTTGCGGATCAGGTGCATCGCGACGGCATGTCCGTCCTGCTCGGCGAGCGCCGCGCCGAGCAGCGCGATCAGCGCCGCGCGATTGGCCAGTCGATCGGCATTGTCGCGGAAACGCGGGTCTGCCGCGATCCCCTGCTGCCCGATGAGTTCGCACAGCTTCCGGAACTGGCCGTTGTTGCCCGAGGCGACGAAGATCTCGCACGTCTTGGTGACGTACTTCTCGTAGGGCGCCAAGTTGGGATGCGGATTGCCGGTCGGCGCCGGGCGTCGCCCGTGGAGGAAGTAATTGGCCGCCTGCGGATGCAGCAGCGCCATGCCGCAATCGTGCAGGGTCATGTCGAGGTACTGTCCCTCCCCCGACCGCGAGCGCTCTTGCAGCGCCATCAGGATGGCGATGACGCTGTAAAGCCCGGTGCCGAGGTCAACGAGTGGGATGCCGAGCCGAAGCGGCCCCGTCGAAGGATCGCCGTTGACGCTCATCAGCCCGGTCATCGCCTGCAGGGTCGCGTCATAGCCCGGCAGCCCGCCGAGCGGCCCGTCGCCGCCGAAGCCGGACACGCGGCAGTGGATCAACCGGGGGAAACGCTTGGACAGCACCGCCTCGTAGCCGAGCCCCCATTTCTCCATCCCACCCGGCTTGAAGTTCTCCACCAGGACATCCGCTTCCTCCAGCAGGCGCCGCAGCACGGCAGCGCCTTCGGGCTTGCTGATGTCGAGCGCCAGGGAGCGCTTGTTCCGATTGACCCCAAGGAAATAGCTCGCATCCCGGGACCCGTCTTCGTGCTCCACGAACGGCGGCCCCCAGTCGCGCACCTCGTCGCCCTGCGGCGGCTCGATCTTGATGACCTCGGCACCGTGATCGGACAGGATCATCGTGGCATAGGGGCCGCCTAGGACGCGGGTCAGGTCGATAACCTTCAGTCCGGAGAGCGCCCCCGGCGACCGCGCGAGCCCCTTGCCGTCCGTCTCCGTCCTGGTCGATCCGTCCATCGCCTTGTCTCTCGTTTGCGCTCGGCCGCGCCGTCGCCCGGACCGGTCATCTACTCGCGGGGCGGAGGCTTCGCCAGCCCGCGATCATTGCCGCAGTGCACAAGGCACTTCCTTTCCGGCGCGGTCCACCGCACACTGCGGCTTCATGCAGATCCACGGTAGCTGCGCCTCGAGGGATGGAGCAGGCGTGATCGTGACCGGTCCGCCCGGGTCGGGTAAGTCCGACCTGGTGCTGCGGCTGATCGATCGCGGGTTCGAACTCGTCGCCGATGACAGGGTGGACGTGGAGGACGGGATTGCCCGTGCGCCTGCCGCGCTTGCCGGATTGGTGGAGGTGCGCGGCCTCGGGTTGCTGCGTCTGCCCCACAGGCCCGAGGCCCGGCTGGCACTCGTGGTCGACCTTACGCGAGCGGCGACGCGGCTTCCGCTCCCCGCTCGTTGCCCATTGTTTGCCCTCCCGTTGATCGCACTCGACCCCGCGCAGCCGTCCGCACCGCAGCGGGTGGAACTTGCGCTCGACTGTGCGCTGGGCCGCCTGTCGCAGCTCGTGGGGGCGTTCGCCGCTTGAGCGGGCGCCCGAAAAAGCTGTCCGGCGAACGACTGGTTCTCGTCACGGGGCTGTCCGGCGCGGGCAAGCTGTCCATCCTTCACGCCCTGGAGGATCTCGGCTTCGAGGTCGTTGACAACCCGCCGCTCGCAATGGCGGAGGCGCTGGCCCGTCAAGCCCAGGTGCCGCTCGCCATCGGGGTCCATGCGCGTAGCGAGGTCTTCGACTCCGGCGAGGTGCTGGACGCGATGGGCCGCTTGCGCGAGGCTGGGCTGCGTCCCGAACTGGTTTACGCTTGGGCCGAGGAGGAAAGCCTGCTCCGCAGGTATACCGAAACGCGGCGCCGGCATCCGCTGGCACCGCAAGGTCGGGTGAGCGACGGCATCCAAGTCGAGGAACAGCTCACGGCGGAGTTGCGCGAGGCCGCCGACCTCGTCCTCGACACGTCTACGCTATCCCCGGCCGCGCTGCGGCGATTGATCGAACGGCATTTCGGCGCCGGGAGCGCCGTAGAGGGCCGAGGCGGCCTCAACGTTTCCTTAGTCTCTTTCGCTTTCCCTGCAGGCCTGCCGCGCGAAGCGGACCTGGTATTCGACGCCCGCTTTTTGCGTAATCCACATTACGATCCCATATTACGGCCACGGACGGGGCTGGATGCCGAGGTTGGCGCCTACGTGGAGGCTGATCCGGACTTCCCGGCGTTCGTTGCTATGATCACAAAGCTGTTATCGTTGCTCTTGCCTCGGTTCGTTCAGGAGGGCAAGAAGTACTCGACGATCGCGATTGGCTGCACGGGCGGACGTCATCGCTCGGTGTATCTGATCGAGAAGCTGGCCGCGCACTTGCGGAGCGGCAATTGGCGGACGGACGTGATCCATCGCGAGCTGGCACGGACTGCGGCGACACCGGACACACAAACCGTGCAAGCGGGCGGGTCCGAGAACGGAGTGGTGGGCGAGGGGACGACATCCTCGGCTCATCGGGCACAGGAGGCCTGACGGCTGTAATGCCTACTGTCACGGGGGGGCGACCCAGACGATCGCTGGCGCAAGCCGCGAATGTCGCGGGCACGCCATGATTGGCATGATCCTGGTGACTCACGGTCACCTCGCCGACGAACTGCGGTCGGCGCTCGAGCATGTCGTGGGCACGCAGCGCAATGTCGATACGGTCTGTATCGGGCCGGATGACGACATGGAGGGTCGTCGGGCGGAGATCAAACAGTGCATCAAGCGGTGCGACACGGGCGACGGCGTGGTGCTGCTGACCGACATGTTCGGCGGCACGCCCAGCAATCTCGCGATCTCGATGATGGACCGCAAAGGCATCGAGGTGATCGCCGGAGTAAACCTGCCGATGCTCGTGAAGCTCGCCAAGGTGCGCTCGACCCAACCGCTCGCGAGCGCTGTTAACCGTGCCCAGGAAGCCGGGCGCAAGTACATCGCCGCGGCGTCCGACGTGCTGCACGGCTGCAAGGTCAACGGCGCCGGGAACGGAAGCTGCGGGTGATGGCTGCGGCGGGCGACGATCCGGGCGCCCCTGTCCTGAGCCGGACCCTCCTCGTCCCCAACCGCCGCGGGCTGCACGCACGCGCGGCAGCCAAGTTCGTCACCCTCGCCGAGCGGTTCGGTGCGTCGGTCGAGGTGATCAAGGATGGCCAGGTCGTTTCCGCCCGGTCGATCATGGGGCTGATGATGCTCGGAGCCGGCAAGGGCTCCGCCATCGAGCTGCGCGCGGAGGGGTGGGACGCCAGGGAGGCGCTCGACGCACTCGCCGGCTTGGTCGAGTCCGGCTTCAATGAACAGGAGTGAACCCGCCCCCCGGCTACCCCCGTCACCGCAGCACAGGCGGCTTGTACGTCCGTTGAAGCCGGTCGAGGGACGCGCCGAACGGCTGTTCGTCGGCATCCCGATCTCCGCCGGGGTGGCGATCGGGCCGGTGTTCGGCACCGTCGAGCCCCCCGCCGTCATCACCCGTCACACGATTGCCGCGGACGACGTCGGAGCGGAGCGGTCGCGCCTCGAAAGTGCGATCCTGCAATCCCGCAAGCAGGTTGCCAAACTCCGCGGGCGGCTTGCGGTGCTGCCGGAGGACAGCCAGGCCGAGATCGCGCCGCTGCTGGACGCCTACATGCGGATGCTCGACGACAGCCGCCTCATCCGAGGGGCACGACGGCGCATCGCCGAGACGCTGTTGTCGGCCGAGAGCGCCGTCGTCGACGAAGCCGAGGGAATTGCCGCCGCGATCGGCGGCCAGGCGAAGCCGGACACCTCCGACGACGAGCGCGCCAGCATCGATCGCCGCGCCGAGGAGGTGCGCGAGATCGCCCGGCGGCTGGTGCGCAATCTGACCCGGGCGCCGTTCCGGAGCTTCGCCGGCCTGCCGGAGGGGGCCGTGCTGGTTAGCGAGGCCCTGCGGCCGGCGGATGCCGCGCTGCTCGATCCCTCGCGGCTCGCCGGCGTCGCCACCGAGGAGGGCGGGGCCGAGGGCCACACCGCCGTCATGCTGCGCGCGTTGGGCGTCCCCGCGGTGTTGGGCGCAGTCGGGCTCGCGCATGCGATCCTTCCGGGGGATGTCGCGGTGGTGGATGGCTCGACCGGTACGGTCGCCCTCAATCCGACGCCGGTTCGCTTGGCCGATGCCCGCCGCGCGGTGACTGCGTTCGCGCGCGAGCGACAGAAGCTGGCGCGCTTCCGCCGCCTGCCGGCCGAGACACTCGACGGCGAAGCAGTGGAGTTGCAGGCCAATTTCGAGCTGCCGATCGAACTGCCGCTGATCGCGCAATCGGGTGCGCAGGGCATCGGCCTGCTGCGCACCGAGTTCCTGTTCATGAACCGTGAAAGCGTCCCGGACGAGAACACCCAGACCGAAAGCTACCGCGCCGTGATCGAGGCGATGGCCGGCGACCCGGTCACCATCCGGGTGCTCGACTGGGGCGGCGAGAAGGAGATCGAGGCGCTTTCGGCCGAGGGCATCGTGCCGGAGGCGGCCGACCCGAATCCGGCCCTCGGGCTGCGCGGCATCCGGCTGCTGCTGCGTCGCGTCCCATTGTTCGAGACCCAACTGGCGGCGATCCTGCGGGCCTCCGCGGCCGGCCCCACGCGTGTGATGCTGCCGATGGTGACCAATGTCAGGGAGGTGCGCCAGGCGCGTGAGATCTACGAACGTGTGGCGCGCCGGCTGCGCCGCCGCGGCGAGCGGCTGCCTGAGAAGCTGCCGCCGCTCGGGATCATGATCGAAACGCCCGGCGCGGCTCTCTCCGCCGACGCGCTTGCGCTCGAGGCGGACTTCTTCGCCATCGGCACCAACGACCTGACCGCCTACACGCTCGCCGTCGATCGCGCCGAGACGGAGCTGGCCGAGCTCTATGACCCGCTGCACCCGGCGGTCCTGCGCCTGGTGCAATTCGCGACCGAGGCCGCGTTGCGCATGCGGATGCCCGTGTCCGTGTGCGGCGAGATCGCGGCCAATGCGCGATTGATGCCGTTGCTGCTCGGTATCGGCCTGCGCAGCTTCAGCATGAACGCGGGCGCGGTGCCGCGAGCCAAGCAGGCGGTGCGCAGCGTGGGCATCGACGATTGCGCCCGCTTCGCCCGCAGAGTGATGGAGCAGACCGATCCGGCGTCCATCCGGGAGATGGTGATGGCATTCCGGCGACCATCGGCGGAGTGAGGAGAGTCAGGTGGCCCTTCGTCGCTCAAGCACGTCGAAGATATGGGTGGAGCCGTCGAATGACACCCGCTGCGCCATGTCTGCTCTGCACGTTCTTACGAACAAGCCTCGCCATACGGGATTGTCCAGAGGTTCGATACCGCGATCCGTGTTCCAGCCCAGCACCAGGATCGATCCTGGCGCGAGGAGTGACGCAAGGGCCGCGGCCGCTGTCTCGAGCTGGGCGGTCGTATCGATGCCATGACCGATGACACCGCTGAACACGACCGCATCGAAGCGCACGGGAAATGTCTCGGGCGAGAGTTCACATACATCAATCCTACGGTGCCGGCCCGGGCTTCCGAAACGCTCGGAAGCGGGGTCGATGTCGCATGTGAATAGAACCATGCCCTGCTCCTCGAACAGGCCGGGATAGTGGCTGGTATAGGCACGGCAGCCGACGAAGAGCACGTTTCTCGCTCCGGCGGCCGCAAGAGACGCGATTATGGACTGTTCCATGTATATCCGGTCCGGCATCGAAGAGATGTTTCGATCGTAAAGCAGCCAAAGGATGGACTCGCGGAGGACAGGCGGTAGAGACCGGAAGCCGTACTTGGCCCCGCTGCGGATTTGCCTTCGAATTTTTCTTGTTAGACCTTGCAAGACTCCTCCCCGAGTATGCGCCGCGCGTGCGACCGGGCCTGGGCCGGTTACGTGAGCCGGAACCCCGACGTGCCGTCGTTCATGAGCGGAGTCCCATTAGAATTGGCTCCTCCGCCTGCTGGGTCGCGGCGAAACCGGGCTGCTCGGGCCGTACCGCGGCGGACCGCCCCATAACGACAAGGAGTTCGCTTGCGGCGGCGAGGAGGTTACGCTGATCTCACAATGATTGAGGCCGCTTCGGCTGCCGGGCCGTGGAGCGGCTCGAGTCCGCGTCCATCCGGGAGATGGTGATGGCAATCAGGCGTCCACTGGCTGAGTGAGGGTGCTCGCCGGTCACGCTGGTCGATCGGCAAGTGGATCTTATTGCAAACCCCGATAGTAGGCAAACTCAGGAAATCGTACGACGCTCGAGACCGTCGAAGATATGGGTGGAGCCGTCGAATGACACCCGCTGTGCCATGCCTGCCCTGCAGGTTCTTACGAACAAGCTTCGCCAGACGGGATTGGTCAGAGGATCGATGCCGCGATCCGTGTTCGAGCCTAGCACCAGAATACTTCCTGGCCGGAGGAGTGATGCAAGGGCCACAGCCGCTTTCTCCACCTGGGCTACCGTGTCGATGCCGAAACCGATGATGCCGCTGAACACGATGGCATCGAAGCTCACGGTGAAGGCATCAGGCGAGAGTTCACAGGCATCAATCGTACGGTGCCGGCCCGGGCTTCCGAACCGCTCGGAGGCGGGGTCGATGTCGCATGTGAACAGAACCATACCCTGCTCCTCGAACAAGCCGGGATAGTGGCTGGTATAGGCACGGCAGCCGACGAAGAGCACGTTTCTCGCTCCGACCGACGCGAGAAACGGGATCAGGACCCGCTCCATGTATTTCCGGTCCGGCATTGAAGAGATGTTTCGCTCGTGACGCAGCCATCGGAGATACTCGCGAAGGAAACTTGGTAGAAACTGAAGGCCATGCTTGGCCGTGCGTCCGATGCGGATTTGGATGTCCTTGGTTAGGTCTCGCAAGATGCTTCCCCGAGTCTACGCCGCGCGCGTGACCGGGCATGACCCGGGTACGTGAGAGCGGACCTTAGGATCCGGTTCAATCACACCGGCCGTGCGGAAACGTGACAGTTCGTCGGACGCGGCGCGGGACGAAGAGCAGGGCCGGCGCGGCGATGCCGACGGCGATTGCGGCCACCATCAGCACGACCCCGATGAACAGCGCGAGCGTCTCCGTCACAAGCGCCGGGGCCGCCGCCCCGTGCACGATGTGCAGGCTGCCGAGGACTGCGCGGAACGCGTAGGCGCCGGGTATCATGGCGACCACGCCGGGAAACGCGAAGGCGGCGGCGGGGCCGCGGAAATGCCGGGCAAAGCCCTGCGCCAGCGCGCCCGCCGCCAATGCGCCGATCAGCGTGCCCGTAATGATGTCGAGACCTAGATGGACGCAGACCGTCCGCGTGGTGTGGCTGGCGACGCCGCAAACGACACAGGCCCAGGTCACGCGCTCCGGCACGTTGAACAGGAGGGCGTAGCCCAGCGCAGCCAGCGCCGAGAACACCGCGTCCTCCGGCACCGTAATCGCCCGGGCCGGTTCGTTCACCGGGATCGTGGCGCCGGTCAGCGTCGTTGCGACGAACAGCCCGAAGGCAATCGCCGTAACCACCAAGCTCGCGAAGCCGAGCCGGCTCATGCCCAAGGTCATGTGGTTCCGGATCATGTCCTGCACGCCGTTGATGAGCGGCACGCCGGGGACGAGGATCATGCCGGGGGCGACCAGGCAGAGGGATGGCGTTCCGCTCGCCCCCAGCAACACCGCGCCGCCGCCGACGAGGCCGCCGACGCACGCGGCGGCGAACGGAATGATAACGGGATTGAGGTGCCGACGCCCAAGTTCGAGACGCAGCCCGGTCCCGGCTGCGCCCGCAAGCCACGTGATCGCGAAAGTCGGCCAGTCGCCGCCGAACAGCCGGCTGAGGCTGGCGGCGGTCAGGCCAAGCATGACGATCACCAGCCAGGGCTTGTATACGGGAGGCCGGTGCTCGATCGCTCGCAACTCCGCCGCCGCGCTCGCCAGTTCGCTCCGGCCGCTCTCGGCGTCGTCGACCAGGCGGTTGACCGCATCGACTGCCGTCAAGCCGACGTTCATCGCCGGCACGCGCTGACCGATCTTGGTACGGAAATGGTCCCCGGCGACGATCGTGAGCAGCAGGGCCTCGTAGCTCACCATCAGATGCGCCTCGCAGCCGAACGCTCCCGCGAAGCGCGCAACCGCCGCCTCGACCTGCCCGGTATCGGCGCCGTTCAGCAGCAGCAGGCGGCCGACCTGGAGCGAGAGATGGGCGACCTCCTCGACCTGTGTCGCATCCGGGGCGATCGGCGGCGTCAAGTTGGGCCGTCAGACCTGGGTGGGGTAGACCGGCTTGTAGGCCCGGGCGCGGATATGCGCCTCGATGTCGTCCGGGCGCGGGATGCCGGCGAGACCGTGGGCGAAGATGTACTCGGCGATCCGCGCGGCGGTGTGCAGCGATGCGGCGAGGATGTTGCTCGTCGGCGGATAGATCAGGCCGATCGCGAGATTGGCTTCGGTGACTTGTTCCGCGACGGCGCGGGCGGCGATGATGAACATCTCTTCCGTGACCCGCTTGGCTTCCGTTGCCAGCACCGCCATGCCCATCGCCGGGAAGATGTAGACGTTGTTGCCCTGGCCGGGGACGAGCGTCTTGCCGTCGATCTCCACGGGCGGGAACGGGCTGCCGCTGGCGAACACGGCGCGGCCGGCGGACCACTTGTAGGCCTCCTCCGCCGTGCATTCCGAGCGCGAGGTCGGGTTCGAGTAGGGGAAGATGATCGGCCGTTGGTTGATCCGGGCCATCGCCTCGATCACCGCCTGGTTGAACAGTTTCGGGACCGTGCTGACGCCGATGATCGTCGTCGGCCTGATCGCCTCCACCGCCGCGACGAAGGTGCTTACCGGCGCGTGCTGATGCGCGAAAGGCTTCTGGAAATCGGCAAGGTCGGTGCGGGAGGCGACCATCAGGCCGTTGATGTCGAACAGCCAGCTCCGTGCGCGTGCCTGGTCGATCGGCACGCCCTCCAGGGCCATCGCCTCGCTGACGAGTTCGGCGATGCCGGTCGCGGCCGAGCCGCCGCCGAGGAACAGGAAGGTCTGCTCGGGAAGTTTCTGCATGGTGACCCGCAGCGCCGCCAGGATGCCCGCGAGAGCGACCGCGGCGGTGCCCTGGATGTCATCGTTGTAGGTGCAGATCGCATCCCGGTAGCGCGCCAGGATCGGCACGGCGTTGACGTTGGCGAAGTCCTCCCACTGCAGGCAGCATTTCGGGAACCGCTCCTGCACCGTCTGCACGAACTCGTCGATGAAGGCGTCGTATTCCGCCCCGCGTACGCGGTTCTGGCGCAGGCCGAGGTACAACGGGTCCTCGAGCAGTTCTTGGTTGTTGGTGCCGACGTCGAGCGTTATCGGCAGGGTCATCTGCGGCGGCACGCCGGCGCAGGCAGTGTAGAGTGCGAGCTTGCCCACCGGAATGCCCATGCCGCCGACGCCGAGGTCGCCGAGGCCGAGGATGCGCTCGCCGTCCGTTGCGACGATGAAGCGCACGTCCGGCAGGGGCCAGTTGGAGAGCAGTTCCCGCAGCCGCCCCTTCGCGGTGATCGGCAAGTACATGCCCCGCGAGGCGCGAAAGATGTGATCGAACTTCTGGCACGCCGACGGTGGGCGTGTAGACCAACGGCATGAAGGTTGCCGGGTCCGACATGAGGACGGCGTAGAACAGCACCTCGTTGCGCGACTGCAAGTCGCTGAGAAAGAGGTATTTCTGCAAATCGTTGTCGAGCACCGCCAGCTCGGCGTGGACGCGCGCGACCTGGATGTCGAGCGTGTCGGCCGCCGGCGGCAGCAGCCCCTCGATGCGCAGCGCGCGGCGATCAGCCAGCGGGAAGGCGCTGCCCTTGTTGAAATGCGGGCTGCGCAGCAGGTCGGCGCCGGTCGGGGCCGGATGGCCGGCATGGGACATGGATCAAGCTTCCGCGGTTGAGATGCGGCCCGGCTCGAGGCTATCGGTTTCCTTGCGAAACTCGGTCACACTGACTCTCCGGCCGTCGACCGGATGATGCATGGGAGAGCGCGAAATGGCCATCACCGTTGCCGATCAGATGGTCGGCACCTTCGCCGTCGCGGGGGTGGCCCGCACAGACGACTTGGCCGGCGACTAGAAAGGAAAAGCAGCGTGAGCAAGACCGCGATCGTTCCACCAGGCTCGGGCAAGCCGCTCGCGCCGTTCTCGCCAGGAGTACTTGCCGATAACGTCATCTACGTGTCGGGCACCCTGCCATTCGATAAGGACAACAATGTCGTCCATGTCGGCGACGCCGCCGCGCAAACCCGGCACGTGCTGGAACTGATCAAGTCGGTGATCGAGGCCGGGGGTGGCACCATGGACGACGTGTGCTTCAACAGCATCTTCCTGCGCGATTGGGCCGACTATGCAGCCCTGAACGCGGTCTACGCGGAGTTCTTCCCGGGAGACAAGCCGGCCCGCTACTGCATCCAGTGCGGCTTGGTCAAGTCGGACGCGTTGGTCGAGATCAGCTCGATCGCCCACATCGCTCGGACTTGAATCCTTGCCGGCGTTGGCTTTCGATTGCATCGGGCTGGAGGATGCGCCTGTCCTGCTGTTGTCGGCCGGGCTCGGCGGACTGGCATCCTACTGGACGCCGCAGCTCGATGCGTATGCGGCCGAGCACCGGGTCGTGCTGCTCGACCATCGCGGCACCGGGCGCAACCGGGACACGCTGCCGGATGCGCTGACGATCGCGGACATGGCGGATGACGCGCTGAGCGTGCTGGACCGGCTCGGCGTATCGCGCTGCCGTTTCGTGGGGCATGCGATCGGCGGACTGATCGGGTTCGCCATGGCGATGAAACGCCCCGGGCTGGTTGAGCGGATCGTGGCGATCAACGCATGGATCAGCACGAACGCGCACACGGCCCGCTGCTTCCGCGTCCGCGCCGACCTGCTGAGGCACGCGGGCGTCGAGGCCTTCGTCCGGGCGCAGCCGATCTTCCTGTTCCCGGCGGATTGGCTCGCGGCGCATGTGGATCGGGTCGCCGCCGAGGAGGCGGCGGCGCTGGCGCATTTCCCCGGGGAGGCGACGGTGCTGCGACGCATCGCTGCGGCGCTCGACTTCGACATGGAGAGATGGGTAAGGATGATCGACGTGCCGACCCTGGTCGTGGCAGCGCGCGACGACGTTCTGGTGCCGTCCGCCTGTTCGGTGCGGCTCGCGGCCGAGTTGCCGCGGAGCCGGCTGGCGCTGCTGGCCTACGGCGCCACGCCTGCAACATCACCGAGGCTGCCGAGTTCAACGCACTGACGGTTCCGTTCCTGCGAGAGCCTTGAAGCCCATTGGCGGCGACGGTCAATACGATAGGGGAAGTCTCAGGCGGCATCGTGGAAGATCACCCCGAGGGTATGGCGATGGCCGGCCCGCACCTGGCTGACGCCGTGGCGCAGGTTGACGCGGTAGTCGCCACGGCCGCCACGGACCGGCCGGCTGTTCACGGCGAAGAGCACGGCATCCCCCTTGCGGAGCGGCACGACGGCAGCCCGGGTCTGCATCCGCGGCCGCTGTTCGGTCAGCACAAACTCGCCGCCTTCGAAGTCCGTTTCCGGCTCGGACAGCAGCACCGCGACCTGGAGCGGGAAGACGTGCTCGCCGTAGAGATCCTGATGCAGGCAATTGTAATCGTCCTTGCCGTATTGCAACAGCAGCGGGGTTGGACGCGTCTGGCCCGCCTGATGGCAGCGATCGATGAAGGCGGCGTGGTCGGCAGGAAAGCGAACATCGACCCCCATCCGCTCGTGCCAGCGATTGGCGATCGGAGCCAGATGCGGGTAGAGCGTGGTCCGCAAGCCCTGCACCAGCCGCGGGAGCGGGTAGGCGAAGTAGCGATACTCGCCACGCCCGAAGCCGTGCCGCGCCATGACGACGTGACTGCGGAAGCCCTCGCCCTTGTCGTAAAGCCCCGCGACGGCATCGCACGCCGCGCCGGCCAGCAGCTTCGGCAGGATCGCCCAGCCCTGCGCGTCGAGATCGATGGAGACGGCCGGCCAGTCGATCGGGCGGCCTGCCGGTGATATGGCTGCAGCCAGGTCATGGGTCATGGCGTGCATGGGTTCCACTGCTCTGTTTACATCGACGAAAGGTCGCATCCAAGGATTGACGCCGCACTCCGGTCCTTGCTTTCAGACCGAAGAAGCGAGTGAACCCGCAGGTGTGGTCCCCGGTGACTAGCCGCCATCTGGCAAGTGCCGTGCTCGTGGCCTGTTGGCTGACCGGCTGCAGTATTGCGACGCTCTCGAAAAGCGCCTCCGACGCGATCGGCACGGGAAAAGTTCTGTCGATGTCTGGTCTCGAAGGGCGTTGGTCTGGCCCCGTACGACCAAACGGCACCGCTTGCGGACAAGTGCGTCATGGCTTGATGCGGATCGGCGGAAACACGTTTGCCTTCGATCCCTTCGAGTCGACCACGATCATCAACGGCGAGGTCGAGGGCGCGGAGTTGAAGGGAGTGCTCACGAGGGTTGGCGGCGGCCATCGAACCCTGTCCATGACCTTTACCGGTCGCGCGAACACGGAGACGAGTAGCCGTGACGTCATAGAAGGCGTGCTTTCTTCGGGAAACTGCGCCTGGCAGGTGATGCTCACTCGTGGGTGAGCCCGCCGCCGCTACTTGTACGCCGTGGCCGGCGCCTAACAGGTCGAAGGCGTGGAAGTCTTTTATCGCGAAGCAGGCCCGCCGGATGCACCGGTCGTGCTTCTGCTGCACGGCTTCCCGACATCCGGCCACATGTTCCGCACCCTCATTCCGGAACTCGCCGACCGTTGTCGGGTGATCGCGCCCGACCTGCCGGGGTTCGGCAACACGGTCGCTCCGCCCCGGGCGAGCTTCGATTACAGCTTCGACCGGCTCACCGAGATCGTCGACGGCTTCACGCTGGCGATGGGCCTCGCGCGCTACGCGCTCTACATCTTCGACTACGGCGCGCCCGTCGGCCTAAGGCTGGCGATGGAGCATCCGGAACGGGTCAGCGCCATCATCACCCAGAACGGCAACGCCTACGTTGAAGGCCTCAGCGAGGAATGGGGGCCGTGGCAGGCTTACTGGCGCGAGCCGACGGCGGAGAACCGCGACCGCTGCCGTGCCTCGCTGACCGACGAGGCGATCCGCTTCCAGTACGAGCATGGCGCACCGTGGTCCGCGACAAGGCCGCCGTCGAGGTCGACATGCGGCGCGTGGCCGCGCCAACCGCCGATGTCGTCGCAGGCCGTCGCGCCTCGAACTCCACCTTTCCCCGGCATGCGGCGACGGCCGATGGGCAGTCGTTTCAATACGCGACCGAGAAGCGCTGGCGATGATGCTGCGGGCGTTCGCTCTCATCGAGCATGGCGACCGCGTAATCTTCGAGCGAGATGCGGCTCTTCCCGTCGCCGTCCGTCAGGAGCTGGTCTCCGCCGACACGATAACGGCCGGTGCGCTCGCCGGGACCGAGCATGGCGGCTGGACTCACGAACGCCCAATCGAGCTCGGTCTCACCGCGCAGTTGATCCAGAAAAGCGGCGGTGCGGAGCGCACCGTCCTTCCACTGGGCAGGAAAGTCGGGTTGATCGACTAGACGCTTGCCGGGGGCGACCTCGAGGGTGCCTGCGCCCCCCACGACTAACAGACGCTCGACCCCGGAACGCTTGACGGCGTCGATAATCGATCGCGCACCCGTGCCGCCCGCGTCTTTCCCCGGATTGAACGCGCTGATCACCACGTCATGTCCCGCGACCAGCGACGCAAGCTCCGCAGCTCGCGTAGCATCGCCGCTCGCCACTCTGAGCTTCGGATGTGTCGGTAGCCTCTCCGGGTTGCGGACGATCGCCGTGACCTCGTGCCCGCGATTGAGACTCTCCGCCAATATTCTGGTTCCGACCAAACCGGTCGCGCCGATGATTGCGATCCTCACGATACATCCTCCGTGGTCGATGGCGCGGTGCGAGTCGCGTTGTCCATTGGGGGCACCTGGTCTCTCAGCGACTGGCCGCTGATCCCTTCCGCGGCGAGCGCGGCTGCGACCGAGTCCCGTTGGACAAGCCTTTGCGCGAAGATCGTATAGCGCGGGCAGGTGTTCGGCATGCCGATGCCGATGCCATTCCCCCAACGGTAAAAGACCAGCAGGAAGGGATCGACCGCAGTGAAGCCGTCACCTGTTGAATATGGTCCCGAAATCCTCCGCTCGATCATTTCGAAACACTCGGAGATCGTTTTCCTGCCCTTGGCCTTGATGCTTTCGAATGCCTCCGGGTCGTCGGAAAATCGCTGCGGCCGCCATAACCCTCCGAAGCCCTGTCCGTGCAGGGTGCCGGACAGCCAGTTCATCCATTCATAAACCCGCACGCGGTTGAGCGCGGTCGTGCCCATCAGGTGCCGCTCCGGAGCCAAGTTCGCGATCGCGGTGGCGATCGCCGGAACCTCCGTGATCACCTCGCCGTCCAGGGAGAGCACGGGCACGCGCTTCTTCGGATTGATCCGAGCGAATTCGTCCGTCAGGTTCGCGGCCCGCGCGACCGATATCTCGACAGCGTCGAAGGGGACGCGGATTTCATGGAGCAGCACATGCGAAGCAAGCGAGCAGGCTCCCGGTGAGTACCAGAGCTTGATATCGGTCACAGCCGGCGCTTCCTCTATGGTCGGTATAGGTAGACCGGTATACCTACCACGAGGACGCTGTGTCAAACGGAGGCGACATGCAGCAGAGCAGTATTGGACCTCGCGGGTCGGTCGGTCGCGACCGCCTGTTGGCGACCGCACGCCGGTTGTTCACGCGTCACGGTGCGTCCAACGTCGGCATCAATGACGTGACCGCCGCGGCCGGCGTCGCCCGGATGACCCTCTACAACAACTTTCCCTCCAAGGACGCGTTGACCGCAGCCGTGTATGAACAAATGGCGCACGCGGCCCTGCAGGCGCTCAGCGAGATGGAAACGTCCGGGCGCTCGGAAGCAGAGAACGTCCTGGCGATCTTCGACCATTTCGACAGGAGCGAACACGAAGCCGACTATCGCGGCTGTCCCTTCATCCATGCGAGCCTTCAGGCGGCGGAAACTTCAGGCCCCATATACGCGATCGCGCATTCCTATAAACGTGGCTTGCGTGAGCACATTGTCCATGTGCTCGACGAAGGCCGCCGGAACCGCGCCGAACTCGCCGACCAGATTGTCCTATTGCTCGATGGCGCGGTTACCGAGGCTTACCTGAAAGGCGTGGCGGACCCGGTGACCGCGGCGAAACGCGCGACTGCGACGTTGCTTCGCTCGACCCGGTGACCGCGCGAGACCAAGCCTGGCTGGCGGTCAGCGAGGATGCCCAGGCCTGGGTCTCGGGCGATTACTTTTTCCACCTGCGCCGGCGCGCCCCGAACCCGCAGGCCAAGAACCCCGCTCGGCAGGACCGGCTGATGGGTGCGTGCCGGCGTTTGTCGTCCGTCGCTTTGCCGGACTGACCCTCGGGGCATCGCTCGCGTATTTCGCGCGACGTTCGGTGTCACGCCTTCTTCTCCCAGCCGCGCGCGCCTTGCTGCCAGTAGGTGAGCGTGTGGCCAGCGGCCTTGGCAGCGCGCCATCGCGCCCGCGCCGCTTCCACCGCGAACGGATCGTTGCCGTCGAAAAGGTCGAACACGCGCTCGAACCGGTCGAGTTGCACCGCAGGAGCGCCGTTCACCAGGAACAGGAACGTGGCGCCGTTCGGCGCCTCGTCGGTGGCGGTTAGCCAGATCGGCTGCAGGTCGGCGTCGCCGTCGCGCGCCGTGCCGTGCGGCAGCCAGTCGGGCTCGCGGGACGCCCAAAGCGCCTCGTCGAGCGCGGCCACGGTGCCCTCGTCGCGGCAAAGCACGACCGCGCGGCGGCTCGCCGCCAGGGTGCGGCCTAGCAGCTGGGGCAACGCCTGGCCGACCGTTGCGCGGGTCAGGTGGTAGAAGCCGATCTCGGCCATGCGCGGCCGTGACGACTCAGTGCTCGTAGTGCGCCGCGACCAGCTGATCGAGCAGGCGGACGCCGAACGCCGTAGCGCCCTTCGGCCGGGTGGGCGCGTCCTTCGACGACCAGGCCATGCCGGCGATGTCGAGATGCGCCCAGGGCTTGCCGTTGACGAAGCGCTTGACGAATTGCGCCCCGGTGATCGATCCCGCGGGCCGGCCGCCCACGTTCTTCATGTCGGCGATCTCGGACTTGATCTGCTTGTCGTATTCATCCGACAGCGGCATCCGCCACAGCTTCTCACCGCTCTCGATGCCGGCGGCGAGCAGCTTCTCGACCAGCGCGTCATCGTTGCTGAACAAGCCGGCGTGCTCGTGGCCGAGGCCGATGATGATGGCGCCGGTCAGGGTTGCAAGATCGATCATGAACGCCGGGTCGAAGCGCTGCTGGCAGTACCAGAGCACGTCGGCGAGTACAAGGCGGCCCTCGGCATCGGTGTTGATGACCTCGATGGTCTGGCCGGACAGGCTGGTCACCACGTCACCCGGGCGCTGCGCCGTCGCCGACGGCATGTTCTCCACCAGTCCGACGATGCCGACCACGTGCGCGCGGGCCTTGCGTCCGGCGAGCGCGCCCATCAGCCCGACCACGGCCCCGGCGCCGGCCATGTCCCACTTCATGTCCTCCATGCCGCCGGCCGGCTTGATACTGATCCCGCCGGTGTCGAAGGTGACGCCCTTGCCGATGAAGGCGAGCGGCTTGCCGGTGCCAGCGTCGCCCGTGCCGCGCCACTGCATCACCACCACGCGCGGCTCGTTGGCGCTGCCCTGCGAGACGCCGAGCAGCGCGCCGAAGCCGAGGGCGGCGAGTTCGGCCGGGCCGAGCACCTCGACGTCGACGCCGAGCTCGCGCAAGCCCTCGCAGCGCCGCGCCATCTCCGCCGGGTTGAGGATGTTGGCCGGTTCGCTCACCAGGTCGCGCGAGAGGAACACGCCGTTGGCGACGCCCACGCGCGGCACGAAGGCGACGCTCGCCGCCTCGTCCTCGTCCGTCAGCACCTCGAGGCCGGTGAGCTTGGGCTTGTCCTCGGGCTTCTCGTTCGTGCGGTAGCGGTCGAACCGGTAGAACCGCAGCGCCGCCCCCAGTGCGACGTCCGCCGCCTGCTCGGCGCTTAGCCCGTCGGCCGCGATCGTGGCCGTGGTATCGCGGCCGAGGCTCGCCATCGCGTGGCCGCCTGCGTCCTCAAGGCCCCGCCGGGTCAGGACGTCGCGCTTGCCGAGGCCGACCGCGATCACCCGCGTGAGCCCGGCTCCGGGGGCGAGCATGACGCAGGTCTTGCCCTTGCCGCCCGTGAACTCCGCCGTCTCCAGCGCGCGCGTGAGGGCGCCGCCGGTCGCCTTGTCGACCTGCGCGCCGACGCCCGCCGGCCGTTCGCCTTCCCCGATCAGCAGCACGAGCGCGCCGGCGCGCGGCGGGGTGGGCGGAGCGAAGGCGATGTCCAGCATGGCGTGCAGTCTTTCCGAAATGGCGTTGCCGAGTTGTAGCAGGCCGCCTCGGCTTTGCCACAAGCCGGCCGGGCCGATATCACCGCCACTATGCGCGATGGCACCATGCGCGATGGCACCGAGACCGAGCTGCTGGCCGCCGACGGGGCGGGGCTCGCGCGCGCCGCCGCGCTGCTCAGACAGGGCGCGCTGGTCGCGTTCGGCACCGAGACGGTGTACGGGCTCGGGGCCGACGCGACCGATGCCGCGGCGGTTGCGCGCGTGTTCGCGGCCAAGGGCCGGCCGCATTTCAACCCGCTGATCTGCCACTACCCGGATGCCGACGCCGCCTTCGCGCACGTGCGGGCCAACCAAGCCGCGCGCCTGCTGGCGGCGCGCTGCTGGCCCGGGCCGCTCAGTCTCGTGCTGCCGCGCGTGCCCGACTGCCCAGTGGCGTTGCTCGCCGGCGCGGGCCTCGACACCCTGGCGGTGCGCGTGCCGGCGCACCCGGCCGCCCTCGCCCTCTTGCGCGCCGTCGCGAGGCCAGTCGCGGCGCCTTCGGCCAATCGCTCGGGCGGCGTCAGCCCGACCACGGCCCCGCACGTGCTCGACGGGCTCGGCGGCCGGATCGCGGCGGTGCTCGACAGCGGCCCGTGCCCGGTCGGCGTCGAGTCCACCGTGCTCGACCTCACGGGGGAACGGCCGTTCCTGCTGCGTGCGGGCGGCACGACGGTCGAGGCCATCGAGGCCCTGGTCGGGCCTGTGGCGCGCGGCATCCCGCACGCGACGGCCGAGGCCGCGCGGACGCTGCGCTCGCCCGGCCTCCTCGTGTCGCACTACGCGCCCGGCCTGCCGGTGCGGCTGGACGCGACCAGCGTGGCGATTGACGAGGCACTGCTGGCGTTCGGCCCGGAGCTGCCGGGAGCGGGGGCGGCGTTCAGCCTTAGCAAGCACGGCGACGTGGTTGAGGCGGCGGCGCGGCTGTTCGACGGGCTGCGATCACTCGACGCGACCGGTGCCGCGCGCGGACTGCGCCGGATCGCCGTTATGCCGATCCCCGCCGCCGGTCTCGGCCTCGCGATCAATGACCGGCTGCAGCGTGCCGCCGCGCCGCGGGATGCCGCCTCGGCTCAGTAGCCGACGTTGTTGGCGAGGTGCTCGCGCCAGCTTTTCGAGGCGGCCGGCTCGAAGGCGCGGCCGGTTTCGGTGTCGATGATCTCGGGCTCGCAGTCCGGACGCTGCTTTATCGCTGCGCGCACATGGTCGAGCGCTTTCTCCGATGTGTCGAATGTGCCGGTAGCCTGGCTGTCGATGCGGACTTCATATGGCATCATCGCCTCCCGTTGTGGTTCGGACCATAGCCTGCCGCCCGAAGGAACCGCCATGCCCGATACGGCTGCCCCGACCGTCACGCCGGCCCTGCTCGGCGCCATCGGCGCGGTGGTGGGCGAGCGCGGGATGCTGACCGCGCCGGCGGACACCGCGCCCTACGCCGAAGACTGGCGACGGCTCTATCAGGGACGCACCCCGGCGGTGGTCCGCCCCGCCCGCACCGAGGAGGTCGCGGCGGTGGTTCGGCTGTGCGCCGAGGCGGGGGTGCCGCTGGTGCCGCAGGGCGGCAACACGTCGATGGTCGGCGGCGCGACCCCGTCGGCCGAGGGCGACGAGATCGTGCTCAGTCTCGCCCGCATGAGCCGGGTGCGCGCGATCGACCAGGTGGACCTGACCATGACCATCGAGGCCGGCGTGCCGCTGAAGGCGGCGCAGGACGCGGCGGCCGAGACCGGCTGCCTGCTGCCGCTGTCGATCGCGTCGGAAGGCACGGCGCAGATCGGCGGCGTGCTCGCCACCAACGCCGGCGGCAACAACACCGTGCGCTACGGCAACGCGCGCGACCTCGTGCTCGGGCTCGAGGTGGTGCTGCCGGACGGGGCGGTGTGGGACGGGCTGCGGCGGCTGCGCAAGGACAATACCGGCTACTGCCTGCGCCAGCTGTTCGTGGGATCCGAGGGCACGCTCGGCATCATCACGGCGGCGGTGCTGAAGCTGGTCCCCCGGCCGCGCGAGGTGGCGGTTGCGCTCTGCGCGGTGCCTTCGCCGGAGGCAGCGCTCGACCTGTTCGGCCGCTTCCAGGCGCACGACCCGGCTTCCGTCCACGCATTCGAATACATGAACGATACCGGCATCGGACTGGTGCTTCGGCACATACCCGGCGCCGCGCTGCCGCTGGCCGCGCGGGCGCCGCACTACGTCTTGGTGGAGCTCGCGACGCCGCGCCCCGAGGCCGGGCTGCGGGCGGCGCTGGAGCAGGTGCTGGAGGGCGCGCTCGGCGACGAAGTGGTGCTGGACGCCGCGATCGCCGAGAGCGAGGCGCAGCGCGCCGCGATCTGGCGGCTGCGGGAGGAGCACTCGGAGGCACAGAAGCGCGAGGGCGCCTCGGTGAAGAACGACGTCTCGGTCCCGGTCTCGCAGGTGCCGTCGCTGATCCGGCGGGCGACCGGGGTGTGTGCGGCGTTGATCCCCGGCGTGCGGGCGGTGCCGTTCGGCCACATGGGCGACGGCAACATCCACATGAACTTCGAGCAGCCGGAGGGCGCCGATCCGGCCTGGTTCCTGGCGCAGGATCACGCCATCATGGACGCGGTGAACGGGGTGGTGCGCGAGCTCGGCGGCAGCTTCTCGGCCGAGCACGGTGTCGGCAAGCTGAAACCGTATATGATGCCGGATTGGCGGGGCGGTGCGGAGTTGGCGGTGATGCAGCGGATCAAGCAGGCGCTGGACCCGAGAGGGATCATGAATCCGGGAAAGATGTTGCCGTGAACGTCGCACTCCGCGCTTCCATGACTCTCGCGCAGTTTCTCGCGTGGGAGGAACCGCAAGAACTCCGCTACGAGTTCGACGGCTTCCAGCCGGTCGCGATGACCGGGGGCACCAGCGCCCACGACGCGATCTCGATGAACATTGCGATGGCCATAGGACCACTCTTGCGCGGCACGCGGTGTCGTCTGCACGGCGCCAACCTGAAGATCGAAGTTGCGGGCCGCATCCGTTATCCCGACGCGTTCGTGAGCTGCACGCCGGTTGATCCGCGTAGCACCGTGGTGCGGGAACCGGTGGTGATCTTCGAGGTCCGAAGCGAGAGCACCACGAATACCGACCTGATCCACAAGAACGCGGAATACCGGGCGACGCCGTCTGTCCAAGGCTATGTCATCCTGGAGCAAACGTATCCTGGGGCGATGGTTTTCACGCGCAAAGGCGAGGACTGGGTGAGCGACGTTCTTGCCGGCGAGAACGCTACCCTCGCCTTGCCGGAGATCGGTATCACCCTGCCGTTGGCCGAGCTCTACGCGGGTCTGACGTTCGCCGAAGCGGCGCCGGACGCGACCTGACTGGTCGGCCGGCCGGCGCTACCAGCCGTTCACCCGATGCCAGATCGCCACCACTTCGTTGCCGCCGTCCACCACGTGATAGCGGTCGTGCGCCGCCGCCGTCATGCAGGCGTGGTTGGGGGCGACGCGCACCAGCGCGCCGACCGGCAGATCGACCGGCGCGGCAGGATCGAGCGCCACGACGCCGTGCTCTTGGTAGGCGCGTTGCACCACCGCGTCGCCGAAGCTGCGCCGCCCCGCCGCGTCCAGCACGAGGCCGAAGCCGTAGTCGCGCGGGGCGGCCTCGGTGCTGCGGTCCTTGGACAGCGCCAGGCCGCCGGCGTCGATCAATAGGCGGCCCTCGCCGGGGCGGCGGCCGATCACGCCCGCCAGCACGGTGAGCGCTATGTCGTCCGGCCCGTGCGTGCCGATCTCGGACTGGAACAGGTCGCCGAACATGTAGACCCCGGCGCGCACCTCGGTCACGCCGCGGAGCGAGGCGGCGTGCCGTGCGGTCGGCGAGCTGCCCATGGACACGACCGGCGCCGCGTATCCGGCGCCGCGCAGGCGCTCGGCCGCGCGCACGATGCCGGCGCGCTCCGCCTCCGCGATCGTCGTCATTTCGCCCGGGGACCGGCCGGCGTAGCTGTGCCCGGCGTGGGTCATCACGCCCGCGAGACAGGGGCCGAGGCGTTCCGCGATCGCTGGCAGCGCCGCGTCGTCCGGTCGAACGCCGCCGCGGCCTTCGCCGGTGTCGACCTCGATCAGTGCCCGCGCCGGGATGGGGTGCGCCGCGATCGCGCTCGCGGCTTCCGGATCGTCCGTGATGACGATGACTCCGGCGCCGGCGGCGTTGAGCTTGGCCACCTGGCCCAGCTTGTGCGGCGTGATGCCGACGGCATAGAGAATGTCGGTCAGGTCGTGCGCGGCGAAGTACTCCGCCTCCGCCAATGTGGAGACCGTGATCCCGGTCGTCCGTCCCGCGAGCGCGAGCCGGGCGACCTCGATCGACTTGGCGGTTTTCATGTGCGGCCGCAGCATGACGTCGTGCCGCGCCAGCGCGTCGCCCATCGTCTCGATGTTGCGCTCCAGGATCGTGCGGTCCAGCACGAGGCAGGGTGTGAGGAGGTCGTCGAGCGTCATGGGGCCAGCATCGCCGCGACCAGCGGCATCGCCTTCAGCCCGCTGCCCGTCAGCACGAGCACCGTGGTCTGATCGGCGCTGATCGCTCCTGAATCCAGCAGCTTGCCGAACGCGGCCGCGACCTGCGCGCAGGTGGGCTCGACGTAGAGACCGATCGCGGCCAGGTCCAACGTCGCCTGCACGATCTCGCTCTCGGCCAGCATGACGGCGCCGCCGCGGGTTTCCTTGAGTGCGCCGAGCACCTCGATCAGCCGGATCGGCTGGGCGATGGCGGTGCCCTCGGCGATGGTCGGGCGGATTTCGGTCTCTACCGCCTGATCGGTGCCGGACAGGAAGCTCGCCGCGATCGGCGCGCAGTTCGCGGGCTGGGCGGCGAAGATGCGCGGCAAGGTCTCGATCTCGCCGGCGCGTTGCAGCTCGGCGAAGCCGATCTCGCAGCCGAGCACGTTCGACCCGGCGCCGCACGGGACGATGACGTTGTCCGGCGCGCGGAAGCCGAGGTCCTCCCAGAGCTCGTAGGCGAGCGTCTTGGTGCCCTGCAGGAAGAACGGGTGCCAGTTGTGGCTGGCGTAGAAGGTTTGCTCCGCCCGGCGCAGCGCCGCCTCCGCCGTGTCCTGGCGGGTGCCGGGAACCAGCTCGACGGTGGCACCGTAGGCGCGCATCTGCACCGTCTTGGCCGCGCTCGTGGCCTCCGGGGCCAGCACCGTGGCGGCGAGCCCGCCGGCGGCGGCGTAGGCGGCGATCGCGGCGCCCCCGTTGCCGGAACTGTCCTCGAGCACGCGGCGAACTCCTTGCGCGCGCAGCAGCGAGAGCATGACGCTGGCGCCGCGATCCTTGAAGCTGCCGGTTGGCATCAGGAAGTCGCATTTCAGCCGCGCCCGCGCCCCGTGCAAGGTCCGGTCGAGCAGCGGCGTGCCGCCTTCGCCCAGGGTGATCGGGTCGTCGATCTCGAACGGCAGCGCCGCGCGATATCGCCACAGGCTCCGCTCGGCCGTGTCGATCCGGTCCCGCCCGATGCCGGCGAGCGGCGTCAGCAGCAGCGGCGCCCGACCGGTGCCGCACCAGCGCGGCTCGCCGAGCGGGAACGTCTCGCCGGTCCGGGGATCGAGATAGGCGGGTTCCATCGGGGTGGCCTCCTGCTATCAGGCTGCCGCGCGTCCGGTCGGGTTGCAAGCCGCGCCCCGACCGCGGAAACTCGGTCCCGCATGACCGACACGCTCGCCCTGGTAACGGCGCTCGCCCGCGACCTGGTCGCCATCGACAGCCGCAGCTTCGTCTCCAACCTGGCGGTGGCGGATCGCGTGGAGGCGGCGCTGGCGGGCTTCGAGGTCGAACGCATCGATTACGTGGACCCGGCCGGGGTTGCCAAGCGCGCCCTGGTCGCGGCGCGCGGCGGGGCGGGCGGGATCGCCTTCTCCGGCCACATGGACACCGTGCCGGACACCGGCTGGCAGGACGATCCCTGGTCGGCGCGCGTGGAGGGCGACGTGCTGCACGGGCTCGGCAGCACCGACATGAAGGGGCCGGTCGCCGCGATCATCGTCGCCGCGCGGGAGCTGGCCGCGGTCACGTTGCTCATCACCACCGACGAGGAGACCACCAAGCAGGGTGCCCGCGAGATCGCGGCGCGCTCGGCGCTGGCGCGGCGGATGCGGCCGCGCGGCATCATCGTGGCCGAGCCGACCGGGATGACGCCGGTGCGGGGGCATCGGGCGCAGATCGGCTTCACCTGCGAGGCGCACGGGGTGCAGGCGCACAGCAGCACGGGGCGCGGCGACAATGCGAACTGGCGGCTGCTGCCGTTCCTGGTCGAGATGCGCGGCGTGTTCGACCGGCTCCGCAGCGATCCGGCGTTGCAGGACGCGGCCTACGATCCGCCGTTCAGCGACTTCAACCTGGTGATCGACAATCACGGCGCGGCCACCAACGTCACGGCGCCGCTGGCGACCGCGCGGATCAAGTTCCGCTACTCCGCCGGCGTTGATCCGAGCCCGGTCCTCGCCGCCGTCCGCGACGCGGCGGCGCGGCATGGGATTTGGGTGACGGAGGCAAGCGAGGGCGCGCCGCCCGAACTGCCGGCCGAGCATCCGCTGGTGCGGCTCTGCACCGGCGTCACGGGCAAGGTTGCCGGGACGGCGCCGTACGGCACCGACGCGTCCGTGTTGCAGGAGCTCGCTCCGTGCGTCGTCCTCGGCCCGGGCGACATCGGCGTGGCGCACGCGCCGGGGGAGAGCGCGAGTCTTACGGAACTCGCGGCTGCCGTCCCCGTGTTTAGGCGGCTCGTGTGAGCGAATCGCCCGCCTGGCCCGATGTGCCTGCGTTCACCCGGAAGGCGATGCAGGCTAATAAGAGTAAGAACTCCAACCCGGAAATGACCGTCCGACGGTTGGTGCATGGCATGGGATATCGCTATCGGCTTCATCGTAATGATCTGCCGGGCAAGCCCGACATTGTTTTCCCATCGCGGCACAAGATCCTATTCATTCATGGGTGCTTCTGGCACCAGCACGAAGCGGCGGGATGTCGCGGTTCACGGATTCCTAAGACCCGTGTGGCTTACTGGCAGCCCAAGCTGATGCGCAATCGCGAGCGAGACGAGCACACTATCATAGAACTAAATCGCTCAGGCTGGGACGTTCTCGTGATATGGGAATGTTGGTTGAACGACCTGGCGCGAACCGCTAACGTTCTTTCGGCGTTTTTAGACGGAGTTGTTGACGACTGATATGGGGGAGGCAGTTCGGACCTTTTACGAGTTCTTCGCCGGGGGTGGCATGGCGAGAGCCGGACTGGGCGATGGCTGGCGGTGCCTGTTCGCCAACGACTTCGACCGTATGAAGAGCAAGACATACGTCGACAATTGGGGCACGGGACATCTCGTGTGCGGTGACGTCGCTAGCTTGACGACGGCCGACTTGCCCGGGGCCGCTGACCTCGCTTGGGCATCATTTCCGTGCCAAGACTTGTCGCTTGCTGGCGATTGCGCCGGACTAGGCCGAGCTACCGCACCCACGACAACCAGGTCGGGCACGTTTTGGCCGTTTTGGGCCTTGATGAGGGCGTTGCGGCAGCAAGGTCGTGCCCCGGCCACCATAGTGTTAGAGAACGTGTATGGCGCGCTCACGTCCCATCGCGGGAAGGATTTCAGCGCAATCGGGTCTGCTTTGTCGAGCGCCGGGTATCGGTTTGGGGCCGTAGTATTGGACGCGATTGACTTTGTCCCGCAAAGCAGGCCGCGCGTGTTTTTCGTCGCGGTGAAGCAGAGCTTAGATCTGCCCTCCGACTTAGTAATGTCCGCCCCTTGCGCTCGAGGGCATCCCCGAGCGTTGGTGAACGCTTACTCCGGGTTGTCGGCGGCAGCAAAGCGGAGATGGGTGTGGTGGCGGTTGCCAAACCCGAACCCGCGTTTTACGTCACTTTCGGATTTTATCGATGATGCGCCTGTTGGGGTCAGCTGGCATGAGCCGGAGGTTACTGCTCGTCTTCTGCAAATGATGTCGTCCGTTAACCGGGCGAAGGTCGAAGCAGCCGGGGGAACCGGGCGCAGAATGATAGGCGGCGTATACAAACGTACCCGGCCTAACGCTGAAGGTGTTAAGGCAGTGCGTGCCGAGGTGCGCTTCGATGACGTTGCCGGCTGCCTACGTACGCCGGCAGGCGGTTCGAGTAGGCAAGTCATTCTTGTAGTCGAGGGCGGCTGCATTAGGTCGAGGCTTTTGTCGCCGCGCGAGGCTGCACGCCTCATGGGCTTGGACGACAGCTATAAGCTGCCACCTCGTTACAATGACGCCTACCATGTCGCAGGTGACGGCGTTTGCCCGCCTGTCGTCCGGCATCTTGCCGCTCATCTGCTCGAGCCGCTACTGGCCAGCAGCGAGCCGCCCCTACTGAGGCTGATGAGGGCGGCGTAGCCGCATGGCGATCAATCTCGTATTTCGAGGGCAGCAGGTTCGCACTTTGACGAACTCGATCGGATGCTACGTCCTTTGCGATCTAGACGGCGTGCCAATCTACGTAGGCCACAGACGGAATCCGCGCCAGGGTCAGACGCCATCTCACGTCAGCGCGGTCTGACATCATCGCCAACCGGCAAATTGATGTGTGGGAAATCGCTTGGGTGTGGGCCTACCCAGTGGCTGACAGACAACAGATTGACCGAGTCGAAAACGCTTTATTCCATCAGTTTCATGCGCAATCAGCACTGATGAACGGGAAAATCCCGCCTCGACCAGCAGTGGGGTTCGAACCGCCATCTCCGCTTCAACGCGTTCAGGTCATGTCGGACGCAGAGATCGCGGAAAAGCGTGATCCCGCGCTTCGTTTGCCGCGCCAAGCGGAGCATTACTCACAGATCGTTGGTCATTTCCTTGCGGTTAAGAATTCTCGAGAGGTCGCTCTAGCGATGCAGGCGCACTTCGACCGCCTTCGAAAGTATCATGGGCAACTGCTCGGGTTCGCAACCGACGTTGAGGGCGACGGCGGCTGAAGGGCTTCGTTTCACGTCGCCGCAAGCGGTCATTCTACTGCCCCGATCTTGCTCCGCTCTTCGCAGCCCAAGCCCGCAACGGGGTAGGGACTGCCTTTGTGCGATGCGCTCGATGCCGCCGTCCGCAGGCGCTCGATCTCGCGCATCAGCTCCGCGCGCACCCTTTCGTGGGGAACGCCGGGTCGAGCGTCCGCGCGCGCATAGGCGACGGCCGCCGTCAGCGCCTCGCGCTCGATTTCATCGTAATCTATCGGCAGGACGGTCCGCTGCTGGTTCATTTTACCTACCGGCGGTCTCGCCGCCTTATTGCGTGCTTCGATGCCCGAGCGCCCACACGTAATCGGCCACCGCAGTTACGTCGGTCTTCGACAGGTTCGCACCTCCCTTGGGTGGCATCGCGCCGATATGTTCCTTCGCTTTCGGCACACCGCTGTTGATGGTTCGGGTGATGCCCGCCACGCTGCCGTCGCTCCACAGCCATTTGCCATCCGTCAGGTTGGATCCGACCTCCGACCCTCTGCCATCGCCGCTGTGACAGCCGGCGCAAGTGCCACCCGCGACTTGCCCGTGGAAGATGCGCTCGCCGAGTGCAACCTGGTCCGGCGACCCGCCCGGCGGGGTTGGCAGCGGGCCCGCGCCGGCGTCGGGATGAATGCCTTCCGGCGGCGGCACCTTCGCGGCATTCGCGACCTGCGCGCCGGGAGGCGTGGGCGCGGCGGGCGCGACGCCGGTGGATTGGCTGCCGGGTTCGGCCGTGACGCGCCAGATCCGCCCGCCCTGATCGTCCGCGATATAGAGCGATCCGTCGGGGCCGACGGCCAGACCGGTGGGACGATGCGCGGCCCGGCCGGGCTCCTTGGACGCCCCCGCGAAGCCATCGGCGAACACCACGAAGGGACCCGAAGCCTTGCCGCCGGCCAGCGGCTGGAAGACCACATTGTATCCGCCCTGCGGGCCCGGTGCGCGGTTCCAGGAGCCGTGGAAGGCGATGAAAGCGCCATCCTTGTAGGCCGACGGAAACTGGCTGCCCTGGTAGATCAGCAGGTCGTTGGGTGCCCAGTGCGCTGGGAACGCCGCCACCGGCGCCCGCTTCTGGGCGCACACGCCGACCGTCTTGCCGCCGTCGCCGCCGTATTCGGGGGCCAGGACGAGCTTCTTCTGGTCGTAGTCGAAATAGCATTCCGGCCAGCCCAGGTCGGCTCCCTGCTGCAGCTGGACGAGTTCCTCGGCGGGTTCATTGGCACCCTTCGCCGGCTTGTAGAGGCTTGGGAAGTTCTCGAACAATTGGTCACGCCCATGCTGGGTCGCGAACAGCCGGCCGGCGGAGTCGAACCCGAAACCCTCGCCGTTGCGCAGGCCCGTGGAAAAACGTTCCGCCGGCGAGAAATGCTGGTCGAGCTTGTTCGCGTCGTAGCGCCAGGTGCCGCCCCGGGTCTGCAATTCCGTGCACGGCTTGTTGCCGGTCACGTTCGGCATGCGGTTCTGGCTCTGGCAGGAATTCGTGGCCGACCCGAGGTCGACGTACATGTTGCCGTGCTCGTCGATCTGAAACGGATGCATGGGATGATCGCCCCCAAGCGGCAGGCCCGATAGGACGGTCTCGGGCTTCGCGTCCGGGGCGATGCCGTTCGCCGGAACGGCATAGCGCACGATGCGATCGTTCGTCTCGGCGTAGATATGATTCTGGTGGATCGCGATGCCGGTGCCCCCGGCGTTGCCGTCCGCCGCGGTCGGGCCGAAGCGGACGATCTTGTCGGCGTGGCCATCGCCAGCGGTGCTTTGCAGGGCGATCAGGAAGCCCCCGGCCGTTGGCGTATCGTTGTGATAATACAGGCCGCTCCAGGTGTTGGCATAGACCACGCCGTTCGGCGCCACGGCGAGGTGACGAACGTGGCCGAGGTTGTCGGCGAACACGGTGGCGCAGAACCCCGGCGAGAGCGTGATCCCGCCGTTGTCGGTGGCGCAGGGCGCGGGCTGAGCGGAGGCCGACACACTCCACCCGAGGAGCAGAAGCGGCGTCATGAGAACCGCGGCTACCGCCGGCCGGAACAGCCGCCCTGACTCGCATCGAGAGTTCATCTGCATAAATCCTTCCGGACCGGGCCTATCGCGGGAGCTTGCGACCGTATGTCAGGGTGCAAGGATTGCCCATAGGTCGGGTTCGGTATCCGACCGTACGTGGGGAGCGGCCGCGCGGGCTGGCCGATGAATGCGCGTGGCAAGTCGCGGCGGAGCGGGTATCCTAACCTCATGCGCTATATTTCCACCCGCGGCGCCGCGCCGGTGCGCGACTTCGCCGGCGTGCTGCTCGCGGGGCTCGCCGAGGACGGCGGCCTCTACATGCCGGAAACCTGGCCGCACTTCGCGCCGAACGAGTGGCGGGCGATGCGGGGGCTGCCGTACGCGGAGCTCGCCGCCCGGGTGATGGCGCCGTTCGCCGCCGGCGCCATCACCCATGACGTCCTGCAACGCCTCTGCCAGGACGCCTATGCTGGGTTCGGGCACCCCGCGGTGGCGCCGCTGACGCAGCTGGAACCGGCGCTGTGGGCGCAGGAGCTGTTCCACGGCCCGACGCTCGCGTTCAAAGATCTCGCGATGCAGCTGCTCGGGCGGCTGTTCGACCACGTTCTGCGCGAGAAGGGCGAGCACGTCACCATCGTCGGCGCCACCTCGGGCGACACCGGTTCCGCCGCGATCGAGGCCTGCGCCGGGCGGCAGCGGCTCGACATCGTGATCCTGCACCCGCGCGGGCGCACCAGCGAGGTGCAGCGGCGGCAGATGACGACGGTGCTCGCGTCCAACGTGGGCAACATCGCCGTCGAGGGCACCTTCGACGATTGCCAGGACTTGGTGAAAGCCATGTTCACCGACGCGCCGTTCCGCGCCGAGATGCATCTCTCGGCGGTCAACTCGATCAACTGGGCGCGCATCGCCGCACAGATCCCGTACTACGCCGCCGCCGCCCTCGCGCTGGGCGCGCCGGACCGCGCGGTCGATTTCGCCGTGCCGACCGGCAATTTCGGTAACGTGTTCGCCGCCTGGGCTGCGCGTCGGATGGGCCTGCCGATCGAGCGGCTGCTGGTCGGCTCCAACCGCAATGACATCCTCGCCCGGTTCCTGGCCGCCAACGACATGACTGTGCGGGGCGTGGAGCCCAGCCTGTCGCCCAGCATGGACATCCAGGTCAGCTCCAACTTCGAGCGCCTGCTGTTCGAGCTGCTCGACCGCGACGCCGGGGCGACCGCGGCGGCGATGCGCGGCTTTCGCGACAGCGGGCGCATGGCGATCGGCGACGCCGCCTGGCGGCGCGCGACCGCGCTGTTCCGCGGCTTCACGCTCGACGATGCCGGCACCGAGGCGGAGATCCGACGCCTGCACGCAACCTCGGGCTTCCTCGCGGACCCGCACACCGCGATCGGCATCGCGGCGGCGCGGGCGCTGCCCGGCCCCCCCGGCGTGCCGACCGTGGCGATGGCCACCGCGCATCCCGCCAAGTTCCCCGAAGCCATGGAACGCGCGACCGGGCAGCCCCCCCCTCTGCCGCCGCGGCTCGCGGACCTATATGACAGGCTAGAACGCTACACCGTGGCGCCCAACGACCTCGCCGCCATCGAGGCCGGTGTCCGCGCCGTCGCCCAAAGGAACGCCGCATGAGTTCGACCACCGGCGACGCCATCCGCGTCACCCGCCTGCCCTCCGGCCTGACGGTCGTCTCCGAGCGGATGGACCGCGTGGAGACCGTCTCGTTCGGGGCGTATGTCGCGACCGGCACCCGTCACGAGCTTGCCGAGGAGAACGGCGTGTCCCACTTCCTTGAGCACATGGCCTTCAAGGGCACCGAGCGGCGCAGCGCCGCCGCGATCGCCGAGGAGGTCGAGGCGGTCGGCGGCCACATCAACGCCTACACCGCGCGCGAGCAGACCGCCTACTACGTCAAGGTGCTGAAGGAGGACACGGCGCTGGCCGCCGACATCATCGGCGACATCCTGACGCACTCGACGTTCGAGCCCGAGGAGCTGGAGCGCGAGCGGGGCGTGATCCTGCAGGAGATCGGCCAGGCGAACGACACCCCGGACGACATCATCTTCGACCATTTCCAGGAGGCGGCGTTCCCCGCCCAGCCGATGGGCCGGCCGGTGCTCGGCACCGAGGACGTGATCCGCGGCCTCTCGCGCTCGGCGCTGACCGGCTACATGCGGCGGCATTATCCTGCCAACAACGTGGTGGTCGCGGCGGCCGGCAACCTGCGGCACGAGCAGGTCCTCGACCTGGTGCACCGCCATTTCGCCGACCTGCCCGGCGAGAAGCCGCCGCCGGTGACGCCGGGCCTCTACCGGGGCGGCGAGTTCCGCGAGGACCGCGACCTCGACCAGGTGCACATCGTGCTCGGCTTCCCCTCGGTCGCTTACGGCGACCCGGACTACTACCCGACCCTGCTGCTCTCCACCCTGCTCGGCGGCGGCATGTCGTCGCGGCTGTTCCAGGAGGTGCGGGAAAAGCGCGGGCTGGTCTACTCAGTCTACTCGTTCAGCGCGCCGTACATGGATGGCGGGTTGTTCGGCATCTACGCCGGCACCGGCGAGAGCGAGGCGGCCGAACTGATGCCCGTCACGCTGGACGAGCTGCGCAAGGTGCAGGAGCAGGTGTCGGAACAGGAGCTGGCGCGGGCGCGGGCGCAGGTGAAGGCGTCGCTGCTGATGTCGCTCGAGAGCACCGGCAGCCGCTGCGAGCAGCTTGCCCGCCAGATCCAGGTGTTCAACCGCGTGATCCCGACCGCCGAGACCGTCGGCAAGCTGAACGCCGTCACCACGGACGACGTGCGCCGGGCCGCGGAGCGCGTGTTCCGGGCGACCCCGACGCTCGCCGCGATCGGGCCGGCCTCGCGGGTGCCGGGCCTGGCGGACATCGTCGATCGGCTGGCCGCGTGATGGGCGACGATTTCGGGTTGCTGCAAGACCTCCTCGCGCGCGCCCGCGCCGCCGGCGCCGACGCCGCCGACGCGGTGCTCGTCGGCGGCACGTCGCTCAGCGCGCAGCGGCGGCTCGGCAAGACCGAGCATGTCGAGCGCTCGGAAGGGCGCGACCTCGGCCTGCGCGTGTTCCTCGGCCGCTGCTCGGCCATCGTCTCCTCCACCACCCTCGATCCGGCGGGCTTCGCCCAGCTTGCCGGGCGCGCGGTGGCGATGGCCCGCGTGGTGCCGGAAGACCCTTATGGCGGGCTCGCCGAGGAGGCGCGCTGCGTCAACGAGGCGGCACCGCTCGACCTGACCGACACGGCCGAACCGGACACGGCAGCGCTGCTCGCCCGCGCCGCCGTCGCGGAGGACGCCGCTCTGGCGGTAGCCGGGGTCAACAATTCGGAAGGCGCGGATGCGGGCTATCACCGGACGGAAATCGTGCTCGTCACCTCGGACGGGTTCGCCGGCCGCTACGCCCGGACCAGTCACTCGACCTCGGCCACTGCGCTCGCCGGCGCTGGGACGGCCATGCAGCGCGACTACGATTATTCCAGCGCCGTCCACCTCGCCGATCTCGATGATCCGGCCGCCATCGGCCACAGCGCCGGCGAACGGGCGGTCGCACGGCTCAACCCGGCGCGGCCGAAAACGGCGAAGCTCTCGGTGGTGTACGACCCGCGCGTCTCCGGCGGGCTGCTCGGGCATCTCTCGGGCGCGATCAACGGCGCCTCGGTGGCGCGCGGCACGACGTTCCTCAAGGAGAAGCTCGGCGCGCGGCTCTTCGCGGCCGGCATCATGGTGCGTGACGATCCGCTCCGGGCGCGCGGCCTGCGCTCGCGGCCGTTCGACGGCGAGGGCGTGCCCACCGCCCCGCGCGCGATCATCGAGGACGGCGTGCTGACGACCTGGCTGCTCGACAGCCGCTCGGCCCGCCAGCTGGGTCTCAAGACCACCGGCCATGCGTCTCGCGGCACCGGCGGACCGCCCTCGCCGTCGGCCACGAATCTCTACATGGCCCCGGGCGCGCTGACCTCGGCGGAGTTGATGGCCGACATCAAGGAAGGCCTCTACATTACTGAACTGATCGGCATGGGCGTCAACGGCGTCACCGGCGACTACAGCCGTGGCGCGGCCGGCTTCATGATCCGCGACGGCGCGATTGCCGAACCGGTGGCCGAAATCACCATCGCCGGGCACCTGCTGGAGATGTTCACCCACCTCACGCCGGCGAACGACCTGCGCTTCAAGCGCGGCACCGACGCGCCGACCATTCGCATCGACGGCATGACGATGGCCGGAACCTGACATGGAACCAGAGTAGGGCGGCTCCTATATTGACGCTGTTGTCATGGAACAGCGAAATATGCGCCGCACCTCCTCTCTCATAGCCGCCGTGGCCGTCGCGGCCCTGGCGCTCGCACCCGGCCTCGCCGACGCGCGCGCGGGCTTCGGCGGATCCATGGGCAGTCGCGGCGGTCGTACCTGGTCGGCACCGCCATCGACCAGCACCGCGCCCTACACCGCGCAGCCGTTCCAGCGCAGCATTACGCCGAACGCCCCGGCCTCCCCCGGCTATGGCGCGCCCGGCTACGGCAGTCCCGGCTACGCGCAGGGCTTCGGGGCGCCGCGCTCGGGCGCGTTCACCTCGGGCCTGCTCGGCGGCCTGATCGGTGCGGGCCTGGGAGGCATGCTGCTCGGTCACGGGTTCTTCGGCGGCGTCAGCGGCGGCTTCGGTTTCCTCGGCTTTCTGCTGCAGATGCTGCTGCTGTTCTTCGTGGTGCGCTGGCTGGTGCGGCGGTTCCGCGCGCCGCGTCCTGCGATGGCCGGCGGGGGCCCGAGCCTGTTCGGCATCCCGGGCGGCGCTCGTCCGACGCCGATGCGGGGCGGCGGGGGCGGGGCGCCGCAGGGGCGGCCGGTCACCATCACGCCCGCCGACTACGGGGAATTCGAGGGTGTCCTGAAAGCCGTGCAGTCGGCCTGGACCGCACAGGACCTCAACGCGCTGCGGCAGCTCGCCACGCCGGAAATGGTCAGCTACTTCGGCGAGCAGCTCGCCGAGCAGTCGAGCCGCGGCGTGCGGAATGAGGTGACCGACGTTCGCCTGCTGAGCGGCGATCTGGCCGAGGCCTGGGCCGAGGGAAGCCGCGAGTACGCGACCGTCGCCATGCGGTTCTCGATGATCGACGTGACGCGCGACGCGTCGGGGCGGATCGTCGATGGCAGCCTGAGCGAGCACGTCACCGCGACCGAGGTCTGGACATTCCTGCGCGCGCCCGGCGGCCGCTGGGTGCTCTCAGCAATCCAGCAGGCGCGCTGAGCGCTAATCGCTCATCTCGGGAGCCTGACCGTCACCAGGCGACCGCTTCTAGCGGAGAAGCTCGCCGCGGCAATCACCGACATCGCGGCTCTGCTGATCAGCCTGGCGGACAACGCGGCCGATGCCGGCAAAGCGGTGCGACTACAGCGGGCCCGATCACGCCGACGCCAGAGGACATACACCTCCTCGATCCGGCCAAGCTGTTCGTAGGCCGAAGCCGGTCCACTACGCGGCAGGATCTGCCCGATCTTATGTCGCGATATGGCAGACCGCTTCGATGTTGTGGCCGTCCGGGTCCAGCACGAACGCCCCATAGTATCCGGCGTGATAGTGCGGCCGCAGCCCGGGCATACCGTTATCGAGGCCGCCTGCCGCAAGTGCCGCCCGATGGAATGCCTCGACCGTCGCCCGATCGGCAGCGGTGAACGCGACGTGAGTGCCGGAATGCACGCTGGGGCGCTGGCCGATCCAGAAATACGGCCGACTGCTTTCGCCATAACCGGCAAAGCGCGTTCCGTCGCCGAACAGGCGGGCAACGCCGAGCGGCGCGAGTGCCGCGTCGTAGAACGCGGTTGAACGGCGGAAGTCGGTGACGCCGATCGTGACGTGATCCAGCATCTACGTCCCGGCTACCCCCGCGGCCCCTCGAAGAACTCCTTCACCTTGGCGAAGAATCCTTCGTGCTCCGGATGGCCTTTGCCGTCCGAGGTCGCTTCGGCCTCGAACTCCTCGAGCAGTTCGCGCTGCCGCCGGCTGAGGTTCTGCGGCGTCTCGACCGCGACCTGGATGTACATGTCGCCGCGCACCGCGCTGCGCAGCACCGCGAAGCCCTTGCCGCGCAGCCGGAACTGGTCGCCGGTCTGGGTTCCGGGCGGGATCTTCACCCGCGCCTTGCTGCCGTCGATCGACGGCACGTCGATGTCGCCGCCCAGCGCCGCCTGCGTCATGCGCAGCGGCACGCGCATCAGGATGTTGGCCCCGTCGCGCTGAAAGATCTCGTGCGGTCGGATGCTGACATGGACGTAGAGATCGCCGGCCTGGGAGCCCTGGGCGCCGGCCTCTCCTTCGCCGGCCAGCCGGATGCGTGTGCCGTCCTCGACACCGGCTGGGATCGTCACTTGGAGGGACCGTTCGCGCTGCACCGTCCCCGCGCCGTGGCAGACCCGGCATGGATTGCGTATCACGCGGCCGGCGCCGCCGCAGGTCGGGCAGGTCCGCTCGATCAGGAAGAAGCCTTGCTGGGCGCGCACCTTGCCCGCGCCGCCGCAGGTCTGGCAGGTGTCGGCTCCCTTGCTCTTATCCTCGGCACCGGTGCCGCTGCAGGCTTCGCAAGCGACGCGGGTGGGCACGCGCAGGCTCACCTTGGTGCCGGTGAAGGCGTCGGCCAGCTCGACCTCGACGCTCTGCCGCAGATCGGCGCCGGCACGGGTGCGCCCGCCGCCGCGCCGCCCGGTGAAGTCGCCGAACATCTGGTCGAAGATGTCGCCCAGGCCGCCGGCGCCGGCCGCCGAGAAATCGAACCCGCCGGGAAACCCGCCCGGACCGCCGCCGCCGGTCTCGAACGCGGCGTGACCGAACCGGTCGTACGCAGCCCGCTTGTGATCGTCCTTGAGGACGTCGTACGCCTCGCTGACGTCCTTGAACCGCGCCTCGGCCTTCTTGTCGTTCGGATTCCGGTCCGGATGATACTGCATCGCGAGCTTGCGATACGCCTTTTTCAGGTCATCCGCGCCTGCGTCACGTGCCACTCCCAGCGTGGCGTAGAAATCCTGCTTCGCCATCTCAGCCCTTCACCCGGTCCTGCTCCGGCTTGGCACTCGGCACGGGAACCGGCCCTCTCAACGCAAGGCACCAGCCGCGCCACACATAATCGCGCCCGCCTTCTCTCGAAGCGCGGGCGCGATGCAGTCCAGCGATATCGCTTGTCGCGATCAGGCGGACTTCTTCTTCTTCTCGTCGACTTCCTCGAACTCGGCGTCGACGACTTTCTCGTCCGGTCGGCCCGACGCGCCACTGGCTCGCGGCTCCTCGGCGCCGCCGGGCGCAGCACCAGCCTCGGCCTGCGCCTTGTACATCGTCTCGCCGATCTTCATCGCGGCCTGGCTGAGCCGATCGCTCGCCTGCTTGAGCGCGTCGAGGTCGCTGCCCTCCATCGCGGACCGCGCCGCGGCAACGGCCGCCTCCGCTTCGCCGCGATCCTGGGCCGCGATCTTGTCGCCGTGCTCCTTCAGGTTCTTCTCGACCTGATGCGACAGGGCTTCCGCCTGGTTCTTGGCCTCGACGAACTCGCGCCGCTTCTTGTCGGATTCGGCGTTCGCCTCGGCTTCCTTGACCATGCGCTCGATGTCGGCCTCGCCGAGACCGCCGCTGGCCTGGATGCGGATCTGCTGCTCCTTGCCGGTCGCCTTGTCCTTCGCCTGGACCGAGACGATGCCGTTGGCGTCGATGTCGAACGTCACCTCGATCTGCGGCACGCCGCGCGGCGCGGGCGGGATGCCGACCAAGTCAAACTGGCCGAGCAGCTTGTTGTCGGCCGCCATCTCGCGCTCGCCCTGATAGACCTTGATGGTGACCGCGGTCTGGCTGTCGTCCGCGGTCGAGAACGTCTGCGACTTTTTGGTCGGGATCGTGGTGTTGCGCTCGATCAGGCGGGTGAACACGCCGCCCAGGGTCTCGATGCCCAGCGACAGCGGGGTCACGTCGAGCAGCAGCACGTCCTTGACGTCGCCCTTCAACACCGCGCCCTGCACGGCGGCGCCGATCGCCACCACCTCGTCGGGGTTGACGTTGCGGGCCGGGTCCTTGCCGAAGAACGTCTTCACCGCCTCGATGACCTTCGGCATGCGCGTCATGCCGCCGACCAGGATCACCTCCTGGATCTCGCCCGCGGTCACGCCGGCATCCTTCAGCGCGGCGCGGCAGGGCTCCAAGGTGCGCTGGATCAGGTCGTCGACCAGGCTTTCGAGCTTGGCGCGGGTCAGCTTCATCACGAGATGCTTCGGCCCGGAGGCGTCGGCGGTGATGAAGGGCAGGTTGATCTCGGTCTCCTTCGAGGAGGACAGCTCGATCTTGGCCTTCTCGGCGGCTTCCTTGAGGCGCTGCAGCGCCAGGCGGTCGCGGCGCAGGTCGATGCCCTGCTCGCGCTTGAACTCGTCGGCGAAGTAGTCGATCACCCGCGCATCAAAATCCTCGCCGCCCAGGAACGTGTCGCCGTTGGTGCTCTTCACCTCGAACACGCCGTCGCCGATCTCGAGCACGGAGACGTCGAACGTGCCGCCGCCAAGGTCGTAGACCGCGATGGTGCCGCCGTTCTTCTTGTCCATGCCGTAGGCGAGGGCGGCCGCCGTGGGCTCGTTGATGATGCGCAGCACGTCGAGCCCGGCGATCTTGCCGGCGTCCTTGGTCGCCTGACGCTGGGCGTCGTTGAAGTAGGCGGGTACCGTGATGACGGCCTGCGCCACCGGCTCGCCGAGGAACGCCTCGGCCGTCTCCTTCATCTTGCCGAGGATGAAGGCGCTGATCTGCGAGGGTGGGTACTTCTGGCCCTTGGCCTCGACCCAGGCGTCGCCGTTATCGCCGCGCGTGATCCCGTACGGCACCAGGCCCTTGTCCTTGGCCACCAGCGGATCGTCATAGCGACGGCCAATCAGGCGCTTGACCGCGTAAATCGTGTTGGACGGGTTGGTGACCGCCTGACGCTTGGCGGATTGGCCGACCAGGCGCTCGCCGTTGTCGGCGAAGGCGACCATGCTCGGGGTGGTTCGCGCGCCTTCCGCGTTCTCGATAACCCGAACGTCCTTGCCTTCCATGATGGCAACGCAGGAGTTCGTGGTCCCGAGGTCGATTCCGATGACTTTGCTCATCAAGACACTCCTTTCAGCGGACGCACACGGCCCGAAGCACCGCATGTGGCCCTATCCCAATGTGAACAAGATGTATTAACGGGGACGCCCTGCGGCAAGGGAGGATGGCAGGTCGCGAGACAAAACCGCGCCGATCCTCATGCGGTCTGATCGAACCGAGTGCCGGCCGCGGCCGGCTGGGAGGCCGGCACCTTCGCCACCACGACCATCGCAGGGCGTAGCAGGCGGCCGTTCAGGGTCCAGGCCGGGGTCCAGGCCTGTAGCACGGTGCCGGGAGGATGCTCGTCGGTTTCCTGCTCGGCCATCGCCTGATGCAGATTGGGATCGAACAAGGCCCCGGTCGGGTCTTCCCGCTTGATCCCGTTACGCTCCAGGGCGCCGACGAACGCCCGCTCGACACCCTCGAACCCCTCGCGCAGCTTGCCGACGATCGCCGGCTCGCCTTCGGTTTGCGGCGGCAGGCTGTCGAGGCCGCGGCGCAGGTTCTCCGCCGCCTCGGCCACGTCGCGAGCGAATTTCTGCACGGCGTATTGCCGTGTCTCGTCCACCTCGCGCTTGGCGCGGGCGCGCACGTTGGCCATCTCGGCCTCCGAGCGCATCCACCGGTCCTTCGCCTCTGAAACCTCGGTCTCGAGTGCCGCGATGCGCGCGCTGGCGGCTTGCATCAGCCGCTCCGGCGTCGGCGGGATATCGATCGACTCCGCCTCCGGATTGAGGCGCTCGTCGAAAGGATTGGTCTGGTCAGTGTCGCTGTTCATGACGGGGTGAGTTACGATGGCGCAGGCTTGCGGGCAAGCGGCAGGTGGAGTGACAGCCCGCTTGTGAGCCACCACCCTTACCGAAAGGTGAATCGGCCGAGGCCGAGCGGGTGTTCGGGCCGCGGCCGCCGCGGCTAGCGCGCCAGAGCGTAAGCGCCGCCGCGCTCGATGGCCGCCCGATACGCGGGTCGGGCCTGGAACCGCCGGACCCAGGCCTCGATGTTCGGGTAGGCGGCGCGCTTGCCCTGCGCCCCCGCCAACTCGCCCACGAAGCTCATCTGGATGTCCGCCCCGCTCAGGTCGCTGCCCATCAGGTAGTCACGCCCGGCGAGCGCGCCATCGACGTAGCCGAGATGGTTGGCCATCTCGCTCTCGATGCGCGGATGCAGCGGCGCGCCTGCCTCGCCCAGCCGGCCGACGTAAAGGTTGAGCATCACGGGCAGCATCGCCGAGCCCTCGGCGTAGTGCATCCATTGCTGGTACTCGTCATAGGCCGGCATCGCCGGGTCGGGCTGCAGCCGGCCGTCGCCGTGCCGGCGGATGAGGTAGTCCACGATCGCGCCCGACTCGTGGATGGTGAGACCGTCGGCGGAGATCACCGGCGACTTGCCGAGCGGATGCACCGCCTTCAGTTCCGGAGGCGCGAGGCGGGTCTGCGCGTCCCGCTGATAGGGCTTGATCTCGTACGGAAGCCGAAGCTCCTCGAGCAGCCACAGGATGCGCTGCGAGCGACTGTCGTTGAGATGGTGGACGATGATCATGTGGTGTCTCCCGTTCCCCGTTGCTGTCTCCCACGGGGACCAGGCGCAGGGAAGGCCCCTCGCTGTCCGGGCAGGCGCGATTCGCCGCCGCCGCCGCCGGTCGGCTAGGCTGACCGCTTCCGCAGGCGTCCGGACCCAGCTGCCATGCCCAAGGCGATCAGGCTCAACGCGTTCGACATGAACTGTGTCGTCCACCAGTCGCCCGGCCTGTGGACGCACCCGCGCGACCGCGCCGACACCTACAACACGCTCGAATACTGGACCGATCTCGCGCGCACCCTGGAGCGCGGCAAGTTCGACGCGGTGTTCCTGGCCGACGTGCTGGGCATCTACGACGTCTACCGCGGCGGCCCCCGGACCGCGCTCGAGCATGCCGTGCAGGTGCCGGTGAACGACCCGCTGATGGTCATCCCGGCGATGGCGCTGGTGACCGAGCATCTCGGCTTCGGCGTGACCTGCGCGCTGTCCTACGAACTGCCGTACCCGTTCGCCCGCCGCATGTCGACGCTCGACCATCTCACGCGAGGGCGCATCGGCTGGAACGTGGTGACCGGCTATCTCGACAGCGCCGCGCGTGGGATGGGAATGGACGCGCAGCACGACCACGATACCCGTTACGATATCGCCGAGGAGTACATGGAGGCGGTCTACAAGCTCTGGGAAGGCAGCTGGGAGGACGGCGCCGTGCAGCGCGACCGTGCCGGCCGGCGCTTCGCCGACCCCGACCGCATCCACCGCATCCAACACGAAGGCAAGTATTTCAAGCTCGATGCGATCCACCTCTGCGAGCCGTCGCCGCAGCGCACGCCGCTGCTGTTTCAGGCCGGCGCGTCCGGGCGGGGCCGCCAGTTCGCCGCGACGCACGCGGAGTGCGTCTTCATCAACGGCCCGTCCAGACGCGTGATCGCGCCGATCGTCGCCGATCTGCGGCGCCGCGCCGCGGCCCTCGGGCGCGATCCGGCGGAGCTCACCATCTATACGATGATGACGGTGATCACCGCGGCCTCCAGTTCCGACGCGCACGCCAAGCTGGAGGATTACCGCTCCTACGTCAGCGAGGAGGGCGCGCTGGCGTTGATGTCGGGCTGGACCGGCATCGACTTCTCTCGCCTCGCGCTGGACGAGCCGATCCGGTTCGACAACAAGGGTGCGATGACCTCGGCGCTGGAGGCGTTCACCATCGCCGACCCGGATCGGGTGTGGACCGTCCGCGAGATCGCCAAATACGCCGCGATCGGCGGTCGCGGCCCGGTGGTCGTGGGCTCGCCGCAGGAGGTCGCCGACGAGATGCAGGCATGGGTGGATGAAACCGACGTCGACGGCTTCAACCTCGCCTACGCCGTCACGCCCGAAACCTTCGTCGATGTGGTCGACCTGGTGGTGCCGGAACTGCAGCGGCGGGGCCGCTACCAAAGGGACTACGCACCGGGCACGCTCCGCGAGAAACTTCGCGGCGCCGGACATGCGCGGCTGCCGGTGACGCACCCGGCCGCTGCCTACAGAAAAGCGGGAGAAGACCGAAGGTGAACGCCGATGAACTACGCGCCCTGCAAGCGCCGCTAAAGCAGCAGTATCGCACCGCGCCGGAGGCGGCCCGGATCGCGGCCCACGCGGAGGCCGTGCTGTCGCCGGACGACGTGGCCTGCACGGTGCCGTCCTGGCGCGGCGAGACCGTCGCCGGGCTGCACGCTTCGGCCGGCGGCTCCGGCGAGCTGGCCTGCTCGGCCGACATGCTGCTGCAGGCGCTGGCCGCCTGCGCCGGGGTCACGCTCCGCGCCGTGGCCACCGCGTACGGCGTCCGGATTCGCAGTGGTCGGGTCGTCGCTGACGGCGTGTGGGACGTTCGCGGCACGCTCGGTGTCGACAAGAACACGCCGGTCGGCATGAGCAGCATCAGCCTCCGATTCGAGGTCGATTCCGACGCCGATGAAGCGAAGCTGCAGCGCATGATCGAGACCGTGGAGCGCTACTGCGTGATCTTTCAGACGCTGAAGAACCCGCCGAATGTCTCGGTTACGTGCGCGTCCTAGGCTTGCCTATAAGCAGTTCTATGTGAAATAATCCGCGATCGTCTCGGATACCGCGGCCGCGGTCAGCTTGGCCCGTACGTTCTTGCGTCCTCTCCGGCCAACCGCAACGGCGTCGGCGGGACGTTCGGCAATCCACCGCATCCAGGCCACGGCGGCGGCGAGGTCGGGTTCGCCCCAAACCGAGCCGCGCTGGAACGGGCCGTCAGCGGTTTTCACGAATGCTTCACGACATGGTACGAGGAAGCTGTTCTCCGCCGACATGTATTCCAGGTTGCCCGAGTAGCCCGAGGCGATGACGGGAACGCCGTACGACATCGCCTCGGCCATCGTGTAGCCGAAACCCTCGGCCCGGTGCAGGGACACGTAGCAGTCGGCGCCGGCGATCAGCCGCAACAGCTCCCGCCGCGACAGCTGACGTCCGTCGAACCGGATGGCGAGCCCCGACTCGTGTGCGAACTGCATCAGGTGCTCGACGCGCGCCGCGTGCTCCGGCCGATGCAGGCCGCCTACCTTCAACGTCAGCTCCACTCGCGTCGCGTCGCGCGTGTCCTTGAAAGCGTGCACGAAGGCGGTGATGACGGCCTCCGGGTTCTTGCGCTCGATCGAGCTGTTGGCGTCGAAGATGAACAGGAAACGCAGGACCTCCCGCGTCAGGCGGATCGCGTCCAGCTCGTCGCAGGCCGGGAAGTCCTCGAAGTCGAGGACGTTCGGGACGACGGTGACGCGATCGGGAAACATCTGGCGGAACGGCGTCGCGGCGAATTCCGAAATCACCCAGATCGCGTCGTAACGATCGTAGACGACCCGCCACCATGGGTTCGCGACCCGTTGTTCCCACGCCAAGTGCGCGACGTTGCGCCGGCCCTTCCGATGTTCGGGGGGCATTAGACCCAGCAAATCCTCCCGCTGGTGGGGATAGGAGACGAACACGTTAGTGTCGGACAGGTAGTCGAACCGACCGAACATGTCGGGCAGCTGCGTCCCGGACCGGATCTGGGATGTATGATACGGTATTGGATTGACGCTCCGATGCTGGGCGACGGCGCGCGCCAAGCCGCGGCTGGATTCGCCGACGCCGATGTCGGAGTTGAAATAGCCGAAGATGTTGACGGCCGGCGCAAGCGATCTTGCCTGCAGCCGGTCCAGCAGGTTGCGCGCCCTACTTTCCTCGGGCGGCAGCCGGTTCATTGCCCTGTGGTAAGCCACGTCGAGCGGACCCGCTCCGCAGGGCCTCTCGCCCGCAACACTCAGGAGCCTGTATACGTCGCTGAACGAGGACAGGGCGGAATGCGTCAGCACGCGCATCTCTTTCTCGAGCTCCGCGTCGAACGCATCGAAGCAGGCGGCGTGAAGCTCGCAGCCGCGCTTGGCCCACGGCGCGAGCCGGACCTCCTCCGGCAGCAACGCGATGCTGGAAGCGGCCACGCGCGACGCGTTCGGCAGGCGTCGGATCGACGGCAGCTCGAGATAGAGTGGCACCAGCAAATGTCGGCGCGTCGCGTGGATGTAGCGCAGGATCACCACGTCGGGCAGGTCGTACTCGACTCCCTCTCCGGCTCCGGCGATCAGATCGCGAAGCAGCGGCTCCAAATCGTCGGCAAGGAGGTGGGTCTGACAAGCACCTTCCAGGTAAGGAGTTCGGGCGAGATACGAAAATATGCGCGCGAGACACTCCGAGGAGGTTCTGGTTGCAAAATCCTCCGCCGCGCCCGGCGGCAACATATGCTCGGCCGGCGCATGTGCGCTCAGCCACTCGAGGAACGCGTCATGGCTCGTGTCGAGCACGTCATCGAACGTGCCGTGCAGGTCGGTGCGCCGTTCATAGATGTCCAATACCGCGGAAACCTCGGTGAAGAAGCACCATTCCGGCTTGGCCTCCAGCAAACTATCGGCAAGATCGGGGCGCCCCTGACTCCGCAGGCGCCCGGCGGCAATTCGGCGGTCGGCGCCAAGAAACTTCAGCTCCGCCCCGATCAATCGAGCGATCTCGTCCGCGAAGCCGATGATCGAGTCCGATATCAGGGTTCGGCGGAAACGGTCGATCAACAATTGGACGTCGAACTCCATGCCGGCGTGCCGGCAGAACCACTGCCAATACCGCGACGGCGTTGCGGCAACGTGGGCGCCGGGAAACTGGGCGCGCAGATCGTCGCGGCGGTCGTAGATCTCGGCGGCGACCAGCGGCAATAGCGAACGAGCGGCGGGCAGCGGGTCCATGAGGAACCCGCAAAGCCGGTCGGCCCCTTGCTCGGTGGTCGCGTCGAACTTGGGGAAGTAATTCTCGTAACGCTTGAGCATGTCGCGCAGCAGCGCGTTCATCTGCAGCCCGTTGGCCAACGTGTCGAACCGGTATGCTTCCGTCAGCAATGCCCTGGCCGGCGAGCTGACGATCTGGTCGCTGTACCAGTTGAGCAGCTCGGCAACCGCCGGCAGATTGTAGACCGAGTTGCGGTGATCGTGGCGCGACAGCCTGAGCCGATCACCCACGTCGTAGCCGCTGAAATGAAAGAACGCGAGCGGCTTGTCGCCGACCCGGTGGCGGCCGGGCTCCTCGGACTCGTCGTCGATCCACAAGTCTCGCTCGTGCAGGTTCCAATAGGCCACGTTGTAGCGCGGTTCCCGCAGCACGAAGGCGGTCGGCACGCTGACCAGCGCCCAATTCAGGTGTTGCTGATCGGTTTGGTAGCCGGCCGGCGTGAAGAATGCGCCGGGCGCGAAGTTGGCTTCCTCCCAGGAGCGCAGAAAATCCTGACAGGCGTGCAACCGGATGCCGAAGCAGCCGGCATTGATGAGACCCGAGTTGAATATGTCGCTGCGTGACGGGCGCACGTGAAACTGTTCAGGCCGCGGCAACGGCCGGAGCATGTGCGGGGTCAGCACGAGATCGCTGCTTTCCAGCTCGCCGATCATCTCGTCGAACCGGCTGAATACCGCGATGTCGCAATCCAGGTAGATGGCCGTCCGCGCGAACCGGGCGAGATACGCCAGGAAGACGGGCTTGAGGCTGTTGGCAAACTCCGCCGCGGTGAACTTCGCAGCATACCACCCCGCGTGCGCAAGCCGCAGGTCCGCCAACAGCACAACCGTTCCCTCCGGGAACAATGCCGCGTCCTCCCTTTCGCCATCCACAAGCAGCAGGAACGCCGGTATCTGCGGGTGGTGTTCCCGGAAAGTCTTGGTCGTCAGAAGCGCGTACGGAAGATAATTGCGCGTCGCAATCAGCGCGAGGCATCGTGGGTGGGTCGGGTGCTTCGGGACGCTTCGTTGTGTCGCCGGCGGACGGACCTGCGGTCCGGGGCGCGCGTTATCGGGCAATCCGACCTGGCGCAGAAAGGCAATCCGATCGGCAAGGACCTCATGCGTCATGGATCATTCGGTCTCAACCGCGCCTTCTGGCGATCTCGAGGCGAAATGACTCAAGGCACGCCTCCCCGTCCGAAACGCAGAGTTCGCCCGCGCGGAACGGCCCTAGCGCGGGTCCGCCGACGAAACTCGCGTGGTAGACGCAGTCGAAGTTCTGCGCTGCCGATGCGCTCAGTCGCAAGCAAAAGCCGCGCAGCGCCGCATCTTGGCCGCGGGTGCCACAGGGTTCGCCTGCGCGCGCCCAGTCCGAGAGCGCGCCGTCCTGCAGCACCACCCGATACTCGACGTCGTCGTACGCGAGCGGCTCGCCGGGCACGACCATGATCGCCTCGATCCCGCGTCCAGCACCGCGTTCACCGACCCATTCGCCGGGCCACGCCCAGACGTCGCCGATGCCTTGGACGTGCGCACCCGCGTCCAAGTGAACCCCAAGCTCGTGCAAAGGAGCCAGCCGCCAAGGTCCTCCGTCGCAGAGACAATCGGCGTACATCGCGAGTAACCCCGCCGTGTACGCGACCACCCCGTTCCGGGAAAGATAGGTATCGGCAAATGCGCGGCCTTCCTCGGCGATGGATCGGAACACGCCGGGACGGCGCCTCTCGGCTTCCACCAGATCGAGCACATCCGCATCCGATGATATCGGAATGAAATGGCGCCAGGGCACAAGTTCGTTGAAGTAGTAGAGAAGGTGCGGCGAGTCGTACTTGAGCAGGACGCCATTGCTCTTCAGCGCGATCGCAACCCGCGAGCAGGTGGCACCGTTTCCGTCCATCGACAGGATCAACCGGTGCGAGAACTGCTCTGCCCAAGGGCAGAGCCCCGCGCCGAACCCCAGCGCTTCAATCATCTCCTCCGTTCGGCGCGATGCACACTGCACGACGCGGGGCAAGCGGAACTCCACTCCTTCCTTGTCCCTGAAGAACACGGCCGACCGCAGTCTCGGGATGGACAATGAGCGCACATCGTCCTCCGTGATCGTGCGCCCGCCAGTGGTCGAGCCGGCGAAGATCGCGGAAGGAGTCTTGTTGCGATAAGAGATCGTGTCGCGATGTTCGGCCGGAACGTAGAAATGATAATGCAGGAAGTCGACATCGGGGATCAGGAGGGTGTTCGAGGCCTCGTGTTTCTGAAAGGCGAATATGGGAACCGAAGCATCTTGTATCGGATCGTCGTTGACATCGATCGCCATCGTGAAGCTGAGCCGGAGCCCCGCACACGACAAGACCCGCTCGATGAACGCGCGATACATGTGCGCCCGGATGAACTCGTCCCTGTACATCAGGCCCGCTTCGTCCGGGATCGCAGCCGAGCCGTCGGCGAACTCTTCGCGAATGCGGAACCCGGGTTTCTCGAGCACGCGCACGACCCCCGCATCGATCTCGAACAGGAACACCGATCGACGCGTGGCATTATAGTGCGTGAAACCGTCCGCCAGTGAGATGCGGTCCAACGGCCGATGAAGCCAGGGCGCGAACTCCTTCAGGCACAACGCCTCTGCCCAGTTGTGCCGGAGGCCGGCGTCGGACTGCTTACTCATGGTGACAGTCGAATACTACAACCGTCTCCGGACGAGCAACGGAAACCAGCCTTCATCCGTGCCGGCAAGGTGCGACCGGAGAGTTGCGGTCGCGCAAGCCTCGAACCGGCCGGGCGAGGCAACGTTGTCAATCAATCGGGATCGGAGCCAGCGCATGAACAAAGTGGTCGTGGTCACAGGCGCAGGGGCCGGGGTCGGGCGGGCCGTGGCGACCGAGTTCGCCCGCAACGGCTACGACGTCGCCTTGCTGTCGCGGGACAGGGATCGGCTCGAATACGCAGCCGCCGAACTGCGCCGTTTCGGCATCCGCGCGCTGCCCGTTCCGACCGACGTCGCGGACTCCGAGGCCGTCGAGACGGCGGCCGATCAGGTCGAGCGCGAACTCGGGCCGATCGACATATGGGTCAACGTGGCGATGGCGACCGTCTTCGCGCCCGTCAGCCAGCTGACGGCGGCCGAGTTCCAGCGCGGCACCAACGTCACGTACCTGGGCCAGGTGCACGGAACGATGGCGGCGTTACGGCGGATGCGGCAGCGCAACCGGGGCTCGATCGTCAACGTCGGCTCCGCGTTGGCCTACCGGTCCGTGCCGCTGCAATCCATCTATTGCGGAGCGAAATTCGCGATCCGCGGTTTTACCGACTCGCTGCGTTCCGAGCTGATCCACGACAAGCTCGACATCACGCTCACCATGGTCGATCTGCCGGCGATCAACACGCCGCAATTCGACTGGGCGCGCAACAAGATGGGCCGCAAAGCGCAACCGGTTCCGCCGATCTTCCAGCCGGAAGTCGCGGCGCGGGCCATTTATTTTGGCGCCACCCATCCTCGCCGGCAGATCTGGGTCGGCTTTCCGACCGTCCTAGCAATATTGGGCAACCGGATCGCGCCGGGGATGATCGATCGATACCTCGCCAAGGTCGGCTACAGCGGTCAACTCACTAATACCAACCGGCAAGTGATCTGACTCAAACGTGAATCGGCGCGGCTCGACGGGCCGTGATTCGCCTTCTCTAGCTTTGGAGGAGGACTCGATGACGGTGTCGATCACGCGATCGGAGCACACG
>JAABUQ010000391.1_pt1 | contig 101460 bp, 87 predicted proteins | sample 5560001 | NCBI WGS metagenome assembly JAABUQ01 (sample SAMN10711888, study PRJNA513371) | rock metagenome | isolation source: Antarctica rocks | place: Antarctica: Victoria Land, Finger Mt nord | collected 2015-12-18
ATGTGTTACTATCCTGGTTGGTATGGTTCCGCTTTTCTCCAATCGTCACAGCCCAAAGCTGTTTTCCTTCGATTGTGTGGATAGCTCCATATTGCTCAGGATAGTATCATATTTTAGCAACGGTATGGAAAGAATTGGCGAAACTTTGAGACTGCTATTCAAAAGGCTATTATCGCTTGCAAAGAGAGTGGACAGAAAGTTGAAAACCATTTTGATGCTAGCATCAAGATGGTTAAGCTAGGGTCTGCGGCCCAACGAGAGGTGAATGATTACGACTTGAGTCGCCTAGCCTGCTATCTTATAGCGATGAATGGAAATCCTCGCAAGCCAGAGGTAGCTGCCGCTCAGAGCTACTTCGCCGTTTCCACACGCGCTAATGAGATACACCAACTGAGAGAGGCACAAGAAAAACGTCTTGAGAAACGGCTTCAGGTTTCGGAAAGCTTCAAACAATTGTCTGGTGCAGCTCAGGCATCAGGAGTGCAGTCTGAGTCTTTCGGTATTTTTATCGATGCGGGCTATCTTGGCTTGCACCGCCATACGGTAGAGGAACTCAAGGCGCGGAAAGGCATTTCAAAGAAAGCTGACTACTTGGATAATATAGGTGCCGAAGAGCTATCGGCAATAGATTTTAAAATACGCAAACCACAGGGAAACTCTCGCGTGAAGGCATCAATGGCGAGGATGAAGCAATTCATACACATTATTTTGTTGGCGATCAGGTACGTAAAGCCATAGAAGCTATTCAGGGTCCTATGCCCGAAGACTTGCCTTCCGCTCCCTCTATTCGCGCACTTGTTGAAGAGCGGAGGAGGAAGGGAAAACAACTGGATAAGAAACAACTTCCCGATGAGCAGGAGAAATTGTTTTGAGCTATTGAACGTGTTATGCCTTGCTCGTATGATATACTTCTTCGTAGTATCTATAGTATGACAAGCAGCGGCAAAAGGAGCTTATAACATGGCTGTGTCTCATGTCATTGAGGACGAAAAGGCACTTATAGAGGCGATTCGCGCGCTGGCGCAGGAACGTGCGGCACCACGTGCGGCAGAAATTGACCGCACTGGCGAGTTTCCCTGGGATATGAAGGATCTCCTGGCGCAACAGGATATTCTGGCGATGCCGTTTCCGGCTGAGTATGGCGGTATTGGAGCCAGTGAACTGTCTATTGTGATGGCGATTGAAGAGCTTTCACGTTGCTGTGCGACTACAGGCTTGTTATTAGCAGTGCAACAACTGGGATCAACGCCAATTCTCCTTGCAGGCACCGACGCACAGAAACGCAAATACTTTCCCAAGCTAGCAAGCGGCGAATGGCTAGCCGCGTATGCTCTGACGGAATCCGACTCTGGCTCGGATGCGGCAGCAATGCGAACTATGGCGGTACTCAAGGGCGATAAGTATATCCTTAATGGCTCGAAACGCTTCATTACCAACGGCGGCCTGGCACAGGTAAACTCAGTGATGGCGATCACAGATCCAACGAAGGGAACGCGCGGCATTAGCGCCTTTATCGTTGAGCGCGACTTTCCTGGCTTCTCCGTTGGACGTGTCGAAGACAAGATGGGCATTAGAGGTTCACAAACAGCAGAACTCATCTTTACTGATTGCGAGGTTCCGGCTGAAAACCTGCTCGGGCGCGAGGGGGATGGTTTTAAGATTGCAATGGGAACGCTTGACCGCACACGCCCTGGTATTGGAGCGCAGGCGGTTGGTATCGCACAGGGTGCGCTTGACCTTGCAGTTGGGTATTCAAAGCAGCGTGTGCAGTTCAACAAGCCAATCGCTGAAAATCAGGGTATCCAGTTTATGCTGGCGGATATGGCAACAAAGGTTGAGGCGGCACGTCTGCTCGTCTACAATGTCGCCGAGATGATAGATCGTGGCGAACAGCATTTCAGCAAATATTCGTCAATGGCAAAATTATTTGCCTCCGATACTGCGATGGAGGTCACGAACGACGCCATACAGGTGCTTGGTGGCTACGGCTACATCACAGAGTATCCTGCGGAACGTATGCTACGCGATGCCAAGATTACACAGATTTATGAAGGAACGAATCAGATACAGCGTCTAATAATTGCACGCTCACTGCTCACCGCGCAATAAATTTAGAAAAAGCTCAGGACAATACCTGAGCTTTTTCTGTCATTTGCTATAGCCCTACCATTACAGATATACACACGGAGAAACTTCATGCCATCACTTTCTTTTGATCAGGTTGCTCATGCATATGATGCTACACGTGGCTATCCTGATGTTGTTGCGCGTCAGATTGTACAGGCTATTGAACGTGTTGCAAATGCTACAGCGCAAACACGGTTCTTAGAGGTAGGCGTTGGAACCGGTCGGATTGCGTTTCCGTTAGCCTCACTAGGCCATACCTACACGGGCGTTGATATTTCCGAAAAAATGGTGAAGCAGTTACAGGAAAAGCTACGTGCCACGCACTGGCAAGAGCAAAACCAACCGTGGGGAAGTTTGCTGGATGAGGATACAAAGCGTTCATCAGTAGTACGACGGTACGCAAATCCTGAGCGGTCTGCATTAGTACGTCTAGTGATGTCGGATATCACACAACTCCCGTTTTCCAGGGAGTCGTTTGATATCGCCATTGCTGTACACATATTTCACCTTGTCGATGGTTGGCAACGTGCCGTACAAGAGGTCTTGCGCGTGTTGCGTCCGGGCGGCGTGCTCCTGCACTGCTGGGACGAGCATGGGAAGATGGATGTGCAGGATATCTCAGAGGAATGGCAGAAAATACTGACCGCACTTGGTGGCAAGACACGTCGTCCAGGTGCCTCCTCGGTGCATTTTGTGACCGAGCGGCTGACTGAACAAGGCTTACAGACGCAGAGAATACAGGCTGTTGATTGGGAACGCTCCGTCACGCCGCGTGAAATTGTCGAAAATATTACGCATCGCCTCTGGTCGAACACATGGAGCATCCCCGACTCAATTTTTGTGCCTGCCTCTGAACGTCTTACAACATGGGCAAATGAACGCTATAGCACCGATATGGATACACCCAGAATACAAGATTGTCGTTTCGTTATTAGCAAAACCGTCGTGTAGGGGACTTCATTCATTACGCCTACTATGTGTACAAAAGGCGAAAAGGTCGTGATGAATGAAGGCCCCCTACAGAGGTTATATCTATTGGAAGTAATTATTTTCATCGGCTTACAAGGTGCAGGCAAAAGCACCTTTTATCAGACACATTTTGCGGCATCCCATGGCTACGTGAGCAAAGACGTGTTGCATCGTAGCAAGACGATAAGCAAGACTCTGAAACAAAACAACCTTGTCGAAGAGGCACTGCAAGCGGGTAAGTCGGTTGTGATTGACAATACAAATCCTACTCAGGAAGACCGTGAGCCACTTATCCGCTTAGGCCGTGTTTACGATGCTACCGTGATAGGCTACTATTTTGATGCCTCTATACGTGAATGTCTCGCACGCAACAGAGAGCGTATTGGGAAGGCAAGAGTCCCTGATAAAGTGATTTACATTACCTCAAAGAAAATGACCTTGCCCACGCTTGAAGAGGGCTTTGATACCCTGTTTCGTGTCCATACGAAAAACGATGGACTATTTGAAGTAGTGAATTGGAGGGGTTCTGATGAATGAAGCAAGTCAATAATGCATCTGACAAACTCAACACATAACACTCTTGCTGATGCTATGCTGCAAAATGTCATTGAGACATTTGAGAACAAATTTCCTAAACGTGTTCGAGCCTACTATATAGAGGGAAGCTATGCTGATGCGAGCAATGTCAACAGTAGTGACATGGATGTTTTACTCGTTTTTAAATATGAGTTTAAAGATGAGGAACCACAGCAAGCAGAAACACTAGCGGAACGACTTGTTACTGAAAGCGTACTCGAACTTGATATTGGGTTTGTGGACGAGCAGAGCCTGATTAATGGTATCACACCTATGCTGAGGTTTGGCAGTAGTCTGATATATGGAGAAGATACCCGTGATGCCCTACCGCTGATACCACTAGAGGAATGGACACGTGACCGTATGCATTCATCCCTCTGGCGCACAGTTCATCTTTACAATCGACCCTCTGTTATTCGTTATCCTCTGACTTATCCTGATCCAGATGGCGAATTTTACGGCTATGACGCTCGAATGTTGCGTTTGCCAAATGGACAAGAGGTACCTTGTACTCGTGACCTCATTCGTCTCACAGGTTGGTCGGCAACAGCAATGATTGCCTTTAAAGCTGGAAAATATGTTGCGAGAAAGAGTGAATGTTACAAGCTGTATCAAGCCTGTTTTAATGATGAGTGGGGCAGGTTATTGCAGGACATTTATGAACTATGCCGAGGAAAATGGAACTACCTCATCCCCGAAAATTCAGAAGACCGTCGCACACTGAGGACAATCTGTGAACGCACACTAGGCTTTGAAAATCACTTCTTACGAGTGTATAAAGAGTTTGTCTTGTCAGAGTTGCATAATGCTGATCCAAGAGGCGTGCTACAGGTTTTATCAGTCTTACAAAAAATCGTGTATCAGGATGAAGAGGTATTAACAGCAATAGCAAGAGTGAGAGCAGAGCCGTGAAACGTCGATGACGTTTCACAACTCGGCTCTCACTCTTGTTATTTACTTTCCATTGCGCGAGCGACAATTTCGGAGATGTCTTCGACCTTGATTCTCTCTTCGGCCTCGACACCCTTGATACCATCCTCGAACATGGTGATACAGAAGGGACATGCGGCAGCAAGCACCTCGGCCTTTGTTTCAAGCGCCTCGTTGACGCGGTTCTGATTGATACGTGTACCAATCTTCTCTTCCATCCAGGCACGACCACCACCGCCACCACAGCAAAAACTCTTGTTGCGGTTACGGCGCATCTCGGTAATACCTTCGCTGTTGAGGACGGTGAGCACACGACGTGGCTCGTCGTACACATCGTTGTAGCGACCAATGTAGCACGGATCGTGATAGGTCAGCTTGCGCTGGTCAAAGCTTTCGGGAAGCTGAATTTTCTGATCGCTCAAGAGCGCGTCGATATACTGCGTATGATGCACAACTTCGTAGTTGCCGCCTAGTTGCGGGTACTCATTCTTGATAGTGTTGAAGCAGTGCGGACATGCTGTAAGTACAGTACGCTTCTTTGTCGCAACGGCAGTATGCCCATTGCTGGAACCGTTCGCTACATGATGCCCGTCGTCAGCATCTGCCGTATTGAAGCCATAACCATTGAGTGTCTCAATGTTTTGTTGCGCCTGCATCTGCCACAGGTACTCGTTACCGATACGACGGGCGGGATCACCAGTACAGGACTCTTCAGGGCCAAGAATAGCAAAGTTCACGTTTGCAGCCTTGAGTACCTTGGCAACCGATGTGGCGACACTCTTGTTACGCTGATCGAACGACCCCATACAGCCAACCCAGTACAGAACGTCGGCTTCGGGATTTTCTGCGAGCAGAGGAATATCCATGCCTGCCGCCCACTCCGCACGTTTATCGTTGCTGATCTCCCACGGATTGCCGTTGCGCTCAATATTGTTGAGAACCGAAACGGTCTCTTCTGGAAAGTCGGCCTCTTCCATCACGAGATGACGACGCATATCAACAATCTTAGGGATATGCTCAATGGCGACTGGACAAATCTCCATACACGCCATGCAGGTCGTGCAAGCCCAAAGCGCGTCATTGGCGATAATGCCACCAACCATTGGCTCAGAATGTGCCTCAACCTCGTCAGGTGTCTTATCTGCTTTGACGCCTGCAACACCAAGTTTGCTATAAAGCGACTTCTCGCCAAGAATAGCGGGACTCTCAACAAACAGAGCCTCTTTGACACCTAGAATAATCTCTTTTGGGAAAAGTGGCTTGCCTGTGTTGCTAGCAGGACAGACAGTGTTACAGCGTCCACACTCGGTACATGCATACCCATCGAGTAGCTGTTTCCAGGTAAACTGTTCAGCTTTGGAAACACCGTAGTCTTCGCGCTCTTCAATGTTTTCTAAGAGAGGTAGAGCACCTCTTGGCTTGTAGTTACGGAAGAAGACATTGAATGGCGTCGCCATCAGGTGCAGGTGCTTAGAACGTGGCAGGTAGATCAGGAAGCCAAGCACAGTAGCAATGTGGAGCCACCAGAAAAGACGAAACCAGATGATGTTCGCCTGTGTACCCTGTCCCACAAAAAGTGGCCCAAGAATTGTGCCGATAGGTGTCCAAGCAGTGCCATTGCTTGCAGCATACTCGAAGCCCTCGACCAGAGCAAGTGTAAGTACAACAAGCATAATCAGGCCTAGAATGATGAAGCCGTCCCACGGCCCATGCAAACTGCTGTTCAACTGCTTAGGACGAAAGATACCACGGCGCACAGCGAATACGACAAGTGCGAATAGGACAAAGACAACAAAAACGTCGAGTACTGTCGCGAAAACGCGATTGTCACCAATCAGGGGTAGCGAACCATTGAAGGCTCCGAGTATGAGGTTAAGTAGACCGAATTGAATGATGATAAAACCCCAGAAGGTGAAAAAGTGTGCGATACCAGGAATTGGATCACGTAGCACTGCACTCTGACCTAGCACAACCGTGAAAATCTCGCCAAAACGGTCGTCAATATGGTCGGTTCGGTCCTCTCGACGTGCCTTTGCTAGCAGTGTCACCAACATACCCGCGCGAACACCAAAGAGAACCAACGCTCCCAAAAAGAGGAGTACAAAGAGTATAGTGCCAAATAATCCCCCAGTGGGTGAAATAACAGGGGGTGTCATGATTGTCTCCGTTCCAAATTACCACTGTTCAAGTGTAATGCCTGTAAACCATGTGAAATGCTGATCTCGTGTGACTAATGTAAGGTTGTATTGTAGTGCTGTTGCAGCGATCCAAAGGTCGTTGTCTGGAAGCATCTGACCTTTCTTGGCCTGTTCGTGTCTAATGCGTCCATAAATGTTTGCTGTTGTCCTATCGGCTATCAAAATAGTTAGGGTCTGTTGTATCTCGTTTACATCAGAAAGACTTTTTTCAACATTAGTTGAATGCTCTGCTCCATAGCGGAGTTCACCTTCTACTATGATTGACGTGTACAGCTTTGTTTCCTGAAGTATACGTTTGCTAACACTTTCATCTTTTCTTAATAGAAAGATGAGTATATTTGTGTCAAGCAGCTAGCCAATCTTCGTCTGGCTCAATTCTCTCACAATCCTCTATTGCCTTTTCCATTGCATCAATATCTTCAGGAGACATTGAAAATTTTAGAGCTAAAGCTTTTCCAGTTGTCCCAGGAGGAAGCTTTGACGAGCTTTCTTGATGTACTTGAGCCTGCTCGTCATTTATCGTATGTTCCATTGCCTCAGCGTCTTCTGGTGGCAGAGTGAAACGTGTTAGTGCCGAGCCAGGTGTGCCAGGAGGAAGCTTTGACGTAGATGAATGTTCTTGACGTGCTTGAGACAACTCTTCGATCAGATCCAAGACTCGCTGTTGATCTTGGGGCGAGAGCTTTTCGGCAAGTGTATAAATTTTATCTAGCGTGTTTGACATGTGTTGCCTCCCTTTTTGTAGTAGGAATACTCTGCGCCCTATTATACATCAGGTTTTGAAAGGAGGACATAGTTGTGTACATCCTCCCTCAAGCTACTAGGATTTACGGCGTTTGACTTCTTCTGTGAGCTTAGGAAGAATCGTAATTGCATCGCCTACGACGCCATAGTCGGCGACGGCGAAGATAGGGGCATGTTCGTCTTTATTGATGGCGATGATGTACTTGGAGCCTTTCATGCCCGCGAGATGCTGAATCGCACCGCTAATACCCGCAGCGATATACAGAGTGGGCTTGACGGTCTTACCCGTTTGACCAACCTGATAGCTGTAGGGAAGCCAGCCCGCATCAACAATGGCCCGGGTGGCACCAGGCGCACCACCAAGAATTGTTGCAAGTTCTTCAACATAGTGGAAGTTTTCAGCTTTCCCAAGACCGCGACCACCACTGACGATAACAGCGGCATCTTCAAGGGCTGGACCGTCGCTGGCAACATCGACGCTATCAATAATTCTAATTGCTTGTGATGCTGCACTCACCGAGGCATTAATCGTCTCAATTTCAGGAGTACGCCCCTCGTACTGCTCTAAGCCAAAGGCTTTTGGACGTGTGAGGACGATACCGGTACCGCCATGAGGATGTGTCGCGGTAACAACAGCCTCGCCGCCCCAAGGGACAGTAACTTTGACACCATCGTCCGCAAAGGCAAGATCAGTTGCATCGGTAATAAGGCCCATATTGTTGCGCACATTGAGACGTGCTGCGATATCGCGCATATCATAAGTGGTGGCAAGCAGTAGAATTGATGGTTGATGCTGCTGAATGAGATTGCTGAGTGTCTCAACGGCTGGTAGTGTCAGGTAGTTGTCATAGGCGGCATCAGCGTGGACGTACACTTTCTCCGCTCCATACAAGCCAAGTGTGGGAGCAACTTCTGTAGCTGCTGCACCAAGTACAACAGCCTCGGCACGTCCCAGTTTTGCTGCTTTGCCGAGCACCTCTAACGATGAGCGAACGGGCTTGCCGTTATCCAGTTCGATCAGTACCCAGGTTGTGTTTGCCATGTCTTTTCTCCTCGTGTGTACTAGAGCAACTGATAACGCTGTAAGAAGTCAGCAATGCTTTGTGCGGCATTGCCGTCGTCCTTGACGATCTGCCCTGCTGCACGCGCCTCTACTGAACCGATGGTTAAGACGCGTTCGCGTGCCCCTGCCTCGCCAACCTGTGCTGCATCAATGCTGAGGTCTGCAAGTGCAACCTGCGTAAACGGCTTTTTCTTCGCGCCCATGATGCCCTTCATCGTTGGATAGATGGCCTCGTATGAACCGCTAGCTATAGTTATAACGGCAGGAATTGGCGACTCGACCGTCTTATAGCCCGTTGGTGTGACGCGCTTGATGACAGCCTTTGAGCCTTCAATCTTGATTTCACGTGCGAAGGTCAATTGAGGTAAACCAAGAAATTCGGCAATGCCTGCGGGAACCATACCTGTATAACCATCCGTACTCTCTGTGGAGCAAAAAATCAGTTCCGCATCTTCTTTTTTGAGGACGGCAGCTAGGACACGGGAGGTACTCAGGGCATCGGAGCCTGCAAGTGCTGGGTCCGTCACCAGAATAGCGCGATCAACACCCATTGCAAGGGCGCGACGCATAGCTTCTTGTGCAGTGGTAGGTCCCATGCTCACAGCGGTAAGTTCGCTGTTGCCAAGAGTATCGCGCAACCTGATTGCAGCCGAAATAGTGCTTTCATCACCAGGATCGAGAACGAGGGAGACACCACTGCGCACGAGGCGTTTGGTGTTTGGGTCAAGCTTGCTGACCGTGGTATTCGGGTCGGGTACTTGTTTTATGCAAACAAACATCTTCATTGTGTTATATGCCTCATCTTCTGCATGTAAGTGGGACGGAGGAAGTGAGAGAAACTCCATAGTTTCCTATTACTAACTTCTATTGTAACTGTCGTAAAAAGTGAGTGTCAACGTTGCTAGCTAACGGGTTGCGTTGGCCTGTTGCTTATTCCGCACGTCCATCGCACACTCAACAACCAACTCTTGCCAAAAGTCAGGCAGAAGTGGACATGCAGCAAGGTCTTGAGCTAACGCTACATCACCATTACGGAAATGACCAAAGTCGTTGACCAAGGCGACCGTCCACTGAGGATACGGGCGCTCTACAAGTAGAATAGACATGCCTGGCCCAACTCTACCTTCTTGAAGTACACGACAGTACCAGCCAGTGCGACCCGTTTCCGCTACACGATTCGTAAGTCCTGCCATACACCAGCGTTTTTCAATCTTTGTACACGGATAGCGTGGCCCTGTCACCTGTATACGCGCATCGCCTATAGCATAGATATCTCCAATGCACGAATTTCCCTCACTCAATCCAGTAACAGTAAAATTTTCACCAAAACCGCCTGGGCCAATCTCCTGCTGACTTAACTCTGCTTGCCATACTGGATAGTGCACAGTCGCATACAGGAGCACCGCCTGATTAGGTGTACCATGATGCTTTGTATCAGCCTGTGCATTCCCTTCAAGATGAGTAGTATAGAGCCAACGTGATTGTGTACTTGGTGTGCGAACAAAAGACGTTTCAAATGGACGTTGTAGTATAGTAGTTGCACCTTTTGTACCATAGTGGTGCGGCGTACCGACTTGCACTGATTGTAGTGTCCCCATATTTGTATTCATTTCCTACTGTTCAGCCTTTTTATGAATGTTCTGTTAGTGTATCATATAAAAAAGCTCAGAGAACTTAGAAGAGCCAGATCAAAGACTTGGGAAAGCTGCATTGCAAGCCGCACGTCCAGGTTACTTTCCTCTAGGCGCGCGTGGAGCTGGACGTTCTGCTGGCTGTGGCTCAGTCCTTGACTTTGCGGATTCTGAGTCATCAGGACAAGGAGGAGCCTTTCGCCAGATTGGTCCTACGAAGATCGGTGTGTTCGCCGTTGTCAACGCGCTGGGTGCCATTTTTGATCGGCAAGGACAGGTTGTGCGAGGTAACCGCGACCCTAAAACAGGACTTCGCCGCTCTCCAATGGAGGAACTGGAACGGCGGCTTGCCCGATGTGAGGTCGTTACATCACCCTTTGGGAATACAACATTAACTCTTGTAGTAACCAATCAGCGTCTACATCCACAAGCTCTTCGACAGTTAGGCAGACAAGTGCATACGTCTATGGCACGTGCCATTCAACCGTTTCACACAATTAATGATGGTGATGTACTCTACGCCGTGACGACAAACGAGGTGGACAAATCACCGATAAGTGGTGTTACGCTGGGAATGCTCGCATCTGAACTAGCATGGGATGCCATTTTAGCTAGCGGGCCAGTACATAGAGCTTTTTGAACGTTGGTAAAGTGGGAACATGACAGGGCCGGCCCTGTCATGTTCCCACTTTACCAAACCGTTATATCAGCTCCTCTTTCTCGTATTCTATAAGTTATGCACGTATGCGAGTCATATAATGACGAGTCGCGAGACTTGCAGCAAGCAGAAGGAAGAAGAGAATACCAAACATTGAGGGTATAAATGGTTGTGTGTCTTCGCTCACTGCATTAGGATCACTGCCTGTTCCAGGCATTCCTGGTACACCTGTAACCTGTGTTGAGATGAGTTGAATAGCAGGAGTACCGTTGACGACACCGATAGCAAAAACACTGGTAACTGTCCACGGCTTTACATCTGTGTTAATTGAAAGAGACTTGCTCGACGAAAGGGCAGCATCAAATGTATACGAGCCAGCAGGGACATTCACATAATCACTGGCTTTTTGATAGGTTAATCCGCTAGCAACTGAGTTAGAACCATTCAATATATTCACCCCTGCTGCGTTCGGAGAGAGATGATAGATGCGTACCTTGGCATCATTTTTGGAGACAACGTTGTTGTCTGTGAAGACCGAGAGAGAAAACCCAGATGCCTTTGTCCCAAGTGCAGCAACCGTATAGGGTGTTCCTGCATCCACCATAATTGATTGTGTAATAACTGCGGCGTCAACACCTGTCCCAATCAGTCCAATTTGAACCTTATGTCCACCTGCTGGTAATGGCACGTATGGTGTGACAACGCCAAATTGAAAACTGCTCAACAGCTTATTGCCATCTACAAATACATCGACGATGCCAACGTCAGGGGATGCGTGAATAACACGAATGTATGCCATGCTCTCAGCATGAACTGGTGCAGGGCGTACGCTAAAGAGCGCCAGCAACGCAAATATACTTCCCGTGAGGGAAAGACAAGTAAATTTTTTAAGATGGTGGTGCATCCTCAATCTCCTCTTTCTTGCAATCTTCTTTCTATAGCTGACTACGCACAGTTGGTTTTATTGGATTACCGTCTATTGAGTAATCTAACTTTACTACACAAGCGTAGTTATACATGAACGGCAAAGAGCGCTAATCAATATGTTGGGTTCCCCACCACAACAGATGTTTCGAGGTGTTGCGTGCAAGATGTACTACGGTCCTTCCGTTCTACGGGAGCGGTTATACAAGAGCGTTTTGTGATAGAAGAGTTACTTGGTAAAGGTGGATTTAGCGCTGTCTATCTTGTGCGAGATGAACAAGAGAAAGGCAAAAAATATGCGCTTAAAGAGCTTACTGACTCCGATAGACAAGAAAAGAACAAATTTGCTTTTGAGCGCAAATTACTAAAACGGGTCGATCATCCAGCACTACCTCATGTGCACTGGGTTGCTGAAAACGATGCTCGCGCGTATATGCTGATGGACTATATTGAAGGACCAAACTTAGAGGCATTACGTCATCAACAGCCCGACCAACGTTTTCCACTAGCGCAAGTGCTTACACTCCTGGCTCCCATTGTAGATGCACTGGGCTACCTTCATGCTCAAGAGCCACCCATTATTCATCGTGATATCAAGCCGGCAAACATTATTGTGCCAACAGTGAGCGAGAAGTCTATGCTCGTAGACTTTGGTATTGCGAAGGAATATACCTCAGACTCGACCACAACCGCGGTACGCCATTGTTCACCAGGATATGGTGCACCAGAACAATACACTATCGGAACCGACCTACGCACAGATGTCTATGGTTTAGCCGCAACAATATATACGCTACTTACAGGCGCTACACCTGTTGATTCATTACGCCGTGCGACAAAAATTGCTGGCCGAGATGTCGATCCTCTAGTCCCAATTCAGGACTATGTACCCTCGCTGCCTGCATATGTTGCAGAAGCTATTCATAAAGCCATGTCTATAAATAGCAAAGCTCGTTTTGCTTCTGTAGAGGCGTTCTGGCAAGCGTTGCAGCCGCCAGCTTTGACACGTGACTCTCTTACATTGCAAGCTCAAGTACCTCATACAGATGTACAAAAGAAACAACAGCCTGTAGAACGTTCTACTGAACCTATTGTCGTACCTCAGCGCAAAACATTCCGCACGAGTAAGACAGAGATTGCATTGCTTACATTTCTGGCAATAGCGGTTGTTGTAGGTATTATATTGAGCATTGGATACTATAAAGTAGGCTTACCCAGCAGCGCAAGTACAGCACGACAGGATTCTACTACTATAAATAATCCTACTAGTATGCCAACGCTGGACGCTGCGTATCCAAACGTTGCGGGACCGTATGTTGGTACTGTGCATGATATAGCTACGAATGAAACAGCGCAGATGACACTGACAGGTATTGCACAAAACAATAGTAACGTTACAGGTTACTTTATTGGTCTGCACGCAGAGGGAAAGTTCACCGGTGTGCTCGATATATCTCGGCACTTCTTGTTCACGGTCAAGCGAGTCGCACAATTGCCGCTGTTCTTTGATGGAGCGGTACGACAAGACGGCAACATCGTTGGCAATTATTGCACACAAGATAAAGCAGGTCAATGCGTTGGAGACTACGGAGTGTGGAGCCTCAAAAACGCTTAAGATTCGTAATATAACTCAAAAACAGACTGTGTGTGGTTGTGATTAAATCACAACCACACACAGTCTGTTTTTGAGTTATAATGATCATTATTGCGAAAGGGAAAAAGTTGGGAACCCAGATAGAGGAATTTTTGCGTGGACGAGAAAGATCATGGCTTTGAGCTTGAAATAGTTAATTTTGATGAAGAAAGCTACTCCTATGTTGAGATCGTTGATTTAGACGAAAAAGATGGGCTTAATGATGTCTCCAAACAAAATAATGTACGTGTACCTGCGAGACCATCACCTCTTGCACTACGCTTCACTTTACAACAACGACGTATACAACTTGTTGCAACAGTCACTCTTGTAAGTGTTCTCTTGTTTGTGCTCCTGGGCAGTTCTACTCAAGTTAGCAATCGTATCATACAGGCAATTATTCCTTCCGCCCTTTCTCCTAAGGCGGGACCGGAAGTCGAATTGTTTTACTTTGATGCAAACCCTACGTGGGGCCATCTTTTCATTGATGATAAACAGGTGGCGCATTTACCTCGCATTACTCGCTCAAGCGATATGCCACTTCGACTTACGCAAGGACGGCATGTGCTCCGTTGGATAGCTGCACCGTTTGTTCCACAACAATGTGCTATATCGGTACCGTTCAATACGAGCACCAATACATGTCATTTTGATAAATTTACCCAATATCCAAAGGGTAATGGTGCTTGGCTCTTTCACTTTCCTATGTCGCTAGCGCAACTTCCTCGACCAGAATTCTCTGACCTTGTGACAACCGTACAAGCCGAGCTTGATCTGCATGCACCTACAGAGACTGTTTTGCCAGGAGAGATGTATGCGGTTAATACAACGGGAAAGTCTGTGCAGCGTGCAACAAAACCATTAAAGGCAACACTGCACTATCAGTTAGATGTCGAAAATAATTTGGATGGCGTATGCAGTACGCTTTTTGAGGAGAGTACGCCGTGTACTTTCAATGGTCAAGAATGTTATCTGTTTTGTACCGTCCCTACGATTACTAGAACGTTTCGCACAACAACAGCTTCATGGGAGGTGTTTGCGGCAGTGCAAGCATCGTGGGAGTATAGCACTTCAGATGGAACTATCCTGGCACAAAATCAACCAGAATTGCTTGGCACAACCATTGTCTACGATCATCTTCTTCCTTTACATATTACGTGGGATGGTACGCACTGGCATGTTGCACTACGTACAGTTCAAACACTGTCTTATGCACAGCAGCAATTGGACGTGGCATGCAATACCGCGTTAAACACAATAAAGAATGTGCTTGTCCCAAGCTCTTCTGAACAAGCGCATTCAAGCATCAACTGGCAATATGTTTCTGATGGAAATCCTGCCGATGGATGTCTAAGTATGGCAACTCTCAATGAGGGACAAAGCACATTCTCGGCGCCTCCCGTTGCCTATTGCTTGCATCGCTTTGGTGTGTTACTCGCTGCTAACATGCTTGCACATTCCTATTGGCCCGACTTACCTCTTGCTGATGCGCACGAGCAACAACTCGCGCAAACACTGGCAGCTCCACAAAACAATTCCTATATTCCATAGGAGGGAGTTGTTGCTATCTTCGTTTGTCAAATTTCATTAGAGGCTTTATGCAACACATATAATCAACTACGCTCTCTTCTTGTGAGTGTTGCAAAGAATACTGCAATAAAACCTGCTATGCATAACGGAAGACCAATCTGCCCACTTTTGGTAACAGACCACGCGAGAACACCGATAATCTCTAGTAAGAGGCCACCAACGAAGAGCACTGTAATGCCAAGTGATGATTGCTCAAAGGACGTGCGAACCTCTTTGCGCTCATAAACAGGAGCGGGACGCACAGTTGCCTCTTCACTGCTATTGTCAGAAGATGTAGTATGTGGTGCGTACGTCTCAATTGCCGACTGTATCTCTCGATAGAGCAACTCGACCTTCTCGCGTGACGAGCGAATATAGGCTGTACGGAGACTATCGCTTACCAGGAGTTCGCGGAAGAGCGGGTCAAACGACTTCTGACGGAATGAGAGCGTTGTAATTCCTACAAGAGAAAAAGCTTCAAGGAAGAGCCGTTCACGTGGAAATTTTGTGTACATAAAGCCAAGCAGTCGTTGATTGGTCAAGACGATTTCACATGTTGTAGCTCGTTGTTCGCTCTCACCAGTCGGAATGCTATCCCAGATACCCGGGATGCTGACGAGCGGCTCTTCGTCTGCCTGTAGATGGTCACGTAAGCCCTTAATGTGTGCAAGTATTTTTTCCGCGTTCGGCAACTGTGTAGTATCCCTTTCTATCTATCAGAATTATACCATAGTGCCTTTGACCTTTTGAGTCAATCATATTTTTCTCGATGTTGTCAACGCTACATGCTTTCGATAAGCACTAATTTTGTTTTATTATGTAGAGGTCAATTCTTGTAGACTTGTATAAATGCAGGGGGAACAACATGCTAGAGACAATCAGAGTAGCACGTATTGAGGATGCGCAAGGCATTGCACGTGTCCATGTCGATAGTTGGCGGACGACGTATAAAGGAATTATACCTGATGAAGTGTTGGCAAACTTATCATATACACAACGTGAGCAACACGCGAGGCAGCGTCTAAGCAATCCTAACAATATCTATACTTATGTAGCGCAAGATGAGCAGGGGCAGATTGTTGGCTTCATCACCGGCGGCTTGAATCGTGACGCTACTTCGGACTATAAAAGCGAACTCTATGCTATCTATGTCTTGAAAGAGGCACAAGGGCACGGTATAGGAAGGCAACTAACACACGCACTGGTAGAGCGTCTTGTACAGAATGAATATTATTCTATGCTAGTTTGGGTGCTTACCGATAACCCCGCACGTCGTTTCTATGAAGCGCTAGATGGTCAATACGTATCAACTAAACAGATAGAGATTGGTGGTGTAATGCTTGATGAGGTGAGCTATGGCTGGCAGAATATTCGTAGAATGCTATAACAGTTCTGCTTGTCTCATCGTATACGGAAGCTTACAATAGAACGTGATAACATAAGAGGTACTTGTATTCCATTTCATTATTGCTTGTTTCTATAAAAGGGAAATTGAATGGATCATCTACTTGCAGCACGTGCTCAAATGGGTACGTCACTCATATTCCACATCATCTTTTCTGTGCTGGGCGTCGGCCTACCGCTATTGCTGTGCATTGCGGAAGGCATCGCAATCAGAAGGCAAGACCCTGTTTGGATGGCGCTAGCGCGTCGCTGGTCAGTATGTGCCGCGATTATCTTCGCCATCGGTGCTGTCTCCGGCACCATTGTTGAGTTCGAGCTTGGGTTACTCTGGCCTACGTATATTAACTACACTGGTGCAATTGTTGGACCTTTGTTCGCCTTTGAAGGCTTTGCCTTCTTCCTGGAGGCAATCTTCTTTGCTATCTATCTGTACGGTTGGGGCCGTCTGAAACCATTCCAACACTGGTTGTGTTCATTACCCATCGTGATCGGTGGTGCAGGCTCAACATGGTTCATTGTTACCACGAACTCGTGGATGAATACTCCAACAGGCTTTACATTCAGAGACGGAAAATTGACAGATATTGATACGGTAAGTGCTATCTTCAATCCTAGCACGCCTTACGAAACCGTGCACATGTTGCTTGCCTGCTACGTTGCATGTGGCTTTGGTGTTGCCGCACTGTACGCATTCTCTATGTTGCGTGGCAAGCATGATACCTATCGACGTTATGGTTTGATGTTGGGCCTGGGTATAGCATTGATTTCGACTCCGCTGCAAATTGTGAGTGGCGACTTTAATGCACGCTATCTATCAATGAAGCAGCCTGCGAAGCTTGCCGCGATGGAGGGCGTGTTTGAGACATCAACAAATGTGCCCCTTCACATTGGCGGCCTTCCCATTTACGATACACAGACGGGGAAGGGAACATTCTACTATTCAATCAACATTCCCAATGGACTAAGCTTGTTAGCAGGCTATAATCCAAACACGAAAATTACTGGCTTGAACGCGTTTGCGCCACAGGACCGACCTGACCCGTTACCAGTTCACCTTGCATTTGATGGCATGGTTGGCAGTGGCTTCTTCGTTCTTGGTATAGCAGGTCTCTTCTGGCTATTGTACTTCCTGCGTAAGCGCCGCATACCAGAGCATCGTTTGATGCTGTTGGGCGTTCTGCTCACAGGCCCGCTTAGCTTTCTCGCGGTAGAACTTGGATGGATAGTGACAGAAGAAGGACGCCAGCCATGGGTCATTTATGGGTTACTGCGCACCAGCCAGGCGGTAACAACGGCTCCATTCCTTAACGTTAGTTTCCTGGTCTTCTCGGTCATCTACGTTGTGCTCGCCGTAACAATGATCGTGTTGCTTGTACGTCAGGGACGTAAGCCATTACCTGAGATGAAGTGGGAAGCGGTAGCCAGTGGCGATGTTGAGAGTGCTGAAGTGTCAGAAGAGCAAGAGGAGCAAGTCGGCGTCTAAACGTCCGAGGAAGGGTAGGAACTATGGCCTTACCATCTCTACCATACATTATAATTAGTGTCTTGTGGTTTGCTCTGATTGCCTACGCAGTCTTTGGAGGAGCCGATTTTGGGGCTGGCATCTGGGAGATATTTACTTCTGGTCCGACGGCAAAAGAGCAGCATGCATTGATTGATGGCGCACTCGGGCCGGTCTGGGAGGTCAACCATATCTGGTTGGTCTTTCTGGTCGTTGGCCTCTTCTCAGGTTTCCCTGGCGCGTTCGCATCGATTGTAGCGGTACTCTTCTTTCCGCTGACGCTTGCGCTTATCGGTACAGTCTTACGTGGCTCTGCATTTATCTTCCGTACACACGGACTGAGAAAGACAGCAGGGATCTGGAGTCGTGTCTTTAGCTTTTCCAGTATCCTCACGCCTTTCTTCCTGGGTGTATCCGCGGCCTCGGTGGCAGAGGGAAAGATACAAGCACTGGGTCCCAAGACACAGGCCGACCTCGGAAGTCTCTGGCTTACGCCATTTGCGTTGACGATAGGAGTACTATCGCTTGCGTTATGCGCAACGATTGCAGCTATCTTTTTGACGGTTGAGGCAACGAATAACAACAAAAAAGACCTTGTTGTCATGTTTCGCAGACGGGGCCTCATTGCAGGAGCCGTTACCGCTGTACTTGGAGCGTTAGGATTGTTCGAGGCATCATTTCAAGCTCCGACGATATGGCAAGGCATGATTAATCATGCTCTTCCTCTTGTGATTGCTACCATGATTATCGGAGCCGGGGCGGCAACGGCACTCTACTTGGGCTATTATCGTATCTCGCGTGTGCTGATTATCGCAGAGGCAGCATTTATGCTTGGCTCGTGGGGCGTCTCGCAGATACCATATATTATTCCGCCGAAACTGACGGTTGATGCGGCGGCGAGCTCGCCTAGCACACAACTGTTATTGCTTATTGGCGTCATAATTGGCATGGCAATTATTCTGCCCTCGATATTGCTCTTATTCTACATTTTCAAGTACAAGGGCGGCATGGGCTTGTTATCAAAGGGTCCTGCTGGTGGTACTGTGCTGTAGATGCGTGTATATGTAGTGTTCTGACACTCTTCATGTGTCACCTCTCAAAAGCGGGGGTGCAAGGGGCGACTGCCCCTTGACTGGGGTCTGGGGCTGTGTCCCAGTTTCCCTCTCACTTGCCGCCAAAGGCGGTAAGTGAGAGGGAAACAAACGAAAGTGGATGTGATGAGTTTGCAATGCAAACCCATCACATCCACTTGTATGCATAGGATTTTAAGATAAGTACTCTTAGCAATCCTAAAAAGGATGTATTGACGTTATTGAGCAGTAAGTGGAAGAGCTACGGAGTCGGGAATGACAAGCACATCCGATCCATAGCGTACGACTTGGGCAGACGAAAATGTTGGGTAATGCCCACTTAGCTTATTACGCAATCCACCAGCGAGTTCGTATGCTGTAACGCGCAAATTCGCGGGAACGCTGGTATCAAATATGACATTTCCTACGGTGCCAACAACAGTACCTCCTTCACTCAACACTTTATATGTGAGCAAGGCACGGCCTAGTGGTAGTGTTGGAAGGAGGGCATCCGCCTTTTCTTCGAGAAGGTTGCTTTCGCCAGCAAACGTTATAGCATCCGTGCCGATGGCATTAATAGAACTTGACTTGAGCGCGCGATGACCAAACACGCCCGTTTTAACATAGAGAGCATAAACGGAGTTTGTTCGTGGCTCGAAGTAGAAATCTTCTAACGTGCCAACCTTTTTGCCTGAATCGATGGTGACAATGGCTATATTGTGTAGGTCTGACCATCGCTTGGCGGTTTCATTGTTTTGCATGAGTGGTAGGCTCCTTTGCTCTGATACAGTAAGTTATGACATGTGAAAGCCCGTCTGTCGTGTACATAACAGTATACACGACAGACGGGCTTTTCATCCTCAAAGGAGGATACAGTTACTTAGCGGAAGGGCGCAGCAACTTGTGGTACAGACCAAAGAGCAAGAAAGTTGGAGGCCACTGACCTACAAAAATGCTCCAGTCGCGCTTGTTGATGGCGAACAATGTTGCTGAAATGACGATGGAGCCAAGAGCGGCCCAGTACCATACCTCTTCAGGAACCTGATCGGTAACGCGGAAGTACTGCTGTTGCGCATCCTGTGCACTGTTTGTTACTGCATCTGATGTCTTTGCCATAATGTGTATTTTCCTTTCCAAATCTTTATATGCTAATAATAGAAAGAGGGATCACCTACAGTATACTTGTCGTTATAAAATGCTGAATTGAAGTAGAGCAACGATGTTTCCCTCTAACACATTGCACATTTCAAAGCTTTTGTAGGTAGCTTCTGTGTAGTACACGTACGAACTAGGAATTTGGTTACAACGGAAGGGACCAATCTTTACAGGTTGCCATATGTACGATTTTGCTTTATATACTATAGAGGAAAGAGGAAGTTTTTATGAAAGAGACACATCTACCACAAGTAGCATCTTCGCATGCCCCATTCCCAGCGTGGAATGTCATTATAAAGACGAGTCGCCCATTTACGCTTACTGCTGCGATGAGTCCAGTGTTTGTTGGCACTGCTATTGCTGCATACAATGGAACATTCCATCTTGTTACATTTCTGTTAACACTTTTCTCATGTCTGTTTTTACAGATAGGAACAAATTACTTCAACGAATACTTTGACTATCGCTATGGTCTCGATCATGCTGAATCGCTAGGGGCGATGACGGTGATCTTTCGGAACGAAATGACTGCTAGACAAGTGCTGAGTGGTGGTATTCTCTGTTTTGGGCTTGCCGCCTTACTTGGCCTTATTCTCGTGTATCTTGTGGGACCTATAATCCTTTTGTTTGGCCTGGCTGCTATGGCTATCGCGTACTTTTATAGTGCAGAACCATTTAAGTTTTCTAGCCGTGGCCTGGGCGATGTTATGGTGTATATTGCAATGGGCTTTTTGATGACGTGGGGATCATACTATGTACAAATTCCTCATTGGTCATGGTCGGCCTTTGCTGCTAGTGTACCTGTTGGTTTTATTGTTGTTGCTATTCTTAATATGAATAATACGCGTGACTATCAAGACGATATAGCCGTAAATAAACGCACGCTTCCTGTACGCTTTGGGCAGAAGTTTGGGCAACGATTCCACGCATTTCTACTGATTGGAAGCTATGTTGCCATAACCATTTTCGCTGTAACTCGTCTATTGCCACTGTTCAGTCTCGCGGTCTGGCTAACATTTCCCCTGGCATTTACCAATGTACGTTCAGTGCTGTACGCTAGAGACCGTAAGGCGTTCGTTGTAGGCATTAAGAAGACAGCACAACTGCATCTCGTGTTTGGGGTCGTACTCTCCTTAGCCATTGTAGTGGCGATTTTTGTGAAGATTTAACTGTGATATAAGATAACGATGTTCTATAGGGATACGATAATCACTTCTTATAGAACATCTAGAACATCACTTCCTATAGTTTGTTCCTCAAGCATAGAAATAGCTAGCGCGAGTGCAGGCTGTGCTTGCAGAAGGACATCATCGAAGCCTGAGTGCTGCCCTATGTTGATGCGTGATATGAGGTAGGTTTCGTTATGAATAATAAGGTCCTTCAGCATTCTGATGATTTGCTGTTGTGTTAACTGTCGCTCTTTTGCAACTTCTAAGAGTTGTTCGTAGGTCATTGCATACTCCTTCTTTTCGTAATTATTTTTCTCCCCAGACTGTAAGTAGAAAGAGAATGCTACAAAAGTCTTCAGCAAGCAGAGAATCTTCTATATTTCATACATATCTATTTTTGCTATGTATTGTGTTAATAGTGTGCCAGAACTATGATATCTGCTACAATAGCAAGTACAGAGCAACTAATGAGCAACTTCGTATACTTAGCTTTCAGTAAGGCGTTTTCGTTGGTGCATAACTCTTAACCGCAACCGTGAAGGTTTCACAAGGATATGAACACGTATCTTGTGTAACGGCATGCTAAAGGTACGTATCCTTGGGAAGAAGAGACAACGATGAATGTAAACTATGATTTAAAAAACGCACGTATCCTTCGTGGATGGTCTCAGGCGAAAGTTGCTGAGAAAGTTGGAACCGACCCTGTAACCGTAAGTCGCTGGGAGCGTGGACTCTCTTCCCCTTATCCTCATTTCCGCGAGAAGCTCTGTATACTCTTTGAGAAGAATGCAGAAGAACTGGGGCTGGTACACAGACATCTTTCAGAAGAGCATATTTCCCATTCGTCGGTGTTGTATGATCCCCTGATTCCCCAGCCGCTTATAGGACCTATGAGACTTGTTGGGCGGAATGCCATGATAGCGTCACTGAGGCAGCGCATCTGTGCTAGTGAAAGCGCGGCATGTGTTGCGCTACATGGTTTACCTGGTGTAGGCAAAACAGCACTTGCAGTGCATCTTGCATATGACTCTGAAATACGCGCCCGCTTCTCTGATGGAATTCTATGGGTTGGTCTTGGCCTTCAACCTACACTCCTGGCTCAACTGAGTCGATGGGGTGCATTGCTAGAAACAACACCACCCGAATCGTCATCGCAGAGAAGACTTGAAGCGTGGGCTGAAGCCATTCATGCAGCTATTGGAACTCGACATATGCTCCTGGTAATTGACGACGCATGGTCCATTGAGGCGGCCTTAGCATTCAAAGTCGGTGGACCTAATTGTGCATATATTGCCACAACTCGTTTCCCAGAGGTTGCACTGCAATTTGCCTCTGAGAAGCCTGTTATCGTTCATGAGTTAAATGAGGACGACAGCATGGCGCTAGTCACACAATGGGCGCCAGATGTAACTATGTATGAGCAACAAGATATACATGAATTAATTGATCTTGTTGGAGGTTTACCTTTAGCACTTACCCTTATGAGCAAGTATTTGCGTCAACAGACATATAGTCAACAACCGCGGCGTATGTATGCAGCCATGAGACTTCTCCATGACGCAGCGTCGCGCTTAAAGCTTACAGAGGTACTGGGAGTTGTAGAGCATCATCCAAGTTTGCCATATACGACCCATCTTTCGCTTCAATCAGTTATTATGGTAAGCGATCAACGCTTGGATACACAAGCTCAAGAAGCACTGCGTGCGCTTTCTGTCTTCCCGCCCAAGCCAAACACATTTTCGGAAGATGCTGCGGTCTCAGTATGTGCTATACCAGTAGAGGTGCTTGATGTGCTCGTTAATGCGGGACTGCTGGAAAGCAATGGTTTTGGACGCTACACCCTTCATCAGACTATTTTTGACTATGCAACGCTTCATTATCAAGAGCATGGCGCTCGCGAACGTTTCCTTATCTACTTTAGAAACTTTATAGAGGTACATGAGATAGATTATGCCGCCCTGGAACAAGAAAATACGAACATTCTTGCCTCATTTGAAGTAGCCTATGCACAGGGGACGAATGCGGCATTTGTATGTATGGTCTGTTCTTTTGCAAAATTCTGGCATGTGCGAGCATCATATCTGCTTGCTCAAGAGTACTTACTACGTGCCTATGAGGTGGCAAAATGTATAGAAGATGTTCGCGGACGGGCATATATTCACGAGCAATGGGGCAACTATGCGCAGGTCAATGCCTATTTACATGAGGGCTTGCTACTTGCCCGCCAGCTTGAAGATTAGGAGCGCAGGCCACGCATCAAGAAGCGTATGAACAGGCTAAGACATACTTGCAAGAAGGATTGACCTTGGCGCGACAGATTGGACAAATTTGGCTCATTTGCTCTTCTGTTTAGGAGATGTATATCTCGAAAAGCAACGCATAGACCTGGCCTCAGCAACATTTAACGAGATGCTTGCTACTGTACCGAGAGAAAATCAAGACCTTATGCCCAAAGCTCTCTACGGATTAGCTCGTGTGGCTTTTGCTTATGGTGATATACGTACTGCGCGAATGCTGGGAACAAAAAGTTATAAAACACTCCGACGTATTGGGCATTATATGGCGTGGAATGTAGAACAATGGGTATGTACATTGCCCACGAAATGATATTCTATGGCAACTCTCTTTTCCCTCTCTTAACAAATGCGATATAATGGAGGTCGTTGTTACGCAGAGCGTATTTGCAAGGAGGCGTCATGAGGGCTGTTCAGATCAGTGGACCAGATCAGGTAGAGATGATTGATGTGCCAATCCCATCACCTGAACCGAACGAGGTGCTCGTGCGCTCATATGCTGTAAGCCTTGATGGAAGTGACGCTGATCTGTATCGAGGAACACGGCCAGAGGGTTTTTACCACTATCCTATCATTCCGGGTCATGCATGGGCAGGAGAGGTGGTGGCACTAGGATCGTTGGTAGATGGCATTGCGGTAGGGAATAAGGTCGTGAGTGAAAGCCTCCTATATTGTGGTAAGTGTCGTAATTGCAGTAGGAATGAGACAGACCTTTGTGAGAAAGGTTACAACGAACTTGGTTTTACCCGTCCTGGTGGTTTAGCGGAATACACAACGGTGCCAGCACAGGTCGTACATGTGCTCCCAAGCACAACACCATTTGATGAGGCAACACTGCTAGCATCGAGTGCAGTCGTCGCACATGCCTTCCTCCACGCACGATTATTGCCGGGAGATAGTGTTGCTATTGTGGGTGATGACACCATCAGCTTGCTTGCTGTACAAATCGCGCACTTGTTTAGTCCTACTTCGATTGTAATGATCGGTTTTCGTGAAGAGCGTTTAGCGTTAGGACGTACCCTCGGCGCAACCCACACGATTAACGCGAGTCGAGACGATTCACAAGTGCTGGTGCGTTCATTGTCACGTGGTCGAGGAGCTGATCTTACCTTTGAAGGAACGGCCCATGCACAGGCGGCGGTCGAAGCCATGCTGCTTGTACGGCGTGGTGGCACTGTATTGCTCACAGGCACCATTGGCTCAAACGCGCTCCTGAGCGTTGAAAGCGACATTTTTGTCCGAAACCAACTAAATGTCTTCGGTGTGTTCGGCGCGAACGCAGCATCATGGAACTATGTGCTACGCCTCTATCGTGTTGGATTGCTCAACCTCGCGCCACTCATCTCACAGCGTTTTCCCTTAGATGAATACCAGGATGCCCTTGCTATGCTTACCAGCCGTCAAGGGCAAATGCTGCGCCTCGTGGTGAACCCTGTGTAGTACACAGTCAAAATATGCTCACATTAATACATAAACCACAAGTTGTCGATAATACTATAAGCAGGAGTTTACGGGATAGTAAACTCCTGCTTGTCACATCATGTACATTCTAACTAACCAACAAGTGTTTTACGCGCCTTTAGCACCTCATGATTATAGTTTTTCTGACGCAAAATAGACCAGATACGCAGGTGAAGCGAGGCAGCAGCTATTGTATGTGGGCAGATATATTCTTTTTGGTAGACATAACAGTCACACACAAGTTTGTGACTACCTATGTCGTTTTGGACACGCACGTCGCGGTACCCTCCAAAAAGGTCTTGTATCTGATAATGACCAGGGGTGATGATTTTTGCTGGCAGTGTAAAGCGTTTGCGTGCCGCCCAAACATCTTTAATTGACTGCTCTAAGAGTACGTTCTTTTGTATAATCTGCTCGTTGGCATCTTCGAGACGCTTCTCAACACTTTTCAGGGTGGAAGTGGACGCAGTGAGTCGTCCTAGCACACGATGAAAAAGTAGCGAGAGAATAGCAAGAAGACTGAGCCACCAGACAAATTCGATGGCAAGCACTGCAAATGGTTTTGCTTGCCCAAAGGGTGAAAGCGAGAAGAGTGTTTGCACCACAACCCAACCAAGCAGAGCGAGCAGTGCAGTACTAAAGAAGAGACGAAGACGCTTTGATGTGCTTTCTAGCTGGGCTAGTGGATGCTGAAAAGATTTCTGAGATGCGCTAAGGGGGGATGAGTGTTGCATTGTATTTCCTCCACAATCTACTGCCAAATTCTACATGACACGTTGAAACATGCACAGCTAAGAATACGCCAAAAGTGAGGGAGAAGGGGTAAGAAAAGCATTAAGAAGAGCCAATTCCTTGTTAAAACGGCGTGAATATCCAAAAAATACCTAAAAGTATGGAGGATAGCGCTATACATATTATTGCTATCCTCCATACTAGCAGGCCTTACACCATCAAGAAATGTATGTAAGTTTATTCTGGCAACCTCAGTACACCATCTGGGCCACCGATAAGTGCCAGTTCTGCCATTCCCAGGAATAAGCCCGTTTCGACGACACCCACAATTTTGTGCATATTTGTATCGAGGCCAATGGGGTCTGAAATACCACCGGAGAAGGCACAGTCAAGAATGATATTGTCATTCTCGGTCACAAACAGTTTCCCTGCAATGGAGCGTGCTGTGACGACAGCTCCTAGAGCTTCCAAGTGTTTGCGTGCTGGCGTGACAGCAAACGGTACTGTTTCGACAGGAACAGGAAATCCTTGCCCTAGATGCATCACTTGTTTCGTAGCGTCTGCGACCACGACGAAACGCCGTGCTGCCGAGGCGAGAATTTTTTCACGTAACAGCGCGCCACCTGCGCCTTTGAGCAGGTTAAGCTGTGTATCGATCTCGTCGGCTCCATCAATGTAGATATCAAGTGTGGGGTGTGTATCAAGATCAGTGACAGGGATACCGAGATTGGCTGCCAGGTCGTGCGAGGCTTGAGAGGAAGAGATAGTACCAGCTATGCGTAGACCTGCCTGTACACGTTGCGCAAGTGCATAAATCAAAAAAGTTGCAGTCGAGCCAGTACCAAGTCCGACGACCATCCCGTCTTCAACCAGCTTTGCGGCGGCTGTCCCAGCCATTTGCTTCCATGTGTCTTGTTCAATATTGTGTGGCATCATCGCGTTATTTCCTCTTATCTGTGATATGTTTTAGAGCTAATGAAATAGGTAGAAAGGTCCTCATGGGAGTATATCATTTTTTGTATTGCAAAAGGGAGAGACCAAAAAGCGGGGAAACAAGGAGACCGCAAGGGTCTCCCCGCATTTTCATCAGTTTCCCCCGGAAGGATAGAGACCAAAAAGCATACCCATCTTGCTATCCCTACAGCATCGTGATACACTCTTGCAAGTGACCAGGAAGCAACAAACGAAGAGAGAGGAACCGTACTAGCAGGGTGCGGTCATAACGTGTTGTGGACTGCACAGGGCTACATGAGTAGCAGCAACGAATGTTTGTACGCATGGATGCGCGAACACCTATGGAAACAGGTGGTAGGATCATGGCTGAACGATGGCGTATTTTTGTGGTTGAGGATCAAGAGCGTCTCAATCAGAACATTATCAGTTCTCTGCGTAAAGATGGCTATACCGTCAATGGTGCGACAAACGGACGGGATGCTGTGCGAATTCTTTGGGCAGAGGTGTATGATGTTGTCGTCTGTGACCTCAATACGCCGGGTGCCGATGGATTTGAGTTATTGCAATGGTTACGTGCATCCCGTCCCAATACACGTGTGATACTCGTCGGGGGCTCCGCTCCATCACTCCGTACTCAAGCACTAGAGAGTGGGGCCGTAGCCTACCTGGAAAAACCTCTTGATCTTCATCTGCTCAAGGAAGAACTACGGCGCCTTCTCGTTCAAACAGGCTTTTCTGCTGATCTGGACTCGTTTGATCTCCTCGATGTCATTCAGATTGTCTCAACAAGCCGCAAAAGTATTGCCCTTCTTATTAGTACTGGTTTGGAGGAGCGTGGAATGCTCTGTTTCCAAAATGGAAATCTTGTGTGGGCCGAATATGGCATGCTTCATGGTGAAGAGGCATTTTTTGCACTTGCAGCACACAAGACTGGGACCGTTGTACATCAACCCTGGAATCAACTGGTACAACCAAATGTTGCGCAACCATTATCACGGCTTGTTCTGCAGGCATTTCAATACCGCACAAAATATAACCAGATGCAGCAACAACTCAGTGGTGAGCACAATGCAGTCGTGTCATCGTCTTCTATGCAAGAGGATGATACGCCTTTTATGGTGCTTACAGAGCATGTAACGGACCAGATACAAGAACCATTTCCTGCTCCATCGAATGCCTTCGTACCTATCAATGCTTCTTCAATGTCGGAGCAGGATATGCAAGGAAGAAATGGTGCAAACGGTATGAGCGAAAGTGAAAAAGAATGGTGGGAACAAACCGGCAAGTTTCCAGGTGCTGGTACACGCCCTACTCCCTCAAACATTCCAATAACGCCGCTTTTTGATACAATATCTAATGATAGCCAGGGTATGCATGGGCCTCCATCTAATGGACAGAAGAAAACTACTGATCCTCATAATGGCGTTGGAGAGAATGGAAGCACGCCCGTAAAACGCGATGACCTACCTTCCTGGTTAACGGATCAGCCGACTGCAACAAACATACCTGTAGTTCGACCTTCTTCGCCTCAGAGAGAAGCTCAATTCTCTTCTCCTATAACGCCCGCTGTGCCAACGCCAGCAGAATGGCAACCAACAGAGATACAGGCTCCTATACGTACACCGAGGAGACTGGTGGAGCAAAGAGTAAAGGAGATGACCGGGCCACAAAAGACCTTGAAGACAGACACCGATGGGCGCAATGCTGCATCTCCTGGATGGCAGTCGTCTGACGATGAGAGTCAATCTCGAAGTGGTCCACTACAAGGCCTTACTCCTTCGCGTCGGATGAGCGATACACATCCTTTGCAACAACGACAACGCACAAGTGGAGAAAATGGTCGTGGCACAAATTCATCAGATACACAGACGATGCCACGAAGTACTTCTGTGAAACGCAACCATAATTATGCGGCGCTCGTATCTGCGTTGCAGACGCTTGGCTACTCGATCAACGGCTTTGTTGCAACCGCCGTAGTGAGCATGGAAGGAAATCCTATTGCCCAGGTCGCGGTAGATGATTTGGATATGTCTCCCATATGTAAGCATTTCAGTGTTGTAATGAAAAGTGTTTTTCAAGCACTCGATTTGAGCGTATGGGGTGCGTATGAAAATGTTGTAATTACCAGTGCAGACAAATATATTCTCCTGCGTGCTATCGGGAGCGAGAGAAATGCGTTCCAGGTACTTGTAACAACACGTGAAGCGAATCCAACAGATAGTGGAGTAGTAATGGCAAATGTCGAAGATGCTATCATTGCAGCACTACGTCGCTGAACGAGAAAGATAGAGAGGAAATGAGCGAGACAAACAAAAAGCTTCCTCCAACGGAGGAAGAAAGAAAGAACAATCGTTTTTCGTTTATTGTAGGTATTATCATTGCAATGGCAATTATCATTGCCTTCGCAATTCTCTTCAATAGATAAATTTCGTAGGAACCATATTCATGACGCCCTTGCTACTTATCATTGCGAGGGCGTCATGAATTATGGTCACTACTTCTGCTCGTTATTCTGGTGTGTCTCGATCAACTTGTTTAGACGATCAATATCCACGCTCTTTTGTGAATCAGCCCTGATACGAGAATCCTCTTGCTCACCCATGAGCTTTTTAGCCGGTGCTTTCATCGGTGGGCGTGGTGAGAGAAGAGATGCTGCTTGTAGATCGGAAGCCTCTGGCAATAGCGGTAGCTCTTGTATTGCCTCACTTTTGCGTTTAAGGTCACGCAGTTGTTGCTCGACAATCTGTTCCTCTGAAAGCTGGTCGAGTTGTGTATCAAGGTTTCGTTTGTGCAGGTCCGCCAGAGCACGTGCGCGTGCCTCAGCTTCCAAAACTGCGTCTTGTGCTTTCGCTGTACGCTCTTTGTCTTTTGTACCCCCTGTCATATTGAGAGCATCAAAGACACGTTGTTGCAGAAGTGCGTTACGTTTACGGGCAACGAGCAGGTCAATGGTTGTCTCGACCTCTGCAATTTTTGCTTCGAGTTGACGCAGAGCACTACGCATCGTTGTGACCAATTGTTCTTGCTCTTTTTGCTGTTGCACATACCTCTGGGCTTGCTTAGTAGTATCATTGTGGCGTGTGAGCGCAGAGCGTGCTGCATCGTCATTGCCTTGTTGGATTGCCTGCTCAGCTTTTTTCATCCATAGCTCTGCCTCCGCAATACGCTCTTTGCTGCGCTTTTGCAACTTATGGCCTTCTGCGATAGCAGTGGCGACCTGTGTTTTGACCTGCACAAGTTGATTACGCATATCAAGCTGTAGTTGGCGCAAGACCTTTTCGGGGTCTTCAGACTTCTCAACCACCGTATTGAGGTTTGCGCGTACCAAGGTGAGCACACGTTCCAACAAATTCATCAGAAGCTCCAAACGCTAAGATAACGCGCATCATCTGGCACCTAAAGGATACCAGATGAAGTATTTTTGTTTCCCTGATTGGCTGTGTACGATAGCTTGGCGCGCTGACTCGTACATCTACCAATAGATACGAAGTACTGCACATAAAAGGTGCAGTACTTCAGACTACTACTTGTTTTCGGGTAGTGTTGTATCAATTGTGCTTACTTTACCATTGACAGAAACGCTTTTAGCACCACTGCCATTTGTCCCGTTCTGTTGCTCAAAATGTGATAATGCCGGAACATTATTCATCAAATCTCCAATGTGGGTTCCGCTCAACAATTCAAAGAGGGCAGGTACCTGTGCAACCATGTTTACGATGTCACCTGTGAGACGACCAGCCCCAATGCCACCTCCATCTGCACCGTTACCAGTGGAAACGATTGTCACCTTGTCAACCTTGCTCAGTGGTTCGGCAATAGCACGCACAATTTCTGGCATGTTCGTGAGGAGCTTATCCAACACGGCGGCCTGGTTGTATTCGTGGAAGGCTGCAGCTTTGACTTTCATCGCGTCGGCCTCGGCTTCACCTTTAGCACGAATGACTTCTGCCTCCGCCAGACCTTTAGCACGAACAACATCAGCCCCGGCAAGACCTGTGGCACGGTTAGCCTCGGCTTCACCAATACCGCGTGCCTTCGATGCATCGGCTTGACCTTGCGCTTCAAGCGTGAGACGCTGACGTTCGGCTTCCGCAACGGTCTCAACACGACGGCGCTCGGCCTCTGCTGCCTTCTGCACTGTCGCTTGTAGCTCTAATTCGCGACGCTGAATTTCAGCTTGTTGCACTTTAATCTGCGCGATCTTTTCAACCTCTGTCACCTTGATTGCTTCAGCAATGACCTGCTGTTGTGAGACGTTGGCTTGAATATCATACGCTTTGTCTGCCGCTGCCTGCTGGCGTTTGACCTCGCCATCGAACTCGGCTTTTTTCAGCGAGAGGTTACGTTGTGAAGCAGCCTGAAGTGCGAGCGACTCTGTTTCAGCTTTCACACGCTCTTGATCTGCTGACGACTTTGCTACAGCGGCCTCACGAGAGGCATTTGCCTGTTGAATTTGCGTGTCTCGTGCAGCGATAGCGGCGGCAATGTCTGCCCGCTTGCGATTCTCAACAATCTGTGGACGGCCCATATTTGCAATATAGTCATTTCTGTCGCGCACATCTTTGATGGTGAATGAGATGACCTCTAGCCCCATCTTATCCATGTCAGGAGTGACAGTCTTGAGCATCTTGCCACCGACATTTTCCGGGTCTTTTACCAGGTCTTCAACCGTAAGCTGACCGACGATACCGCGTAGGTGACCTTCCATGACGAGACGAATCAGGTTCTCACGATCCTCTTGAGGCTTACTCAGAAATTGTTCAGCAGCAGTTTTGATGCTCTGTTCATCGGAGCGGACCTTAATCTGTGTAACCGCCTCAACGTTGACTGCAACACCTTGAGAGGTATAGAGGTCTTGTGGAGGAGCAACGTCGAAGGACATCAACTCAAGTGGAAATTCTTGTGCACGTTGATACAAAGGAATAACGAATTGTGCGCCACCTGTGATAACCTTCGTTCCACCCTGTCCATAGACGATAAGCGCCTGGTTAGGACCAACTTTGCGCAGCAGGCTACCGCCTATGCGGAACAACATAAGAATAACAATAATTAATACAACAACACCAATACCAATCGATAGAAGAGGATCCATACCTATTTACTCCTTTTGAGCATCTTTTCGCATGACGAATTGGGTATCTTTTTTCTCTGGTTCCTCAAGCAATACGCGCAGTGCTGCCATCTCAGCCTCGTTCGACACTGCACTCGATGAGGCTTCCTCAGAATGGTTGACAAAATGGTCCCAGGTGTCTACTTCGGCAACTCCACGCTGGTAGCTGACTACGACAACTTCTTGGTCGCGCTCAAGCCGCCGCCCATCAACACTACGAGCAGGAACACTTTTCCGCATTCCACCAGGAGAGACATAGAGTACTTCGCCAATGCTATTCTCTTGAATAGTAATACTTACTTTCCCTAATAAACCTGTGCGGTCAGAAACATCCTGAATAGTTTCACCCTCACTATCGCCGAAGACGCGGCCTAGAAGCGCAAGTAAGAGTACAGTGATGACGAGTCCACCAACCACTGCCAGCAGAATGGTAAGGGGTAACATAAAACCGGCAGTATCATGGAAGATATAGCCGAAAAAACCAAACCCTAGCGCGAACAGAGCAATAGCTGTGGGATTGACAAAAGTAAACGCCGAGAATTTGCTATTTGCTCCACTGTGAGTTTTAGCGAGAGACCCGTTGCCTACATGATGTGGCGTATGAACAAGGTGAGTGCTGTGACCTGCGTGGATATGCACTCCATGTGTGCCACCATGAACACCATGCGTACCATGTCCCATGCTTCCTAAAAGGGTAGCTGCTACCAGGAAGAGCAACCCAAAGAGGAAAGAGGCAATGAATACTAAAGAAAGCGGATCAGTTGCGATTGGCATAGGTTTGCTCCTTTAGTCGTAAAAACGTCGATATCGATTCTCTTGTAGTAGGAAAACATCGGTCTAGTTGTTCGAGAATATTGATGATGCCAACTAAGACACCAACTATTCCCAGGACAAGAGCGAATAATACGCAGAGAAGAATGAGAGTACCGACTGGTATCCCAACAAGTGCGCGTATCGAAAATACGGTATCTGCGAAGACACTTGTAACACCAAATAGAAGAGAACTACTAAGAAGGACTACCGATGTGAGAACTGGATGACGTTGTAGTAACGGACTGCGACCGAGAAGATGCCGATGAGTGGCAGGTTCCTTTGGTCCTTGCATCATTGTATTCCTTCCTTTTATCGCTCAAAAATACTGGTAGCGATAGTCTCTATACCTATTACTCTACGCATGCTTTCTAAGGAACATTGTCTTTATACATAGACGTGTGACACATGAAAAATTACAATCTGTGCTAATCGATATCAGCACTTACAGTTGTCACTGCTTCAACAATCGCCTCAAGTTCATGTATAGATAAATTCATCAGCTTGCTAAAGAGTTTCAGATGGCGACGTGGGTCTTCTTCATTAGCTAGTTGCTGAAGAAAAGATTGTACTTCTGGCTCTGTATGCCATTCCTGAGCACTTGCCGTTAACCATGTAGCAAGTCGGTCACTGTCCCCTTCCATTTCGGTCATAAGATCAGTGCTGTAACCGGGTGGATCACTAATAAGATAACTTGGATGGACTTTGAAGAAGCGCGACAAGACATCACGGCTGGACCCTGTGAGGTGAAGCCGTTTGTTGCGTTCCAGTTGAGAGAGGTACGCTTGGCTAACCTTCACGCCCAGTTCTTCTTGCATGGCCTTGACGACCTCTACCTGTGTCATTGGTCGGTTTAAGCCACGTAGTTCCCCTTCGACAGCTCGTAAATGTTTCATCTTCTCCGCTAAATTCATTCTCCACCTCGAATAACTATTTGCTATATTTAGTATAGCTATTAGCAATGGTTCTGTCAAGAGGTAGGGAATGAATAAGGAAAATTGTTGGTAGAAGACTGCCTCTACCAACAATTTTTCCTATTAGGCAAGGGAAATAGCTCCTGTTGCACTATTGACCTGAATTTTTACGCGTGTGAGGGGCGTCGAGGCTGGCGGGCTAACGACCTCGGCTCCTTTAGCAGGGTCGAAAGATGCTCCATGACAGGGACATTGCAGAAGTTGAGTGCCTGGATCGTAGTCTACCTGGCAACCCGCGTGGGTGCAGAGCGCATCATAAGCGACAAACTGATCACTGTTGAGATGAATGAGGACACCAGCATCTCCTGTTGATGGAATAGTAAATGACATTGCGCTATTTTTTGGAATTGCACTCACGCGTGCAATCTGACCTGCTGTTGGTGTTCCACTTGTTGCTGTGCTAGTAGGTGCAGTTGTTGCTGTTGGCGTTACAGCACTTATCCCACCATTGCCAGTACCACTTGCCGTTGCATCGTCAGAGCCACTACGAAGAATACGATATGCGTAACTAGCAGCGAAGACGGCCAGTGCCGTTGCACCACCCGTCACTGTTCCCCATAAAAAAGTGCGCCGTGTTTCTCTCTTTTGCGCAGTAATACTCTGGCGACTTTGCTGCCTCTGTGGAAGGCGTTGTATTGTTGGTTCTACACTGTTTAAGGCAACATCTGTGCGCGTTCTTACTGTACCTAAGACAACGCCCAGAATAGACGCTAGACGTTGCTGATACTGTAAGGGAGCACCCTGTAGGAGACGTAGAGACAGCACTTCATCGAGGAATGGTAAGCCAGTATTCATGGGACCGTTGATCGTCAAGGTAAGCCAGGCAAAAGTGAAGACGATATCAGCGCCATAGAAGTATGGGTAGACATGCCATGATGCGGACAGGAAAAAAAGCACGCTCAGGAGTGCACCAAAGAAGGTGGCAGGTCGAAATAAAAAGCCAAACAGCGTACCGAGACCGATGGCAATTTCTCCAAAAATGATGAGGATGCCGAAGAATTTAGCGTGTGGTTCAGCAAGCGATGTGAGCAATCCGTGGAGAGGTGAGCCGACTGCAAAACGTGTAATCTGGCGACCAATATAGCCAGATGCAGATGCCTGGAAGAACTGCGGATCCATAATTTTCTGGATGCCTGCGTAGACAAAGGTGATGCCTAGAAAGAGACGTAGTGGTAAGAGTGTCCACTGTTGTATAGAAACAGAACGTATATTTTTTTGCATCATGGCTCCCACTGCAAGAGGTCAAAACGCTACAGCACAATTTCACAACTATACTCAAGAAGAGCATACAGGAAAAAGCTGAAAACAACATGAATAAAGAACGCTACGGAGGACTCCCTCCTATAAAGAGTATACTCATGCAATATTGAAAATATTTCTCGAGACTGTAAAGTTTTGCTTTCTTTAAAAGTCTATGGTGCTTTAGGAACCATGTGTAGTACCTCTTTTGTGTTCGCTTCGATGCGTTCACGCTCAACAAGCATTGGATGATGATCCACATGGAGCCACATCTGGATGAAATCATCATAGTGTTTGCTTGCCGGATGCCCTGATTGTCCAGGAGCATGTCCAGATAGCGAGTTGTTCATATCCGCCAGTGTTACGATTTGGCGATAAGAGGGAACTGTGATAACGGTCTTTGGATCATTTGGCAGCGATGCTCCCATGTTGACGGTATCAATATCACCACCAACAGGAAACGGACCTCGGTTAAAGAATGAGGCGAGGAGCTTCACGCTACCTAACGTATGATTATAGGTCATCGTATGCATCGTTCCATACCGCCAATGTAGAAGATCATCACCAAATGTCTCATGCAATTCTTCCACCGTCGCGGAGAACGCACGACTAAGCGCTTCCTCCCAGCACGTAGGGCCGTTGGGAATAACCGATGTAGCGAACCATGTATTATCGCGTGTATTGAGCATGCGAATGAGCAGGGGTTTGCTACGACTGGCATAGCCATTACTAGCAGCTAGAATATTCGACCCTTTGCCCATATATGCTTGCAATAATGTTTCGTCGTCGCCAAGTGCGGCACTCAGCACCAGAAATTCCAGGCGTCTCAAAAAGGTGGTATAGATAGCTGCGCCAGCACTGTGTGGCGCAAGTACAAAATTCCAACTACGCAGAGTATCGTGCGCAGCTTTTTCTAATGCGGTAGTGGTAGCTATCCCTAGTATGTGTGGAACGATAGCACCTGCTGGCAATGCATACTGATCGGCTTGAATGCTTGCCATATCCGTCGGTGTAAGTTGTTTCTTTTGTGTGAGCAAATCAGTAATACGTTGAGCGCGGTAGCCATTTAACCATTCATTCGTGATGTAGTAAGGATAGGTATCATCTACAACGCGATTGTTCGCGGTCACGATAAAATGCTGCTCTGGATTATAACTTTGTGGTAGTTCGTCAAATGGGATAAGCCCTGTCCACTCGTATTCGCCTGTCCATCCAGGTAAGGGAAGCAATGCTTGTCCTTTCGCACGAACAGGAATAGCACCTGCCATGACATAGCCGATGTTGCCTTCTTTATCGGCATACACAACATTTTGTGCTGGCACGTCCCAATCGCGCAGAGCCTCGCGGAACTCGTGCCAATTAGTCGCACGATTGATTTTTTGAATCGACGAAAAAATATTACATTGTTCTAACCCAACCCAGCGTAGTGCGAGTGGAAGCTCTTTTTGTGTTACCGTTCCATTCTCACTTGTATGCTGTGCCATACTGGTCAAGATAGGGCCATGACGCGTGATAAGCACCTCTTCTACAAGCGACTCTTTTTGTCCTTTGACACGAATCTCCTCATGTACAACGGTTGCATCCTCCCATTGACCTTTAAATTCATATTGATGGAGATGTTGTGGATGAAACTTCTCAATATAGAGGTCTTGTACATCGGAGACGGCATTTGTGACACCCCAGGCAATGTGTTTATTGTGTCCTATGACAATGCCAGGGGCACCAGGGAAACTTGCGCCTACCACGTCGATGTCTCCTGCAACAAGATGACATTCATACCAGATTGATGGTGCAGCTTGCCCAAGATGTGGATCGTTACAGAGTATAGGTGCACCTGTCGTGGTCATTGTGCCATCGACAACCCAATTATTGCTTCCCCCCAACATACCAAAGCCACTCACTTCTTTCAGTTGCTCATATTGCTCTAACAGACCGAGATTGACTCCTTGATAGGCAACACCAGAAGGAATAATAAGTGGATGTTGCTCGTCGTAGCCGGGCTCTAGTTGTGTGGCACGCTCAGGACCAACCTTTGAGACGATCTTAGCACGGATAAGCTCTGTTTCCCAGTTGCCACCAAGATTCCATCCCATCATCTTCGACCACTGAATAGTATCGACAGGACTCCACGGTGCTGGTTGAAAGCCAAGTAGAGTGAATTCGACAGGAAGCCGTTTGGCATTGTTTTCGAGAAACGTATTCACACCTAGCGCATACGCTTCGAGAACACGACGACTATGTACGGAGAGACGTTTTTCCTCTTCAACCGATGAGCGATGCATGCCCAGACGACGACAAAAACGGTCGGTTTCTATAGCAATAGAACCAAATAGTTCAGAAAGACGGCCGGAGCCAACACGTCGGTTAATCTCCATTTGCCAGAGCCGCTCTTGTGCATGCGTATAGCCTTGTGCAAAATACAGATCATCCTCGTTATGTGCATAGATATGAGGAACACCATAGGAGTCTGTGAAAACTTCAACTGGCTCATGCAATCCTTGCAGATGCAGCTTGCCCTTTGTCTTTGGCAGTGGGCGGCGCGTGAAGGCATAGTACGCGCCATATGCCGCGCCTGCAAATCCTGCAATGCCCGCTAGTGTGAGTGCTGTTTTCTGCCACCACGACGCCATAATGTGTCCCCTTCATTCATAGAAACATAATTGATGTACCTGTACGGATCTGCTGAAGCAGACCCGTACAGGTACATCAATTATAGAACCTCTGTACCCTTTGGTGTATCACGCACCTCATAGCCTTGCGCTTTGAGTTCGTCGCGTATCTCATCGGAACGTTTCCAGTTGCGTGAAGCGCGTGCCTCGTCGCGTTGACGTACTAGCGCGAGTACCTCATTGCTCAGTACACGTGGTGCATTCGCCTCGACGGTATCAAGATGTAGCCCTAGCACACGGTCAAAGTCCAGGATGAGACGATGCCGATCTTCAGGCGCAATCTTATTGTTGCGTGCAGTCTCACGTGTTAAACTCAACGCAGTTGGTAGGTCCAGGTCGTCATTGATGGCTTGCTGAAAGGCAGCACGAACCTGTTGCGCCTCCGTTGACCAACTCTGCTGTGTAGATGACGCTCTAACGGCTGGGAGTGAGGCAATGTCAGCACGTAAGTTATTTAGGCCGTTTTGTGCTGCTAGAATTGAATCGTCGGTAAAATTCAGCTTTGAGCGATAATGGGCTGTGAGCAACAGATACCGATAGGCCATGGGGTCGATGCCCTGCTCTTCAAGCTTGCTCAATAGAATGACGTTGCCGATTGAACGAGACATCTTGATTGAACTCAAGATGAGATGCTCACCATGCATCCAGACCTGTACAGGCTGTTTTCCGCTAGCACCTTGACTTTGTGCTATCTCATCCTCGTGATGCGGAAATCGAAGATCAATACCACCCGTATGAATGTCAAACTGCTCACCGAGGTATTTTGTTGCCATCGCAGAGCACTCGATGTGCCAACCTGGGAAACCTGTACCCCATGGACTATCCCAATTCATCTGCCGATCTTCGCTACCGCGTTTCCAGAGAGCAAAGTCTTCGGGGGCGTGTTTGTCCTCGGCAACCTCCATCTGCTGGCGTCCGTGTCCGCCTGTACGCAGGTTCTCAACCGTGTTTCCTGAGAGTTGTCCATAACTGGGGAAACGACTCACATCATAGTAGACATTGCCATCTGTCGTGTAGGCGAGATCACGTTTGATCAGTGCCTCGGTCATCACCTGCATTTCTGGTATGTGTTCAGTTGCCTTTGGACGAATATGAGGTGGAAGAATATTTAGTGCGGCAGAGTCACGCAGGTATTGCTCAGTGTAGTGGGCCGCGATATCGTAGGCATTGCGCCCTGTTAAGCGCGCCTGATGCTCTAGTCTATCCTCACCCGTCTCATCGGTATCATTTTGCAGATGCCCAACATCAGTAATGTTGCTGACGAGAAACACATTGTAGCCGTTGTATTCGAGCATACGGCGCACCCAGTCGGTCATGATGAAGGTGCGAAAGTTGCCGAGGTGAATATCCTTATAGACGGTAGGACCGCACGCATAGATGCTAACTCTGTCTGGATTCAATGGCTTGAACAGGTCTTTACTACGGCCAAGTGTGTTATATAGGTAGATAGGTTTTGCGCTAGGTGTTGACATAGTAGGCATATCTCCTCTGGAATATATCATGGATGCGAAAGCGTCTAGGAAAACGTGGAATGTTTCAGTAGCTCAGGCAGGGGAGACGTGCAGGAAAACAGGGATACGCCAATGGGTATTTCTGTTGGAGAACACGACACAGTAACGTTCACAGAGGGCTGAGCTACTTTTTGCTACCTCTGCGAACGTAACGACAGGTACAGATACGCGTTCTAAGGTAATAATTCACAATCTTCTCCAACAACGTAGGTATACTACTCTTTTAATATATACAGGTAGTATTATAACATACCCTGTTAGAGATGTGAACCAGTTTCTCTTCGTAGACACAAGTAGGAATCATAAACGGCGGTGGTGTGATATGGAGGGATGCGGCAACCGAGCAAAAGCTCGTCGGCACTACGAACGAATACGCTAGATGTTAGGGAAGAGGAACCGTGAGATGTCCGCCTCTTCCTTTCAATGATTTAGCACATCTCGAAAGCGGGTTGGGAGCATGACAGGGCTTGCCCCTGTCATGCTCCCAACCCGCTTTACAGGCTTTTGTAGAAGTTCGTTGGAGTCAATGGGGCAAGCCCCTGTCATGCCAACAACGCACACTTCAATGCTTTTCAAAAAGCTCTAGTCAAGGATATATCGTTGTTCGTTACACTCTTGCAGCCTCCGTTGCCGCCGTCCTCACTGCAAAGTAACTTGCTTGCTGGTGATGCACAACGATTGCCACCGTTGATTGCTCTGGCACAAGTTGATGTGCCTCTGTTAACTCAACACCGATAGTGCTACTTACGGGAAGCAGCTTGAAAACTTTTTCGTGATCTGTAAGATCAGGAATGGCTGGATAGCCCCAACTGTAACGGCGTCCCCTCGTTTCGTCAAGCACTAGCTCATGACGAATAATACGATTTGTATATTCAGCAAGTCCTTCCGCCATTTCTACGGCAAGACCATGCACAAAGTAGGCTTCGGAGTAGTTCCCTGCCTGTTGTAGTCTATCGATGACCGTGCTTGCTGTTTCGCCCATCGTCACCACTTGTAGCGCGACAACATCTATCTTGCCACTCTCGACTGATGCAAAGTAGTCGGCAAGACACAGGCGGTCTCGCTCTTCCTGGCGTGGGAAGCGGAAACGTGTAACCTCTTTGCAACTACCGTTTCTTTGTAATTCCTGATAATCGTACACAATGAGTTCGTTCCCGCTTGATTGACAGGGGAAGTAGCCATAGACAACTTTTGGCTGTAGGTAACGTTGTTGACGTGCCTCGCGCAGCATCCGTTCCAAGCGTGGCTGAAAATCCTCATCGACAAGCCGGTTGAACTCTGCACCATGCGCCTTTCCACCCCAATGCAAGCGATAGAGCGTATTGAGGTCCATACACTCCGCGATATCTTCCAAGCCAATACGTTCTAGCACACGGGGACCCCAGAAGGGTGGTGTAGGAAGCGTAAGAGCAGGGACGATGCTGGCAGAAGGAATTTCCGCGTTAGTACGTTCACTAAGTTCCTTTGTGTCGATTTTCGTAGCTTTTTTCTGGCGTTCGCGCAGAGCTTCGCTCTTAATCTGTTGGACAAACGCATCATGATCTACACGCGGATTGGTGAGATTGTCAACAATCTCTAATCCCTCAAAAGCATCCTTCGCATAGAAGACACCGGGACCATAAGCCATTGGTGTCGCATCAGGTGTCTGCTCGTCAACGAAGAGAATGCGGCGTCCATAGGAACGGTTGATTGCCGCGCCACCCACAATAATTGGAAAGTGTAGACCACGCTTATGCAATTCTTTGACGCATAAGGGCATCTGTTTTGAGGTACTAACAAGCAATGCAGAGAGGCCGATAGCATCAGCTTGTACCTCAATGGCTTTGTCGATAATTGTATTGAGTGGAACCTGCTTACCTAGATCGTACACTGTATAGCCATTGTTGCTCAAAATGGTATTAACCAGATTTTTGCCGATATCGTGTACGTCACCAAAGACCGTTGCCAAGACAACTTTGCCTTTCGTATAACCTTCCACTTTCTCAAGGTAGCCTTCCAGGTGAGCAACGGCACGCTTCATGACTTCGGCAGATTGCAAGACAAAGGGCAGAATAAGCTCGCCCGCCCCAAAACGGTCTCCCACGTCCTTCATAGCAGGCAACAGGACCGTGTTAAGCACATTGACCGCCGCCTCACTTGTCTTGATCTGCTCAGCTTCAGCCCGTTCTCCAATGATCTCATCAACCAGTGGCTCGATGCCCTCTTTGCGCCGATGCAGAATTTGCCAGTGGATGCGTTCGGCTACGTTCATGCCTTCAGTAGGGTCAACCTTGGTATTCTCATTGTTTTGTTGCGGTCCATGCTCTTCATAATAAGCGATATAGCGCGGCAAGGCATCAGGTCGATTGAAGATCAGATCATCAGCTAATTGACGCTGTTCCACATCAACCTCGGCATACGGTGTGATATGCGTTGGGTTGACAATCGCCATATCAAGACCAGCCTTAACCGCGTGATAAAGGAAAACACTATTCAAAACGGCACGCGCATGTTGTTTGAGACCAAACGAGATGTTACTCACACCTAAAATGGTGAGCACTCCTGGCAATTCCTGCTTGATACGCTTCAGCGCTTCAAGTGTCTCGATACCTGCCGTTTGTAGTTCCTCTTGCCCTGTTGTAATGGGAAAGGTGAGCGGGTCAAAGATAAGCGCATTGGGAGTTAGACCATATTCGTTAACACAGATATCGTAGATGGCGTGTGCAATTTCGACTTTACGTGCCGTGGTTTTCCCCATACCAATCTCATCAATAGTTAGCGCCACAACAGCCGAGCCATGCTCAATCGCCATCGGTACAACACTGTCGATTTTCTGGCGTCCCGTTTCCATGTTGATAGAGTTGACGATAGCCCGACCTGGATAGACCTCTAACGCAGCTTGAATTACGTTGGCCTCGGTGCTATCAATTTCAAGTGGAGCTTCGATGCCCATTGAAAGTTTCTTGATAACTCTTGCCATCTGCTCTGGCTCGTCGGTGCGTTCTGTCAGAGCAACCTGCACATCAAGTGTGTGCGCTCCACCTTCAACCTGTTCACGTGCAATAGCAAGCATAGTATCATAATCATCGTTAAGCAGTGCTTGCTTAGCTTTACGACTGCCCTGTGCGTTGACACGCTCTCCAATGATCATCGGTGGTGGGTCCTGTGTCAATGAAGTTGCGCGAATGCCACTTGTGACAAACGATGGTGTGATGGACTTAAAATCTTTATGTGTGAAATTGCTGTCGGCAATTAGACGCGGTTGACGGAGTGCGGGTCGGCAGGCGTTGACGATTGCGCGTAGATGTTCATGGCTATTGCCACAGCAGCCACCGACGATGTTGACCCCAAATTCTGTGATAAAGTCGCGTAATGCTATTGCCATCGCCTCAGGTTCCGTCGGGTAGACCGCGAGCCCGTTGACGTTTAACGGAATGCCAGCGTTTGGAATAGTCGAGATGGGCAGAGGACAGTTTTCCGCGAGATAGCGCACAGGTTCGCGCATATAGTCAGGACCAGTAGAGCAGTTGAGGCCGACGATATCGACACGGAGCGCGACAAGCGTATTCATAACCGCCGCGATATCTGTTCCCAGCAGCATACGCCCACTGGTATCAAGCGAGACCTGCGCTTGAATAGGCACAGTCCGTCCTCCCTCTTGCATTGCCTTACGTATACCCGTGATTGCAGCCCGAACCTCAAGAATATCCTGGCTGGTCTCGATAAGGAACACGTCAATACCGCCTTCAAGCAGCGCAGCAGACTGTTCACGGAAGATTTCCACTAGTTGCTGATAGGTAATGTTGCTCAACATTGGGTCATCTGATGAGGGCAACATGCCAGTAGGCCCAACGGAGCCAGCAACGAAGCGTAGTTGTTCTGGTGTACTATATTTGTCTGCGAGACGACGCGCGAGGCGTGCGGCAGTAAGATTTACTTCGTGCGTGAGATGCCCGATGCCGTATTCATCCAATTTAAGGCGACTGGCCGTAAATGAGTCCGACTCGATGATATCGCAGCCGACGGCAAGAAAGCCCTCGTGAATCTCTTCAATCACCGCGGGCTTGGTGAGGACCAGATATTCGTTACAGCCCTCAGTCGCTTGTCCGCCATAATCTTCGGCTGTCAATGCATAGCGTTGTATATTTGTACCCATCGCGCCATCATAAATAAGAACACGCTGGGAAAGTGCTTCAAGAAATGTGCTCATAGGATATAGCCTCTGTAATTCTCTTCCAAAAAGATGAAGATATGTAGTTGCTGTAGTCTTATTCTGCAAATGCAGCCACGAGTTCGCGGCAAAAATCGGGGATATCTTCTACGACGCGTCCCCATACCATGTTGCCTTCGCGAAATGCTGCCTCGTTCACCCAGATGCCACCCGCATTAGTAATATCGTCTTTGATACCTATAGAGCCTGTAGCCTTGCGGCCTTTAAGGATGCCTGCGGAAATGGGAACCCAACCACCATGACAGATAGTGCCAATAATCTTATTGTGTGCATGCATCTCACGCACTAATTGCAGAACGCCTGCATTACGTCGAAGTTTATCGGGTGCCCATCCACCCGGAATGACTAAGCCATCCAGAGCATTCGCATGAGAAGCCTCTTCAATGCTTACATCGGGTGTCATCTCTAAACCATGCTTGCCATGAACCGTCTGTGTGGTCAGGCCGATCACAATGACCTTTGCCCCCTCTTCGCGGAGTCGCATCACAGGGACCCAAAATTCCAGGTCTTCTACCTCTTGAGCAACAAAATAACCGATCGTTTTTCCCTGTAAGCGCATTGTAGGCTCCTTCCAAAAATAGGTGTTTATTGAGGTATTATATCATGTTGCCTCAGAGGAAGGTGTACGCTAATCTAACTTGGTTGATATTCGCTGATATTGCGAACCCAGTTAAGTTTCTCTTTTGCTGAATTCCACAGACGAGTATCGGCAGTCCACAAATCGTAACCTTCACTTTCTGCAAGTGCTAAATAGTGTGCATCATACGTAGCAGGAAGGTTGAAGCTCTCCGCCAATTCCATTGCTCTAATATTAATGAATGAGTCTAAGCCTTCTGAGTGTGCAATTTCTAGACCTGTACTCAATATCTTTGTGATACCTAATTTTGCTCTATCGAGGCTAATCTCTTTTTGACGAGCTTTCCGGTACAGAATATTGGTAACTTCGTAGGTGAACAACGTTGGAACAAGAACTATAACTTGTTCTTTAATCCATTCTGATAAAAGACTTCGAGCTTTATGAGAGTCGTTTTCACGAAGCACCCATTTAATTGCAATACTAGCATCAACGATTACTCCACTACTCATAACAACTCTAGCTCCTGTGAACGTTCTTCCCTCATTTGCCGAATCTCCTCTGTTAAGTTTTCAAAGAGCTTTCCATGACGCTCCTGCATAATTAGATCGCTTATTTGATCCAACTCATCAAGCATCTCTTGTGTAGGGGGACGCCTTTGCTGAGATACAAGATTTGTTTCATTAGGCAGTTCCTGCTCAATAATGCCACTAAGAAAATCTCCTATAGAAAGATTACTTTGAGCAGCGGCTACCTTTATTCGACGGCGCAGTTCAGGGCTAACATCAAAGGTGATTCTTGAACGCTTCGTGTGCTGCTGATTTTTATCATTGTGCTCGTCAAACTCTTGTTTTCGCACAGCCATAAAATTTCTTATCCTTTCGTCAATATATTCTAAATCTTCTATCACTATAGTAACAGTAGTGATAACTTACGTCAACTTGTATAACATGCGACACGGTGACAATGTGACACGAATTTGTATTTCTAAATAGTGGCATAAAGTTATAAGCTGAATGTAGTAGTTACCTTTTCTATTGTGTATAATTATATCTCTTGTCACGTTGTCAACCTCTAAGTCTTCTTATACGTACTATCAGAAAATAGCAGTGGTAGAGTTCTGTCCCTTATACAAGGAGTAAGCAATGGAGTCGCGTTTTACGCTGGGGATTGAGGAAGAGTTTCAGTTGGTAGATATGCGGACAGGTGAACTACGTTCCTGTGCGGACACTATTATTGAGAGAGGGGCAGACACGCTAGGAGAGCAACTTAAGCAGGAGATGTCACAATCAACGATAGAGTTGGTCTCGAATATTTTACCCGACATTGCTATAGCGCGAAAAGAGGTGCGTGCAACACGCGCATTGCTTTCTCAACTTGCTAAAGAAGAGGGGCTAGCCATTATTAGTGCAGGTACCCATCCGAGTTCGTCATGGCGTGATCAGAAGAATACAGAGGGTGAGCGCTATATTGAACTAGCAGAAGAGTATCAGGATGTTGTGCGTTCTGATCTGATCTTTGGCCTGCATGTGCATGTTGGTGTAACAAATAAAGACCTTGCGATTACGATCATGAATCAAGTCCGTACATGGTTGCCCCATCTACTGGCGCTCTCGACCAACGCGCCGTTCTGGTCGGGTCGTATGACTGGCCTCAAGTCCTATCGCGCGGTACAATGGAAACGCTTTCCACGTAGCGGCGTTCCCTATGTTTTCCCCTCCTGGGACCATTTTGACAGGTATGTGCAAGACCTAATAGATATGGGCTGTATTGACGATGGCAAGAAAATCTGGTGGGATGTGCGTCCACATGCCTATTTCGACACCATTGAGTTTCGTGTATGTGACATGCCTTCCACGATAGAGGATACGTTAGGCATCGCTGCACTCTGTCAAGCACTGGTTGCAAAGCTTGCTCACTTGTACGAACAAGGGAAATCGGTTCCCATTGTAAAAAGTCGCTATATCGAGGAAAACAAGTGGCGAGCCATGCGCTATGGGCTGGATGCAGAAGTTGTTGACTTCACACAACGGCGTCGTTTGCCTATGCGCGATGCCCTACGCGAAGTATTAGCGTTTGTCGATGATGTTGTGGATGATTTAGGTAGCCGTCATGAGATAGAATATGTACACACACTACTTGACGATAAGCAGGGAACGGGCGCGGATCGGCAGATAGCAATCTATCGGAATACCGAGAGTATGCAGAAAGTGATAGCATTTTTGTTAGAGCGAACCATGCGAGGGGTAGAGGAATGACAAAGCGTTTTTCACTTGGTATCGAAGAGGAATTTCAGTTGGTGCGGCGCGAAACGGGAGAATTATGCTCATGCGCTCAAAGTGTGTTAGCGAAGGGTGCGCCCTACTTTGAAGAGCAGATTAAGCCAGAGATGCTACAATCGACGGTAGAATTGATCTCAAATGTTTTTCCAGATATGGCTGCCGCTCGAACAGAACTACACACGCTAAGAGCATTACTTAGTCGGCTTGCAAACGAAGAAGGACTAGCATTGATAAGCGCGGGTACTCATCCAAGTGCGCTATGGGTCGATCAAGAGCGAACCGATGGTGAGCGCTATATCGAACTGGAAAAAGAGTATCAGGATGTTGGACGCTCCATTCTGATCTTTGGACTGCATGTACACGTAGGGATAGAAAATAAAGAACTTGCTATCAAGGCAATGAATCAGGTACGAACGTGGATACCTCAACTCATTGCGATTTCCTCAAACTCTCCGTTCTGGCAAGGACGCATGACCGGCCTCAAGTCCTATCGCTCTGTCGTGTGGAAGCGCTTTCCGCGTAGCGGTATGCCGGAAGTGTTCGCATCATGGGAGCACTTCGACAGCTATGTACAGGATTTGGTCGAGATGGGCTGTATCGACAATGGTAAGAAAATCTGGTGGGACATTCGTCCTCATCCCTTCTTCGACACCATCGAGTTTCGCGCCTGCGATATGCCTGCAACTGTAGATGATACGCTTGCCATCGCCGCCCTCTGTCAGGCGATGGTGGCAAAGCTAACGTATCTAAACGAACGCGATAAACCCGTTCCGATGTTGAAACGCGATTACATCGACGAGAACAAGTGGCGTGCGATGCGTTATGGCTTAGACGCTGATGTAATCGACTTTACGCAAAAACGTTGTATCAGCATGCGCGACTCTATCCGTGAGCTACTAGATTTTGTCGATGATCTGGTGGACGATCTTGGAAGTCGTCAAGAAATGAACTATCTGCGTTCATTGATGGACGACCCACGTGGCTCCGGTGCTGACCGCCAGGTGGCTTTTTACAAAGAGCGTGGCGAAGATGTTCACAAGGTCAATCAGTTCTTGATGGAGCAAACCATGCGAGGTGTCACACTTGACCACGCTGATCTCTCAAATCGCTTCCTACAATTCAAAATGTACGAGGATGCGAAGAAATAATAATGGAACATGGGAACAGAGCAAGGGCATGTCCTGCTCTGTTCCCATGTTCCATTGTTACTGTGCTATTTTCTCCATTTGCTGACAGAAACGTGTGACCTCTTCTTCACTATTGTAATAGTGGACTGAGGCACGCACAACGCTGGTTAACTTGCGCGCGTCCATATCGAGGAGCGCGGAACTACGAACGGCGACTGAGATATTGATATTGGCTGTAGCTAGGTCGCTTTTGATGTCCTCCGGGTCGTGTCCTTCGACAGTAAAGCTAACGATGCCGCATTGCATGATACCGCGATCTCGCACGATGACATCCGGTAGAGTCGTGAGTTGTGAGCGTAGTTGATACGACAATGCTTTAATACGCCGCCAAATAGTATCAGGCCCTATATGGTTTGTGTAGTCGATTGCAACTCCCAGCCCAATTTTTCCTGCATAGTTGGTTTCCCAATTCTCGAAGCAACGTGCATCCGGTCGTATCTCATAGTGATTCGGTGAGACCCACTGTGCCGCATGCAGGTCCAGAAACGGTGGTTCAAGTTGGTCAAGTAAAGCACGGCGTACATAGAGAAATCCAGTACCTCGTGGTCCACGCAGATACTTACGTCCTGTGGCGGATAGCATATCACACTCGATCTGCTGTACATCGATTGGTATCTGAAGGCGTCTGGTGGAGCATGTACGGTGACGAACAAGGCAAGGGACCAGTACGAGATAGCTAATTTGTTCTCAACCTCAAACGCTGTGTAGAACGTGGCTACTTTGACGGTCAGCATGACCATTGCTTACAATACATCGGTTTCTACTTAGGCATGTATCATGGTGGTGTCTTATCGCCTTGTACAGGTCAGTTACGACCAGATGTTACCACACTTGCAACCATTACCCACAAAGAGTTTGCGCGGGGCTACAACGCAGGGAGGAGAGCCTACTTTACGGAACTTGACCCTCACGAACGCACCTACACGGAAACGCAATTTCTCCAACGATTGATACAGCACGTACACGAAGACCGAGATTATGTAGATAGCCTTGATAGTATGCTCACCGATTGGGTACTTGGCGACCTCTTCGGCTTGCTGAGTGGACCCGTTTTCCCACAGACCGAACAGGAACGAGACAAGTGGGATGCTGAATACCGTGAATGGGAAGCGAACACGCAGCCCTGGCACCAAGCGCAGGAACGGCACACAGAGCCATTACCTGTAGTTGCAACTATGTAAGAGATGTAGGAAAGAGAATAGACGCAGATGGACAATTAAAGCTAAAAGGCCGATCAAGAGACCTAGTGCTTGATGAACTATCTAGGCTGGAAGACTATCTTGAAAGACCTTGAGAAGGAGAAACTGAAGATTCTAGAAAATCAGATTGAGTGGCAATCGGTGCAACAAGAAATAGACGGCTTTTTAGCTTGGTGCCTTGCGTCGAGAGATAGCTATGCTGTCTCTATTTATAAAGAAAAGCGTAGAGCTTTAAGGGTCCTAGGTCTTACTGTTACTATCTATAGGAGGAATGATGACGAACACGATAGATATCAGATAAATGCTAAGTTACTTGATGTTTTGACAAAGAGCAGTGAATAAGCGTAGCTACCGCATCATAGATATGCTCGATACTATTTTTTGCCTGTGCCGCCGCCTCATACCCTCCAATACAAGCTTCGAGTTGTAAATGAGAAATAGTCGCATCAAGTACAGGTTGAGGCATAAGTGACGAGCCCGCATTATTGAAATGCAGGATGTGAGCGCATCCTGGCGTATCCTGACGAACATGTTGAAGGTCGAAGGGCATGATGATACCTTCTCTTTCTTAATGAATAAAGTCAACTATGTACAATTCTATGAGACGTGAACCACATTCATAACGTACAATATTACAACGTGTATCGTAGTGATAGGGCTTGCCGCTATCATGTCCGCATTTATAACGTACAATATATTAATGGTTACACAACAATTATAGGGACGCGACTACTTGCGTCTCAGAAAAAGGAATGAAACATCATGCAAGTTCGAGTAGGATGCGAGTTCCGTTATGAGGCAACGTGGCCTACTCCAACGGTAATTCAGGTTCAACCCCGACCAGACGGAGAACATCGCCTGGTTCATGAGACATGGGAGACTACTCCCGATATCGAGTCTCACCTCTATCACGACTCCTTTGGCAATCTGTGCCGTCGTTTAGTCATGCCTTCCGGCGAGCAGGTATGGCGTTATGATGCTATTGCGGAAGTTTCCGACGAGCCAGACCTCTACGCCTCCAATGCCATACAACATCCTGTTGAGGATTTGCCAGATGATACGTTGGTGTATACACTGCCCAGTCGTTTCTGCCTATCCGATGTGCTTTCCGATCAGGCATGGTCGCTCTTTGGGGCTACAGAGTCAGGGTGGGCACGTGTACAGGCAATCTGTGATTGGGTGCATAACAATATTCGTTTTCAATATGGTACAAGCACTCCAACCACAACGGCTGCCGATATCTGTGCGCAAGGTGTTGGGGTATGTCGTGATTTTGCCCATCTCGCTGTATCTTTCTGTCGTGCGATGAACATTCCTGCACGCTATGCGTTTGGCTACCTACCAGATATTGATGTGCCGCCTGTAGATGCACCAATGGACTTTTGCGCGTGGTTTGAGGTCTATCTCGGTGGGAAGTGGTATACATTTGATGCGCGTAACAATCAGCGGCGGCTTGGACGTGTACTTATTGGGCGTGGACGCGATGCGCTGGATGTGGCTATGGTTACTTCTTACGGCTCACCACGTTTACAAAGTATGACTGTGTGGGCCGACGAAGTACCAAATACGAGGACGACTCACGCGACGGAGCCAGCGACAGAGCATGTCTCTGCCCAAAGAGAGGATACTATCGAAGCATGAATCAGGGCCAGAACGACCTTGAAACAGTGATTGCATCTCTTGACCTGCTCGACCATCACGGCGTTGACTGGACACGCGTGCAACGTACCGCATATCTGATTCACCAGCATCTGCGGTATGATTATCCAGGTCCGATACATGATTTGAGTCAACTCTTGATGATCGTGCCACCGGAGCAATATGGCGATCAACGCCGTGTGGTGTATCGCCTAGAAGTCTCCGCACCCACATCAGACATCATTAGTCAATTCGACGAATTCGGCAACCTTGTGCTGAATCCTCTCGTTCCCACCGTCGAGAGCGCAGTCGATTTCGAGGCATGGATCGTTGTCGAGCGTCGCGCCGATAATGGTCCCCACTACATCGATGCTTCGTGGCTTTCGGACGTGCGTATGCTAGAACCATCAAGGCTAACACATCCTGATGAGACGTTGCGCAATGTAGCGGCAACGTTTGTAGCGGAAGGATTGCAAGGGTTAGAGCTTGCACAACGTATCAATAGCTGGACATATCATGCCTTGCAGTACAAAAATGGTATTACTACGATTCGCACTACTGCGGCTGAAGCACTCAAGCTTGGTAAGGGAGTATGCCAAGACTTTGCGCACATCATGATTACTCTGTGTCGTCTCTGTGGGCTCCCTGCACGCTACGTCTCTGGTCACTTGCTCGGCGAGGGTGGAACTCATGCATGGATCGAGGTGCTTCTGCCAGTTGCGGACCAACCAAATAAAGCATTGGTCGTACCATTCGATCCTACCCATGAACGAGAAGCTGGCTTGAGCTATGTCACTATCGCCGTGGGACGTGACTACTTTGATGTCGCACCAACATCCGGCTCCTTCCGTGCTTCATATAGTGGACAACTTTCCGCCCGTAAGCGTGTTAACCTGACCGTGTTGGAATATGCTGATACACTTAGCAAAGATGAATAAAACAGCTCCAATATCAAAAATGTGACTTTTGATACTCTCCTCTTATCTTGAAGTTTATGTATACTGTTCTTGAAAACCTAGCTTAAACAATTAGTAAACTTAGTTAAGAGGAGAGGCTGTATGCCGCAAACAATGCTTATTCGCAATGTGCGCGTCTTTGATGGTTTGCAAGTCATTCCCAATACGAACGTGCTTATACAAGATGGAATTATTGCCGCTGTTGGGAATGACCTTGCTCAACAAGAAGTGCAGGTGATTGATGGAGCGAACCATACACTGCTTCCGGGCTTTATTGATGCCCATACTCATGTCTATGGCTCTGCTCTAAAAGATGCCTTGATCTTTGGTGTCACTACCGAACTGGATATGTTCATGGACTATCACATGGCTGTGGAGACAAAGCAGCAACAGGCAGCGGGGCAAGGAGACGACACCGCTGATCTACGCTCTGCTGGCACAGCAATTACAGCACCTGGAGGACATTGTACAGAATATGGTATTCCTATCCCAACGATTACTGGGCCGGAAGAGGCTCAGGCGTTTGTAGATGCACGTATTGCTGAAGGCTCCGACTATATCAAGATCATTTATGCCGATGGTGGCAGTATGCCTACGATCAGCAAAGCTACTCTAACTGCCGTAGTAGAGGCTGCTCATAAACGTGGCAAGTTGACAGTAGTTCATATTGGAACCTTACAGGGTGCACGCGAAGCGATAGAGGTTGGGGCAGATGGATTAGCACATCTCTTTATAGATCAAAGCCCCGACTTAAACTTTGGTCAGCTTGTTGCAGAGCATCATGCCTTTGTTGTTCCCACACTAACAGTGCTAGAGAGTCTTTCAGGCGTTCCAAGTGGTACCTCACTTGTTTCAGATGGGCATCTTGCACCATATCTTACCAGAGAGAATGTTACAAGCCTCAAAAATAACTTTTCCTTTGGGTTGACACTCACTTATAAAGCAGCAGAAGAAACTATACGTCAATTGAAAGCTGCTGGCGTTCCCATTTTGGCAGGAACAGATGCACCTAATCCAGGAACTGCACATGGTGTGAGCATTCATCGTGAAATGGAACTGCTTGTCAAGGCCGGACTTTCACCCCTCGAAGCACTTGCATCGGCTACTTCTGCTCCTGCTAATACGTTTGGATTAACTGACCGCGGACGTGTTGCGCCAGGTTTACGTGCTGACCTTGTTCTAGTAGAGGGGAATCCAACGGTAGATATCACCACAACTCGCGCTATAGTCAGTATCTGGAAACGTGGTGTTCTTGTAGCACGTGAAGCATATCGCTCCTTCGTTCAACAACAGTATGAAGAGTACGAACACAGAGATGCTCCCGCAGGTTCAGAGTCTGGCCTTATCAGTGATTTTGAAGATGGTACGGTCAAGACGATGTTTGGTGCAGGTTGGAACATTTCAACTGATAGCATAAGAGGTGGGCATTCAGTAGCTCAGTATACAGTTGTGTCAGAAGGGGTGAATGGTGGTAAAGGTTCGCTACTTGTCTCTGGAAGTATTGAACCAGGTTTTCGCTTTCCCTGGGCTGGTACTATGTTTTTTCCTGGCTCTACTCCTGGTCAACCTGCAAACTTATCTGAAAAGAAGGGGCTAACCTTCTGGGCAAAAGGCGATGGTCGGCAGTATAACGTTACCATTTCTGCTGGAAGTTTTATGGCAATTCCTGCCAGTGTTTCCTTCGTGGCAGGAGCCGAGTGGCAACAACACACGTTTTTATTCTCCGAGTTCGGTTCAATAGATACACGCGAGCTATTGGGAATATCCTTTTCAGCAGGCGGCTCAGCGCATGGAACATTCCAATTTCAAATAGATGATGTACAGCTTATAAACTGACATGAAAAACTCATTCCTGTAACATATCGAACACAGCGTTGCAAATGCATGCATTTACGACGCTGTATTCGATATGTTACAGGAGTACCACTTTTTGACAATATGATAAGAATACTGTAAAGTACAGGTGTTCAATATTTTCAGGTATATCGTGTCCAGGTAGAAGTGAGTTGGTAACTTATGACGACTCCCGCACGTCTCCAATATCTTAATATTAAAAGTCAGTATCAAGACGCTATCCTGCTCTATCAGATGGGCGATTTCTACGAAACATTTGATGAGGATGCGCGTATCACAGCACGCGAATTACAGATCGTCCTGACCCATCGTGGCGGAGGGCGTGACAGCGAACGTGTTCCTCTCGCCGGTATTCCACTACATGCCTTAGATAACTATGTAGGGAAGTTAGTGCATCGTGGGTATAAAGTAGCAGTATGTGAACAGGTGGGTGAAGTAGGGAGAGGCGTTGTCGAACGTGCTGTAACGCGCATTTTGACGGCTGGTACGCTCTCCGAACCAAACCTGTTGCCGACGAAGCAAAATAATTATTTGGTGGCAATTGCTCCTGGTCGTACTCAAACGGGCTTGGCTGCGGTTGATGTCAGCACGGGCGAATTTATTGTGACTTGGTTTACGCCTGATGAGCTTCCTGTCGCTTTAGAAGCGGAGCTACAACGTCTTGCCCCTGTTGAATGCCTCTTTGTTGAAGGGAGCAAACAAGACGCCTATCAGTTTCCTTCTAAGACCGTTACAATCACCTCTTGTCCTCCATATTTCTTTCAGCAAGAGGCGACTCAAACGCGCCTATGTCGTCAATTTGGTGTACAGTCGCTCGACGCCTATGGCTGTGCCTCCGTCCCACAAGCAATTTCAGCGGCAGGTGCAATTGTTGCTTATTTAGAAAAGATGAATGGAGCACTACTTGCGCTCTTAACTGGTCTTCGCTCCTACCGTACAACAAATTATATGGTACTTGATGCACATACACAACGTAACCTGGACCTTCTGCAAGGCTCACGCAGTGGCTCCGTACATGGGAGTCTGCTACACGTCCTAGACCGTACAATTACGCCGATGGGGGCACGACAGTTACGGCGCACAATCACGCAGCCACTACTCGACCTAAATGTGTTAGATGCACGGCTGACAGCGATTGAAGAATTGTATGAAAGTCCAGCATTGCGTAGTCGCTTTACTATGTGCTTGCAGGGGCTAGGAGATTTAGAGCGCATATCTGGTCGTGTGCGCCAGGGAACGGCGGTACGTAACGAGGTATTGGGTCTGCGCAATTATCTCGGTGTTGTTCCGCAACTTCATGATGTATTATTAGGTTGTGATGCACCCCTATTAAGAACACTGGCGAATGAACTAGATGCCTGCCCCGATGTAACAGAACTCATCACACGTGCATTGGTCAATCCAGCCAACAGTGACGAGGATGACGATGAGAAGCGACTGATTCGCACAGGCTTTCACACAGAATTAGACGAACTCTTCGCCTCTATTCGCGACTCACGGCGTTGGATGGTATCGCTAGAGACACGCGAACGTGAACGTACTGGCATCAAATCGCTCAAAGTCAGCTTCAACAAAGTCTTCGGGTACTACATCGAAGTAACACGAGCGAATGTAAAACTTGTGCCACCTGACTATATCCATAAACAAACGCTAGTGAACGCCGAACGCTTTCTCACTCCTGACTTAAAAGAGCATGAGGCACGTATTCTCAGTGCCGAAGAACGCATCGAGGAGATGGAGCGCAGCATCTACACTGACCTGCTTCGGCAGTTAAGCGTGTTTTATGAGCAGTTGATGACGACTGCTGTCGCAGTCGCCAGAATTGATGTACTTCTGAGCCTTGCAGAGGTCGCGGCGCATCAGGGTTATACACGACCTGTATTGGAACATGGGTATGGCTTAGAAATTGTCGGTGGGCGTCATCCTGTTGTCGAGTTCGCGCTGGATGGTGATGTCTTTATTCCAAATGATACACACCTGGAAGCAGAAAACGGGTCGCGTGTTGTTCTACTTACTGGCCCAAACATGGCTGGAAAATCAACCTATTTGCGCCAAGTGGCATTGATTACCCTGCTGGCCCAGATAGGAAGTTTTGTACCTGCACGAAGGGCACATATTGGGCTAGTTGATCGCATCTTCACGCGCGTAGGTGCCGAAGACGATATCGCGTCTGGTAAGAGTACCTTTATGGTGGAGATGGAAGAGACGGCAACGATTTTGCACCATGCCACAACTCACAGCCTGATTATTCTTGATGAAATTGGCCGAGGCACGAGTACCTACGATGGTCTGGCGATAGCGCGAGCCGTTGTAGAACACCTGCATAGTGAAACGAGAGCGCGCACACTCTTCGCAACGCACTATCATGAGCTAGCAGCGATAGCCAATGAATTGACACATTTAAGTGTCTATACAATGGCGATTAGTGATGACGAGCAGAATGGCATTGTGTTTCTGCATCGTGTGATACAGGGAAGCATTGGACGTAGCTATGGTGTGCACGTGGCAAAACTGGCAGGCATGCCACTCAGCGTAGTGCAGCGAGCAGAGAAGGTCCTACAACAACTAGAGACAATGCGTGACGGCGCACACGGTGCATTTCCCTCTGTAAATACAGGTCATCCTGAATATTCCTATAGTCAAGAAGGTGCGAGGAAATTTGTTGCTGAGAAGCAAAGCTCCTACGAGTGGCAAAGCGAAGAGGCGCGCGCGGTTGCAAGAGCCTTAGAACAAGCAAACGGCACAACGCCAGATATGGATACCATCAATATATATGCTATCACGCCGCTTGACGCTCTAAATCTCTTATTCCTAATGCAGAAAAAGAAAAGTATAGCGCTACCATAATGAGTCAAACACAACATCAACCTTCACGCCTACAAGCACCACGTAGCCCATTGCTTGCACTTGCTCCCGATGTGGCCGAGCGTATCGCTGCTGGTGAGGTCATTGAACGCCCTATGTCAGTGATTAAGGAACTGTTAGAGAACGCGCTTGACGCTGGCGCACGAGAGATACGTGTCGAGGTACGCGGCGGTGGCCTACGCCTCATGCGTGTTACCGATGATGGCTATGGTATTCCTGAAGACGAACTGGAACGGGTGAGCCTGCGCCATACAACCAGCAAAATTCGCAGCGTAGAAGACCTGAGTCGTCTACACACATTAGGCTTTCGTGGGGAGGCACTTGCCAGTATTGCCGCCGTCTCAGAAACAACATTGCTTAGCCGTGCTATCGAGACCGATAGCTTAGGTGAAAATCATGCTGCATTATCTATAACGCTACGTGGTGGTGAAATCACACAACGTGGACGGCGTGCACGGCTACATGGTACGACGGTCACGGTACGCGATCTTTTCTATAATGTGCCAGCGCGTCTCAAGTTTATGCGTGGTGCGCGTACTGAGAACGGGCATATTCTTCAACTCTTACAACGCTATGCCGTAGGCTATCCTGCGGTACGTTTCAATCTGGTTATTGATGAGCATATCGCGCTACAGACAAGTGGCTCCAGTGATCTCGTTGTGACACTCGCTGAACTCTATCATCTGCCACTCAGTGAAATGCTCTATCCTGTGCGTATGAGCGATGGAACGCACTACACACTACATGGCTACATTGGCAATCGTGTATTAGCCCAGAGCAATCGCCAGTACGTAATGCTGTTTGTCAATGGACGCTGGGTGCAGTCTCGACCATTGCAAGATGCTCTTGAGAATGGCTATCGAAGCCTGCTACCGAAGGGCAAGCATCCATTGCTTGTGTTGTTTCTTGAGGTGCCAGCCGATGAGATTGACGCGAATGTGCATCCCGCCAAAATAGAGGTGCGCTTAGAGCATGAGGACGCAGTTGTCGCTGCCCTCACGCAAGCCGTGCGAACAGTATTAGAGCAAAGTCCAGCTTTACCTGAGTCGATACAATTTCCAGGGCCAGTGCTAGCAAACCAACGGCGTCTGCCAGGACCACGACGAAGAGGGCTGCGTGTCTCTGAGTCTGCCGAAGGCTATAAAGCTGAAATGGCTGCTCCTGGAACAACAGAGGTCGTTGGACAGTTACGCCCATTAGCACAATTGCAGCAAGCTGTAATACTGGCCGAAGCTCCTGACGGTAGTCTCTATCTCGTTGACCAGCATCGAGCGCACGAACGCGTCATCTACGAGCATCTACGTCATGTGTATGCAGGAGGGCAGCAGCAAGAAGAGGCAGTCGAGGCGCATCTGCTGCTTGAGCCTGTAATTGTCGAGATGAAACGCTATCAAGCCGACCTGCTAGAGCAACGTCTTCCCATGTTGCGCGGCTTAGGCTTAGAATGCGAGCGTTTTGGTGGACGTAGTTTCTTGATACGTTCGGTACCAAGTGGTGAGAATGGTGAAGGGCAAGAGCAACTCGTCGCACATCTGCAAGAACTCGCGGAAACTGCTGCGGAAGATAGCAACGATTGGGAAGACCATCTCTTAATCAACCTCTCCTGTCGCTCCGCTATGCGGCGTGGACGTGAACTAGGAAACGGTGAACAACTCGCGCTACTAAAAGCATTAGCAAACGTATCCGCACCCGCCGTGTGTCCGCATGGAAGCCCCATCCTGCTGCACTATAGTCGAACGTTTCTAATTGATAAGTTTGATTGGTAAGTATACTAAAGAGAAAAAACGCTGGCTCACACAAGTTCAGAAGTAGTTTTCGGTCCCTTTTCCAGACGAGCAAGTGATACATATCGCTGCTGTTGTGTATATGCAGTACCTTGTCCACTTTTAGCTTGACTATTATTGATAATATCATGAGGAAGAATAAGTGTATCTAGTGAGTCAGGAGTTGTAAGAAAAATAATCTTTAATTGCTCTTGACTCCACTCTTCACTTCTTTCTATATCCATTTTCTTGACTAGTGTATGCAGTTTCTCTCTATCAATATCTGATAGGTCCGTTCGTGTCTCAATTTCATCACGGGAAATTGCTTCAACTTTTCCTAAAATCTTTGGGATATGGCGGTTAATGGCGTTTTTTGTATAAAAAGCCATGCGAATACATTCTCGAAAGGAACGATGAGGGAGGCAAATATAGGCCGAGTATTTTAAATATTCATCTAAAGCAAATTTTGCAGCTACCACAACAACTCTATCAGGAGCATTTCTAATCTGTCCATCATCTTCTATGGAGAACTTCATCATATCGGTCATTTAACACCTCATTATCTTGTTTATAGGTTTATACCGGTCACTCATTATTACGTCCTCCAGTGAAAAAATTCTTATAACCACTCTATCGTCTAATTGCTTGTACAACTATTTCAGCTATGATGAGGAAGACAACATCGAGCGCAACCAAAATGATCAGCGCGAAATCGATGCGCGAAGAGATAAAGGTGAGTACGTGTAGTGTGGCATCGAAGCGTTTAAGATACCAAATCAGCACTCCTAGAAGAATAATAACAAGGGTCATACTACCGACAAACCAGCGTGCCCCGTGCCAGTCCTGTCGGCTGGGCCAGAGTTCAGAAGTGACGGTGAGGATGAGATAGGGCGCGAAAATAAGTGTCCACCAGGGCCAGCCAGGTTTAAGGAGTTGTAGATGCTGGTGAGCATCAAGTGGAAATTCCCATAGACTATAGCCAGTAGCGACCCAGTAGAGTAGTGTAAACACTGCAATGCCGCCAAAAAGTGGAGCCGTGCCGCTAAAGCCGTCTCCAATGTAGCTCATCAGGCGTCCCTGCGGGCGAACATACTGTACCTCGCCTAACTGTAGCGATTGACGGCCACTGATGCGTACAATACGCCCATCGGGACTTCGCTGCATCATCGGTTTGATACGAAACAGTGTAATGCTAGTAATACGAAAATCGAATGGTCGAAACAGCAACACAACAAGTGCGTGACTGAGTTCATGTAGAATAACTCCAGGAGCGTTAAACCAGAACCAGACAAGTAACCCTTTTTCACCTATGAGCCGATAGCCGATCTCGTCAACCCGCTTGCGTAACTCTTTACGTGTCAGACGAAGTAGCAGAAAGAGTACAACGACACCGCCAAGAATGAGCCACGGCTGATAGGGGGCAATTTGTGCCAGAAGTGCTGTATCAGTCATGCCTCACTCGCCCCTATCGTGTTCAACTATCTTAGGCACTCTCATTTCCTTTTTGCTTATCCAGTTCCTCATCTGCGACCATCTCCCTTGAGTGCTTCCGTGTATAATACACGCCCCATATACCAAAGCCAATTGAGCAGATAGACATCAAGTACAGTACCTTGTCGATACCCGCAAGGTCCGAGAAGACACCGATAAAGAGAATAATTGGTATCGCAAACGCATTATATAACATAAGCTGCAACGCGAGAACACGTCCCTTAATCCAATCTGGCGATTGCTCTTGCATTGCTGTTTGTGCAGGAATATTGACGAAATCAAGGCCAAAACCGGCACAAAACATAAAGAACGCAATTACAACCAGCAATAATGGATTGGCGTTCCACCCGTTGGGCTGGAGTATTCGTGCAAAAATTGTTGTGAGTGGTAAGAGCAGTGTTGCAACCGCTAACACCAGCGTTCCCGTAAAGATGGCGCGCGAACGTCCAATACGCATCGTGATGCGTGGCATAAAGATCGAACCAAGTACAAGGCCTATTCCTGCTGGTGCAAAGACGAAGGCCATAGCGCGTGGTGGAAGATGCAAGAGATTTGTCACAATCGGCGTAGCAAGTTCGCCAATGACCAGAATCAAGACACCTGCAAATGAGAGTTGTACAACCGATAGAAACAGGCGTTTGTTACGACGAATAAAACTCCACCCCTGCAGCATCTCACTCCATACGTTGCCCATGACGTTGAGCGCCTCGGTTGCAATCGGCGTGTTATCTGTTTTGCTTCTATGTGTTTGTGTTCCGGCCTTTTGCCTGAAGCTTTCCGGTGCAATAGACCCTACAAGTAAGGAGCAGACAAGGTAGAGAATGCCAATGATAGTATAGAGTTGTTCAACAGGGTGAACTGTAAATTGTGCAATAGTGAACACAGGTAGAACACTAAGCGCGATAGGAGCCAGGAGAATAAAACCTAGTGCCTGTGCGAGCATAAACGTGATATTGAATAGAGACAGCGCAGGCATCAATTCATCGTCGTTCACCAAAAGTGGAATAGATGAGCCTTCAGCTGGGGCGAAGAATTGTCCTATGACCGAGATCAGAAAGGTCAGGAGATAGGCTGGAACAAGCTGGTGGCGGTTGAATAAGAGCGAGATCACGAAAATGAATGTTGCAATAGCGCGTAGACAGTTACTTCCCCATAGGACACGTCGTTTGTCCATACGGTCAACAAATACACCCGCGGGCGCACTGAACAGAAACGCAGGCAGGCTAAAGCAGATGATGGCAAGTCCAACTAGGGTTGTTGAGCCTGTAACCTCTTCAATAAGAACCAAAAGTGCATAGTTGGATGCGTTAAGGATGGTCATAGAGATGAGTTGGGCCAGCCAGAGCCTGAGGAAGTTTCTCTTTTTGAGGAGTGTGAGAAATCCACTATTTTGGGTGGCTACAACCGCCATAACATCTGCTCCTTGTTTTTAAGCTTCATTGAAAAAATCATCGACAGGTTTTTCTAGGCGTGGCAATACCTGCTTAGTACGGCGCGCTACCTCTGAACGTGGCAGCAAAACGCGCCGCCCACAACGTTCGCAACGGAGACCAATATCGGCCCCAAGCCGTACAACCTCCCAATCAAAATTGCCACAGGGATGTTGTTTACGCAGGCGTAAGCGGTCTCCCAATTGAAACTGCATCGGTTCCATTTACTATAACTCTTTCTGAGAAAATGCGTGTTTCTCCCCTTCACCCTCGACTTGTATATGATGATATAAATGCTTCTCACGTATATACGTTTCAACCCCCTCTGGGGTCTGATATTTTATTGGTCTTCCTTCAAAAACTCTTTGACGTAAATCAGTTGCAGCAATTTCTAGTCGCGGAGCCTGAACTACAAGCAGACGTTGTAGAATGCCCGGAAGACGTTGCTCTAGCACCGAATTATATTCAGTGTCTTCCTCGTAGCCCGGACGCCGAACTGCAACAAGATGTGTGACCAGAGTAAGTATATCTGAGGCTTTATACCACGTGTACAACTCTTCCAAGCTATCCCATCCAATGATAAAGGAGATATCCGTGTTTGCTCCCCATCGTGCTCTTAACGTGCGCAGCGTGTCAACTGTGTACGACGGCCCTACGCGCTCTACTTCTATGCGTGATAGAGAAAAGTGAGGATTCGAGGCAAGTGCTAACTCAAGCATCGCTACTCTGTGTTGTACGTCAGTAATGACATGACCCGCTTTATGGGGTGGCTGTCCCGCAGGAATGAAAACAACCTCTGTAAGAGAAAGTGTTGCACAGACCTCCTCTGCAATGACAAGATGTCCATAATGAACAGGGTCAAATGTGCCGCCCATCACACCTATATGTCTGACAATAGGTTGATCGTTATCTTGCTGTATATCCAATGAGCGTCCTCATCTCCTCAGAAGCATCGTGTCGTGATGTAGGTATCAATTTTCTCTCTACATCGTTTACTATACGTCACCGGCGGACTCTTTCACAACCAGTTCCGCGTTTGGCAGCGTCTTGTGCAATGTATACATTACATTTGATACTGTCGAAAGCTCGCCTTGAGTAATCCAGAAGCGAATAGTCAGTGTAACCGTCGATGCCGTATAGTTGCTAATAAAAAATGTTGGTTCTGGTTCCACTGTCACATTCTTCAGTTCTTTTATCGCGCTCAATATTTTGTCTGGTGTCTCATCGTTCACATACTCCTCTTGTGGTAGTGCAACCGTAAGCGTTGCACGTCGCTCTCCATAATAGGTGTTGTTCACAACAATACTTCCAAACACAAAACTATTTGGAATTGTAACCTCTTCACCGCTCACGAGACGCAGTTTCGTCGCGCGAAGCTGAATATCTTGTACCCTGCCAACATAGGTAATGACGTTAGTCGTACTGATTTGGTCTCCAATACGAAAAGGTCGCTCGACCAGGATGTAGACACCGGCTACCAGGTCTTTCAGAATATCTTGTATCGACACGGTAAAAGCAACAGTAAGTACGCTAATTGCGGCAACAGGAAACGTAAGCGATATATTCCACAGAGTGAGTATCCAGAAGGCTATAAAGGTGAGGATAATAAAGTAGAAGATGCGTCCAACGAGTGTACGGATATTAATGTCTATACGATTCTCGCCTAAACCTCGAACAACGAGCCTTTGTACCGTTCGCGCAACGCCAACACCCAATGCAACGAGTAGTACTGTTCCAAGCAGGTTTAAGAGTATATCTTGAAAGTGAATGTTCGTAAGGCCAAATTGTAGCTTGAGGATTTCCCAATAAAAAAATATGAGCGGTGGATTCCATATGAGAGGAATACCAAAGCCCGCGAGCACAAGTGGTATCAGCGTGACAATGACAGCTAGTGTTTGTATAATCCAGTTATCGAGAACCGTCTTTTCGAGGCGACGTACCAGTATACGACGAAGAATGAGACCAATCCCAAGTGCGACCCCTAGTGTCAGTATCGTTAATACAACGCTCAATGCTATCGTCATAGTCGTAGTTATCCAAGCAGAAAAAATAGCAGCTAAAATCATCAGAAAACAAAAATCTCAACAATCTAATATGGTAGTATTTGGGGCATTATAACATATTCTCTTTTGAGGTCCTACTAGAAATGTAGTACACACTGTCACCGTTTCAAAAGTCGCAGGCAGACGTGGTGGGCGAAGAACGGGCGCACCCTTGTGGTCGCCCGTTCTTCGCCCAAAATCAACTGTTCTAACTATAAGAATAGTGCCAAAGAGGCATTTTGTAAAGGGATAGCAGAACCTTGATACTGCCGCGCTAACTCTTCCGCACTCACCCATTCACCCTTTGGAACCAAACCACAACTCGCCGCAAGTTCCCCTACAACCTGTTCTGGCGTCATTCCCTTATCTCGTAAAGGGTCTAGCCCCATGCTTTGTGTTCGCTTTGAGAGACGTTTTCCCTGTTCATCGACAAGAAGAGGAACATGGGCAAATGCAGGAACAGGAAAACCTAGTGTTTCGTAGAGCAGAATTTGACGTGCGGTAGAGGTTAGCAGATCGTTTCCACGCACAACTTGGTTTATGTGCATGAGCGCATCATCGACGACAACGGCGAATTGATAGGCAAAAATACCATCTGAACGGCAAACGATAAAATCACCAACCGCTTGTTGCACCTGTTGCGCAATAGGACCCATGATGGCATCAGTGAAGCTAACGACCCGGCTATCTTCGACACGAAAACGCAGCGAGGGACGACGCCCACGTGCTTCATACGCTCGGTGTTGTGCCTCGGTCAAATCTCTACATGTACCAGGATAACGGAGCTCATCTTCGGCACCTTGCTGAGGCGCACTTGCCGCATGCACCACTTCCGCACGACTACAATAGCAAGGATACACCAGACCAGCATACCGCAAGCGTTGTAGGTAGTGCTGATAGATGTCTATGCGTTCACTTTGAGTATAGGGCGCATAAGGACCACCGCAATCTGGTCCTTCATCCCAATCGAGGCCAAGCCAATGCAGGTCGTCAAGCATTTGCTGTGTAACACCTATGCGTACACGGGGACGATCCAGGTCTTCAACGCGAAGCACAAACTGACCCGATTGTGTACGTGCAAAGAGCCAGGCGAGTAGAGCGGTACGCAAATTACCCATATGCAATACCCCCGTTGGGCTTGGTGCGTACCGACCTCGAATAGGTGTTTGTGTTAGATCAGGCAGCGCTCCGACCATCGACACGGTGTATTTTTCCGTCCCTCTTCTATAGGTGTAATACCGAATTGCGCAAGCAGTGTTGTAAGTACACACAATGGAAGACCAACAACATTGAGAAAGCAGCCGTTGATGCGCTCTGTTGGCTGAAATTGTGGGTGCTGAATGCCGTAGGCTCCAGCTTTATCCATCGGGTCACCTGTAGCAATATAAGCGTCTATTTCTTTCTCGCTGTAGGGGCGCATGAGTACAGGCGTAGTGCAACTGGCGCTAGAAAGTTGTAGCTTACCGCTCACCATCGCGCATGCAACGACCCCTGTAGTCACGGAGTGCCAGCGTCCACGTAGTGCGAGTAGTAATTCACGGGCGTGAGCAGCATTACGAGGCTTGCCAAGTATCTCGTTATCAAGCAATACCGTCGTATCCGCAGCGATAATAAGCCTGTTATTGGCTGCAGTAAGGGTTAATCCCGCTGTTGCCTTATGTTCTGCTGTCCACTTTGCTGTCTCTTCTGCTGGCCCCTTATAGGTAACCTGAATCGCATCTTCGTCGATTGGTGAGACGCCCATGGTATAGGGCAGGCCAAGCGATGAGATAATTTGACGACGACGCGGCGAGGCCGAAGCAAGCAACAATGGTAAGAATAAAGTCATGAGTCTACGCGCTCCAAAACCGTTACACACTCAATATGCGCCGTTTGGGGAAACATATCAAGCGGCTGAACCGAGCATAAGCGATAGGTAGGATGGACATGGCACAGAACATTCAAGTCGCGTGCTAATGTTGACGGATCGCAGGAGACATAGACGATGCTAGCTACCGGATGCTGAATAAGCGCGTCAAGCACCACTTGCTGGCAACCTGCGCGTGGTGGGTCAATCACCAGTCCATCTAGCCCCACCGCAATATCTGGTAGCACATGCTCGACTTTGCCCTTGAGAATATCGACATTTTCTACATCACGCAGATTCCATTGTGCATCCTTGATAGCGCTTGCGGACTCCTCAATGGCGATAACTCTTCCAACATGACGTGCCAATAAAAGCGCGAACGTTCCCACGCCACAATAGGCATCAACTACTGTCAATTTCTTGGCCTGCACCTCCGATTGCTGATGTAGAGAGAGTAAGCCTTGCAAGACCATCTGTGCCATCTTCTCAGCCTGCGTTGTGTTTGTTTGAAAGAACGAACTGGGACGAATACGAAATGTTTCTCCACTCAGTATCTCGTCCATCGTCTCTGTATGTACATCGAGTCCTTTGTCAGCAAGCTCCTGAGCAACTTCTTGTGTTTGCGATGGCTGAATAAGCATTTGTTCACTTGCCGCACCACAACGAATAAGGACTTGTGGTTGTGGATTCGTATGCTGGCTCAACACACTCAACGCTCGATTGATCTGCTCCTGTGCAATAGGGCATGCCGCGAGTGGTAAAACACGATGTGTCCCACGCGCAGTGAGCCCAGGTTGTCCACTGCGATTGACCGAGAAGCGCATATGGTTACGGTAATGCCACGGAATATCACAAGGAACCGTTGCCAGCAATGGAGGGTTCTCGAACTCCCCAATGTCGTGCAAGAGTTGCTGCACCACAGTGCGCTTCCACTCTAACTGGGCCTCGTACTGCATGTGTTGTAACTGACACCCGCCACAGGTACCAAAAACAGGACATGGCGCCTGTACACGTAGAGGCGATGCTTGATGTATCTCGGTAATCCAAACGCGCGGAGGACGCTGTTTCCAACGTCTGCTCCGTCGGCCAGGACGTGGTTGCAGAGGAGCTTCAACGGCGATGGTGACAGATTCCCCTGGTAAACCAGCAGGAACAGAAAGCGTTTGCATATGTTGCTCGCCTGCTTCATCCCGCTCGACAATTTCTACTAGTGCATCGCCTTCGCGTGTTAAGGCTCCAAGTGTGACCATGTGGTAGGTAATACTACGTTCTTGCTGTTCTATCATCGTCTCTTTTTTGACTTTTTTGACCTTGAGCCAGGTGAGCGTTGCTGCTGTCGTAATTGTTCTTTCTGCATGTCGATGACCTGGCGTACAACTTGCACAATCTCCATATCTGAGCCGCTCTCTTCGGCCTCTTCAATGCTTTCCTCAGCCTTGCGCAGGTCGCCTTTACTGATGTAAATCATTGCTTGTGCTGCCAGAAGGTCTGCTGCAAAAGGATTTTCCGCCAGCCCCCGCTCTAGTATTTTTAACGCTGCCGTATCGTTGCCCTGATCTATATAAATTGTTGCAAGATCAGCATAGGCATCTGTTGTTGTTGGATCAACTTCAATACTCTTGAGGAAACTTTTTGTCGCCGCATCTCCACGCTGAAGTGAGAGTTGTATATCGCCAATGCTATACCACACGGCGGGCAGATCAGGTGCAAGTTCAGCTACACGCTGATAATGTGCCAGTGCTACTTCTGGTTTGTCTTGTATGCGAGCGAGTTGCGCTTTGCCAACTTCGACGATTGCCTGTTCTTGTGGTTCGGTTGTTAACGTTCCCGCTTGCTCAAGCAATGCTGCCGCTTCATCTTGTTTATCTTGTTCCATTAACAACTCAGCCAGATGAACATAATCAGAAACTGCATTATCTATAGCAATAGCGTCACGCAATGCTTGTTCTGCTAGTGATGTGAAGCGACTACTTACTGTATCTTCTGTATCTTCTATATCTTCGTCTTCTATATACTCATCTTCTGCCAGGTGAGCATATATGGCACCAAGCGAGCGTAGAGTTTCACCTCGCTGCTCAGGGAAGCGTTCAACCGCAAGCGCAACATATGCCGCGGCACGCTCCATATCATGTATGACTACCGCTTGTTGCGATGCGAGTTTATATGTTCCATCATTCTCTGGTATGCGTGCAATTAAGGCATCACAATAATGCAACGATTGTTTTGTGAACCATACAACCTCTTCTGCATACATATCAAGCTTGTCATCGTCAAGCTCATTCTCGTCCTCATCGTCCTCGTCTTCTACATCCTCCTCATCGTCCTCTTCCAATTCCTCTGACATGCCTTGTATTTCTTCCGCGATTTCTTGCAGGCGCTCTTCAATTTCTTCTTCTGAGAGCTGTAAAGCCTCAGCACCCTTGTCGCGTATGCTCAAAATGCGCAACTCATCATCTTCAACGAGAAACGTGTAGCCTGCCCAGAACCAATGACGCCCTGTCGCTGGGAGGACAAGCGTTGCGGTTGGTAGCTCTGGAATACTACTGCTACCTGGCACATCTTTCATTGTGAGCGACCAGAATGCATCAAGCTCCTCTGCACCGTTATCGAGGCTATCTGGCAGGTCCTCAACATCAGCTTCAAGGCCGTAACCAACATCAACCTTGACAAGTGCTGGTTCGGCCTCAGCAGCCCATGCTTGACGGCGAACTACCCATTCATCGCTTGAAAGTCCTTCACGTAGAGGGCTAGATGCTGAAAGCAGATTGTATGCGGCTTCAAACTCTCCCTCACCCCAATGATTAAGAAAGTGTTCGACGACATTTTCACCATCCAGGACGTCGTCCTCTTCGTCGAATACATTCGTTTCTAATACATCACTCAAGGACAAAACCGTCGGAATCTGCCACTCTGGGTAGGTGTTTTTTCCCTCAAGACGAATGAGTGAACGTCTAGCTTCCTTACGAACCTCTTTTTGGGGTGCATACGTATTTATCGCAAGTGCGATATCCGCTGCTGCTGTTGTGTTCTCTTTTGCAAGTGCCTTGAGTAGGCCTATCTGGGTAGCATGCGACAGATCAAAGATAGGCGATAGGACGGCTCCTATCTGCTTTTCACTTCTACTTGTACCGAGACTTTTGGCAATCTGACGATATTGTGTCAGGACTTGCTGTATCTGTGCATCCTCTTGTGGTGTTCTCTCTGGCTGGAAATTGCCCTTGTTTGAGTTTTTTTGTCCCACAATAACCTCTTTTCCGCTATGAGTGTAGAATAGCGTTGTTAACGTTTCTTTGTTTTCTCATTCATGTAATCACGCACAGTTTGCACGATTTCTAAAGACGGGTCAAGAGCTTCGGCCTCTTGCAATTCATGTTCTGCATTGCGTGTTTCGCCTAACTCGAGTAAGAGTGACGCGTAGAGGGCATGAAGATGAGCCGACTCAGGGTTGGCGCGTACTCCCTGTGAAATGATTTCTCGTGCCAGTTCTCTATCGGGCCTATTCATATAGATCGCTGTAAGTTCAGAATAGGGACGGATATCCGTTGGTTCTATCTCAATTCCACGCTTGTAGTCTTTCTCAGCCTCTTCAAAGTTGCCGAGCAGACGATTGGCAAAGCCAAGACTAAACCAGACACCCGGATAGTTGGGATCGATCTCCGTGACGTGCTGATAGTGAGGAATTGCCTGGGTCATGCGTTCGCGCCGCATGGCGATATTGCCCAATCCTGCTTCAATTGCCTTCTCTTCATCAGGTGTTTGTGTCATGCTTTGTGCTTTGAGCAATTCTGCCTCTGCCTCATCATTGCGCCGCATGCTAATATACAGTTCGCCTAGCAGCATGTGACTTGCTGCTATATCTTGCACTTCAATTGCCTCATGTAGCGTAGCCTCGGCACGCGTCAAAAACAGCGTTTCACGTTCAGGCATACTCTGTTGCCCATAGCTGTAGGCAAGCTCTACAAACGTTGCCCCCAAGCGTCGAAGCAGTTCTCCCTTGTTTTCTGAGAAGCGCTGTATCATGCGTTCAAGGTAAACCACAATGCGTTCGAGATTGCCAGAGAAAACGGCACGTCCATAAGCCTCTTCGTTAATCTGACGATCTAATGGTAACTTGACGAGAAGGGCATCATAGAAATGTAACAATTGTGTGACACGCCATGTAAGCTCTTGCATTAAAGCGTTGATATCTTCATCCTGTTGCTTTACTTTAGCCTCAATCGCATCCTCGTACTCTTTGATGCGCTTTTGCAGTTCAGTAATCGAGAGACTCTGAACATTAGCGCCCTCATCGGTACTCTGCTGAATACGCCAACCCTTTGGGGTACGCTCAACCGCATAGCTTGTCCAGAACCAATGTCTATTCGTCTCTTTATTGATAGCGGTTCCCATTGGAAACTCGCGCAATGTGCCACCAAGTGGCGTATCGACAATTTCAACAGACCAGCCAAGTTCTATATCTTTGCGCGAAGGAGTACGGCTGAACGGAGACGGGGGAATCCAGAGCGCGCTCTGACTACGCTCACGCTCATGCACAAAGCCCAACTCCAGACGGGTAGGATGCGCTTCGTCATACCACGCACGATGCCGCTCAATCCACTCTTCCCGTGAAAGACTATTGCGGATATTACTGCCCTCTGTCAACAAATCGTAAGCCAATCCATAGTCACCGAGCGACCACGCACCAAGAAAGTTGACGATGGTTTCCTGGTCCTCTAGTTCTGGATTGATAAAGGTGTGTCCTCTATCTTCACCAGAATCAGCAACCTGTAAGACAAGTTGATTGATGGTTGGAAGGCGGTTGCGATACTCTTTGCTCGGCTCGATACTCCGCCATGTATTGATAGAAAGTGCCTCTTCAAGTAGACGTTTACCCTCAGCAAGAGTGCAATCAACAACAGAAACATCAGGAAGTTTTGCACGCATGTCAGCAATGCGCTGTTCCGCGGCACGTCTACCTAGTACATCGACGAAGGCATCCTTGACTCCCTCTTGCCAAAAATCGAGCAAAAAGCCAAGAATGCGTACCTCACTGTAATCATACCCCTGTTCCCAGAGCAGCAATAGCTGCATCTCACCCTCGTCACGTGTCTGAGTGACAGAGCCTTTCCAAAAGCGTGGCTGATGAGATACATTAACTTGAATGGCTGATGCCTGTGCGATAGGGGGTGTCCACCGCGAGTAAATCTTTGTCGCGTCAAGCCGCAGAAGCGAGCGTCGTGCCTCTTTGCGTACCTCTTTATTTGGGCTAAACGCATTAAGTGCTGTCAGCACGTCGGCTGCGTCTCCCACCTGTTCCTTTGCAAGGGCTTTCAGCAGAGCTATCTGCATGGTTTCTGAAAGGGAGGTAATGTCATGAAGCGCGGCTTCAGCCTGCGCCTGTGTAGTGCTGCTGCGTATATGTTGTGCTACTTCTTGATAGTGTTCAAGTACACGTTGTAGCTGAGTATTTTCTTCATCTGAAATGATCGTGTTACGTTCGTCTTTTCTTGCCATGATCTATGTTTTCTCTCCTCACGTTGTCTACGCAACGGTACGATTGTACCACGAAGCGCCCAAAGAGTCGAGAAGCATTCGATAAGAAACAGCTATCTAAAAGCTACAACAGCAACGGTTTGTCCTTGCTCTTGTCTGTCATCTGATGGAGTCGCTACAAATTTTCTCGATGCAGGAATTGTTTTAGCTACCATCAGAATATATAGTGGAAACGCGGCACAGTAAAAGTATGAAGGCAGACTGCGCCATGCCAGGAAGAGCGGTATAACCGCGAGGAGCATCACCGCTTCTGGATGCTTGCGACAAATGCGCCAGTACCAGACCAATGAACTAAGCATTGCGGTTGCTTCAAGCATAGTGTAGATATGCTGTGGTAAGTAGGGAAGCAAGTGAGTAATACTTAGGCCAACAATGCCAACACCCATCGGGAACATTAATGGGTCGAGAGGTGCCATGATACCAGCAAGCCATGCCTGCGGATTCCATACTATGAATGGCAGGTTGAAAGCAAAGAAGAGACTGCCTGCAATAGTCAGGCGATAGAGCGTCTCTTTAAGGCCGTATTGACGAAACAACAAGATAGCATAAAAAGGGACAAAAAACCATGCGGTTTGTTTCGTCGCTAATGCCACACCTAAGAAGATTGCAGAACTCCAACGACGATTGCGTAAGAACCAGGCCATCACAACGAGCAGCATGCTAAACACGTCGAGGTTACCCCCAATTGTAGAGGCCCACATTGGTACATTGGCTGATGCCAGCAGAAGTACCCATGGGCGTAGTTCGCGTCGTGCTAATTTCCAACCAACCGCAACCAGGAGCAGGTAGCTAAGCATGTAAAATGGTAACACGTTGTAGTCTTTGAGCAAGACGAACGGTACGAGCGTCAGGAAAGAGAGTGCAGGGTAGCTCACCTTTGACTCAAATTCAGGCATGTTTTTCGCTCGCAGATCAGTATCAAGCACAGACCAAAGATCGCTCATAGATGGATAATCTAAACGATTCTTGAATTGTCCTGTTCGTAGAGGTGTCGTCCAATCAGGTTGAATTGGAAAACGGCGCGCAAGATCAATCATATTAGAGTCGGTATAGGGATTATGTCCCTCGATCAGCAAAATAGCTGCATTTGTGTCAAGCGATGTGCCGTCATTAGAGAATTGTGGTGGTAAAAAACACATCCATATACCACGCCCTAGCTCAATTCCACCTGCGATTGTAAGAAGAAGCGTGCAAATTAGCAGAATACGTTGTAAACGTGTTGGATGCTTTTGTGTATAGAGCGCTTGCTTACGTGCTGGACGAAATGCCATCCAAATAGCATAAAAACTTCCCAGGATAAGTGTCAGAGGTATAAGTGAGCCAAAGGGCTGTATGAACGGAAAGTACCAGCTATGATCTATTTCGTTGATTGCTTGTAAGATCAATGCGAGGCCGATCCATGTGGCCCGACGTTGTAGTTCGACGATGAGACGATTATCAGGGGATACATCTTCGGTGAAGAAGTATTTCATCCACCTATATGACGGCCAATCCTGATGCTTCGCTTTTGGTCGAGTCCTCTGTAGCGGGACAGATCGCTGTTCCGTAGTTTGCATTATGCATGCGCGTTGAGCTAGTATGTACGCGCTTTACCTCCCGTCGAAGTACCGAGAAGATTGTGCGAAGTAAGCTTACAAGGAGTCTTCTCGGCCCACGTCTTACAACGAAGAGGCGAAGAATTGCGTCACAAATTGCAGGGGCCTGGTTGAGCTATAACGTTAGGGGGAAGTACAGTTAGCGATGTTGTAGCTCAAAGCCAAGTGCTTCATACAGGTAAATTGCAGAGGAATTGTGTTCCCATGTATGCAGATCAAGTGCGTCAAGTTCTTGTTCCGTGCGGGCAAATGCAATATAAAGATGTCCTAGCATAACACACTACAACGAATACTTACGGTTCTTTTCTACGTGGCAGCATCAGCAAGGATATCAATGCATAGCCTGCACATGCTAACAGGAGAAGAGCATACACGATATTTTCTCCATCCCCTTTAGGTGTGTTTAACGTTGTGACACCAAACCAGAGCAGAGAGAGTCCCCACCATAAAAAGCCAGCAAAAACAATAAAGAGCAAAATAGTGCTCATGAGTTTCTTGTTCATCTATCATAAATCCTTTGGGCATGCGAGGAAGGTGGCTTCCCTATATATTTTCATTTCTATTATAGCATAAGTGCGTCATACACTGCCTCATGCACAACCGCCCGAAATCTTCCCCAATCATGCCAATTTCCAGCGATCTCACTACTCTGTTCGGGTTGCACATGTCTTAGATAATCTGCCAGCTTTGGCAAATTCTCGACTGCAATCTCGCGAAACGCTTCTACCCGTTCGTCTTCATCTATCACTCCTAGCGTACCCCCTATTTCGTCAAGCAAGAAGGCGAAGGTGTAAAAGACAGGCGCTGTCTTTTCGCGATTGAGAGAATAGGCAATCGCCGCCAAAAAGCGGTTCACCTTGACTTCTAACCCCGTTTCCTCATACGTCTCACGTAGCAGCGCATCATATACACGCTCTCCATGATTAATGCCACCTGTCAGCAAACGATAGGCACCTTTGGGGTAAAATGTTTTGATCATGGTTATGAGATGCCCATTGCGCCGCCGCACAACCATACAGACCTCACCATAGCGGTCAGTTTTGTTTAATGGATCGAACGGCGTGTCGATACCGAGATCAACTGTACGAACCAGTGGTGTACCATAGGTGGAAGCAAGCTGTGCAAGTTCGTCCTGTATCTCCTGCGAAAGCGAAGGAAACATGTGTAGCGTCTCCATGTTCTTATTTATTGAAGAAGACGTTGTGCAACATGTACACCGTCTTCGAGGGCGAGGTGAGCGCGGCCACCAACAAAGGCATCACCACAGAAGGCAAGGCCAAGTGGCAGCGTAAGTGCAAGCAAGGCATCTGCATCCGCCTTCTCCGACGGAAGTGCATAACGCCAATATTGCACATCGGTAAAGATAGGTGTTGTAAGTTGCTCATCCACCAATGTGGAGACGTGCTGCGCGACATCCTGAAAGAGAAAAGTTTCTGGCATCTCTCGATGTTCTTTACTGTATGAGGGAGCCATTTGCGCAATCAAGAGACCTGCTCCCTCTGGTGTCCTTTCCTGTGCTTTTTCATGCTCCCAGGCCAACCAGGAGATGGGATGTCCCTTATCAGTGTTGACGAGCGCATAATAAGGACGCGTCTGTGGCGTGGGTTTGTATCCCAGCATAACACAGATAAGCGGATTGTATTTTGCTTTTCCTAGCTGTTCACTGATGGCTTTGCCTCGTCCATCCTCAAAAGTAGTAGGTGTAGTGGGTGTAGTGGGTGTAGCAGCCTGTTCACGGATGGCTTTGCCTCGTCCATCTTCAAATTGGCTGGCCTCGATCAAGCTAATAGCCTGTGTAGCTGGAATAGTGATGAGCAGTTGGTCGAAATTGCCCAACTGCTCGTTGCTTGCTCCAAAAATCTGCCAACCTGCCGCTATCTGTTGTATACGCCCGACCAGTGTTTCGAGGTGAACGTCTAAATCCTCTGCCATCCGTTTAGAAAACGAGGTAAAGCCACTGCGATATGACCATTTAGGGTCTGCATTCTGTTTTGGATCGCCTTCCTTTATATGTCCTGCACTATCGAAAATCCACACAGGTTTTGCAATGTCTATCAGGTCAGGCGTAGGAAATCTTTTTGTGATCCATTCTGTACTTAGTTCGCTGCCACCCTTGAAGTATTGCGCACCATGATCGTAGATAAAACCATTGCGTTTACGTGTTGCGGCACGCCCACCAACGCCATGACTCTTTTCAAAAATCGTGACGGTACGACCAGCATCCTGTAATGTATGGGCAGCGGCGAGGCCACTCATACCTGCACCAATGATAGCTACCGATGTCATGTGTATTTCTCCCTTGTGTTAGATGCCGTATAGGACCAGGGCACCCGCAAGGGAATACCTCTCCCAGGACGTGGCTCTACAAGCGATTCCGTTTATGGGAGGGGCATCCCCTTGTGGGTGCCCTTGCCTCTTATGTGTGCTTGCCCCTACTTACGCGTGCTTGCGGGTCTCTTTCCAGAGGAACGAGCGTGCAAGCATCTCTTCCGCGCTTTTCATCGAGAATTCGGTAACATTGCCGCCCATAATATGCGCAACCTCACGCACACGCTGCTCTGGACGCAGCTCATTAACAATCGTCATCGTGCGATTGTCGAGAATCTGCTTGTTTACATTGTAGTGCGTGTCGGCAAACGCGGCTATTTGTGGCAGGTGTGTGACACAGATGATCTGGTGGTTACGTGTGAGTTGCCACAACTTTTCGCCAACAACCTGTCCACTACGACCACTAATACCAGCATCAATTTCGTCAAAAATGAGCGTTGGTGTCGCGTCTGCATCGGCAAGAATGGTCTTAAGTGCCAGCATAAGACGCGATGTTTCACCGCCAGAAGCAATCTTAGTGAGTGGCTTAAATGGTTCGCCAGGATTAGGGGCAATCAGGAACTGCACATGATCAATACCAGTTGTGTCACAGGCATAGAACGTCTCTTGCTCATCATTGACGGTCGCAGGAACGCCGTTTTCGTCGGGAACTTGCATCATTTCGACCTGGAAACGCGCACGACGCATATTAAGGTCGTTTAGTTGCTCTTCCATCGAAGCTGCTAATAAAAGTGCTGCTTTCTTACGCCGCTCCGAAAGCTGCTGTGCAATCTCACCTATCTCCTGGCGAAATTGTCCATCTTGCTGTTGCAGTCGAGCGATGAGCTCGTCACGATTCGTGATCGTGTCAAGTTCGGCTTGATCTTCGGTGGCACGCTGTAAAATCTCTTCAATCGTGAACCCATATTTGCGCCTGAGCTTAGAGATAAGGTCAAGCCGCTCCTCAATCTCTGCAAGGCGGCGTGGATTGTCCTCAATATCGGATTCATAGCTGCTAATGCTCGCTGCAACGTCTTCAAGGTGATAGATGGCTTCTGCTAGGTTATCGGCCTGCTCTTCCATACTATCATCAAGGCGTACCAGATCGGCTATACTTCGTTGTGCAACACGTAGTTGATCGAGGGCTGGTTTGAATTCATCACTACCGATATCGGAACCTTTGATTGAGCCATAGATAAGTGTGCAGAGTTCACGCAGTCGCTCAGCATTGTTAAGTATCTTGCGCTCGGCTTCTAACTCGTCGATCTCGCCTGCATGGAGCTCAGCTTTCTCAATCTCGTCGATCTCGAAGCGCAGAAATTCGGCGCGCCGAATCTGATCGCGCTCATTTTGCTGTAACGATTGCAGCGTCTTGCGTGCATTACGCCATTCAGAGACCTTCGTAGCAAGTTGCTCACGTAGGGGAAGTGTTTCAGCATAGCGGTCAAGGAAATTGACGTGTTGTTCTGGACGCAGCAGGCTCATATGTTCAGTTTGCCCGTGAATATCAACGAGCCAACTTGCTACCTGTTGCAATACCTGCTGTGAGAGAGCGCGACCATTGATGCGTGCAACGGTACGCCCTGAACGATGAATGTCGCGCGAGAGAATTAGATGTCCATCCTCTGGCGTGATACCATACTCGTCAAGCAGAGTAGCAAGTGCAACATGCGCGTCCGCACTATCTACATCGCCTTGAGTATTGTATTCAGCTTCGTCAAGTGCTGCAAACAACGTCCTATTGGTGGAAGCCTCGTTTGAGGTATCGAGTTCCTGCCATTCCGCACTGAGTACTGGAAGCGCGTCTATAGAGAAGACTCCTTCGACTGTCGCTCGTTCGCAACCTGAGCGCACGAAATCGGCACCAATCTTTCCACCGAGGAGTGCATTTACGGCGTCAATGATAATTGATTTGCCAGCACCTGTTTCACCTGTAAACACATTGAAAAAGCGATTCAGGTGGAGGTGTAGCGTGTCAATAATGGCAAAGTCTTTGATGTGTAATTCAAGTAGCATGTTCGTCTTCGGTAGCTTTTGTACTATCATTAATTAGTTTTTGTGTAATAACCTGATAAAAATAGGTCGCTGGTCTGCGTCTCAAAAATTGAGCCTCATATTCGCTTCTTTGAATGGTGATAGTTGCGCCATCTTGAATTTCGCGGTTCATCTGTCCATCTGCCGAAAAGACACCGGATTGCGAGTTTGTGAATATTTGTATCTTTACTCGAGCTTCCGGTTGCAGGATCAAAGCGCGATCAAAGGCAAGGTGCGGCGCGATAGGTGTAAGCACAATGCTCTTCACTTGTGGATGTAACAAAGGACCACCCACAGCCATATTATAAGCGGTTGAACCTGTTGCCGTCGAGAGTATCATACCATCTGCATACGTATTGCTATAATGATGGTCGTCTATCCACACCTTCATGTTGACCACGCGCGGCCACGTGCCACGAGCAATGACGATATCGTTGAGCGCGAGAAAGTCCTCTTTTTTGCCATCTTGCTCAAGAACCGCGTGCAATAATGCTCGATTGTCGGTCCATACAGAATGATCGCGTTCCAGGTAGTGATCAAGTTGCGAGGTAAGCTCGTTCGGCTCCAGTTCTGTGAGAAAGCCTACGCGCCCGAAATTAACTCCCACAAGAGGCACATGCGCAATCGCACAGAGACGGGCAGCATTCAGGATGGTACCATCGCCACCTAACACAATGACCACATCGCATCCGTGGAGCGAAGGATCATCCCCCTCTTCCATCTCTTTACTAATGTCGATGATGCGAACCTCGTGACCTTGCTGTTGTAGCATAGGAGCAAGTTGCGCAGCAACATTCGATGTTTCCTGTTTACGTCCCTGATAAAATATGGCAATCGTATTCACAAAACTCTCCCAATTGGCTCCTGGAATGGTTGTGATGCCCTTTGGAGTAGGGAGTTGACGAGCACGTAGTCCCGCCCTTCCATCTGAAGCCACTGTAATGGTACGTCATAGGTCAGAGCTTGTCAACTATGCTCGCTAGATGGCTCTCCATTCATTCGGGGAAACAGGGAGACCGCAAGGGTCTCCCCTACATGTTTACCGGTTTCCCCCTAAAGGATGGAGACCCCGCTAGATAGATGTATTGTGTAGGGGGCCTAATTTCTCTTGTGCGAACCAGAAGGCGTCGTCTTTAGACTGAATGATTCCGTCGGCTCGCGCTTCCGCGATCTGCTCCAAAAGTTGACCAATAATGGGGCCGGGTTCCAGGTTGAGTTTGCTCATCAGTTCTTCTGGTTGCACAAGATGTGGTGGAAGTGTCACTTCACGCTCACGGATGTAGCGTGTGAGCAGGAGTCGTACCGTCGCCAAATGATGCTCCCAGGCATCGGTGAGCGGTTCAGGACCACGCATAGCAAGATGATCAGCAAGCGAGACAAGTGCAACTGGAATACCGACTGGCCCTAAATCCACAAAGTAGCGACGTACTGCGCGTTGCGTGATACTATCGTGACTCAATTGTCCTGGGCGCATGTGGTTGGCAACAATCTGACGAATGAGCCGGGAATCCTGTGTACTCAAACTTAAACGCCGTGCGATACTTTGAACGAGTGGGACACCAGCTTGGGGATGTCCATAAAACGTGATTTTCCCATCCTCATGTATGACCTGTGTTGTTGTCTTGCCAATGTCATGCAGCAGTGCCGCAAATTTCATAACTGGTGAAGTCATACTTGCGTACTGAAAATATCCTTGTTGCTCGGCCTCATGCAACAATGCTTGTATTGCCACAAGATCGCCACGTCCTCCATCTAGCCGTTTCTCTTGTATTTCCTCTGCCGTCAGAGAAAGCGTTGTCGCCAACTGTTCAAGTGCCGCAACCGTCTCTATAGAATGCTCAAACACATCCCAATGGTGTAATCCTGGTTGCATCATGCCACGTGCAGGAATAAATTCAGGAAACAGGGCTGTAAAGAGGTTATATGTGTCAAGCATACGCAGGCAAGAAGGTGCACCGTCTGGTTCCAGGATAGCATAGAGTTCCGCGCGAACACGTTCGGGAGCCGCAAGCAAGAGCAGTGCTGCGTCACGTTGAAGAAGGTGCTTCGTATGTTCATCAAGACTGAGGTTGTAACGTGTTGCAAAACGAATGGCACGGAGCATACGCAGAGTATCTTGTTTGAACACGTCGTCGTTGACTACTCTAAGCAAGCGTGCTGCGATGTCTGGCTCACCAGAAAGCGGGTCTATGAGAAGTAGAGATGTATGTTCTATAAAGGAACGGACTACTTCAGGAAGTGGAGTAGCAATAGCATTAATCGTAAAGTCGCGCTGGCGCAGGTCGGCTTCAATAGAGCGACCACGCAGAGGCGCAATATCGAAAATAATCTCTCTCTCTTTTTGCTTAACAGTGATGCGGCTAGCCTTTTCATGCATATGAGCATAATAGCCACCAAGTTTATTCGCCAATTTACGTGAGAGGGTTGGCGCATCGCCAGTGGTGACAATATCCCAATCTGTACAAGGCTTATGAAGCAACACATCGCGAACAGAACCACCAACAAGATACGCCTGTACTTTATTCTCCACAAAAAACTGTGCCACACGCTCTAAGAGATGCAAAGTAAACGCGTCCAAATGTTCTGCCTTTAGAAATGTAGTGGTATATCAGTCTCTTTCCTAGTATCTATCTTACCACCATCGTCTACCACTTAATCAGCGCATCCTAACAGAGCATGACTTCGAGGAAGAGCTAGGCGTCGTACACTTAAAAGAGGCGGCAATGAAAACCTTCTTCGCGAAATTCGAGGAACGGCTCTTATGAGGAAGTACAGCATCCCCAGTTTGGCTATCGTACCGAGTATCGACACTGTCTGGAATTGCAAGCGCGACTGCTCGCTAAGGTTCTCATAGGAGAGATTGACGAGAGCAATCCTCTCTAAAACAGACATCGGTAATAACCGCAAACTCATCTTCCTAAATGCTTGTAACAATCGCCAATCCCATGTATAGTAGTGATAAATTGTGTTGAAGGGTAGAAGACGCATGGGCGACTACTATTGTACTCATGTATGGCAGTTGAAGCAGGGCGCATCCTTACAAGATGTAGAGCACCTGGCATTGTTAAGCGTGTTGGGGGTGCGTGCTTGGGAACAATTATGTTTCCTCGTTGAGGAGTACGCAGGTGAGATGGCGATGAATGTAGGGATTGAATAGGACTCCATAGAGCAAACTTCTATTAAGATATGCTGATACTACGTTGTATGTTTTGCACCAATGCCTTACGGATGGTGTACAATATCTATTGTCATGATGAAAAACATACAGAGGTGTAGTTTTTTGCGCCAGGAATGTAGCCATGAGCCAGAATTACGGAGTGCTGCGGGTAGTACGTGTGCGCCCGCCTGCAAATGCGACTGCTGATATCCAGGAGCGCTATCCTAGCGGATGGTTGCCAGAAGAGCAACTTGTACACCTGCTCACACGCCAGGAGACGACGATTGGGCGTGCGCTCAATAATGATATTATCCTCATGGACCCCACGGTATCACGTGAGCATGCGCGTCTGGTTCTCGATGAGTATGGTTGGCATGTACTGAATTTAACGGTACACAATATTGTACGCGTGAATGGGCACCCTGTACCAAGTGGTGTAAGTGTAGCAATGAAATCGCAAGATGTGCTTGTCCTGGGTAGTACACTATTGCAACTCATCGCGCCACACTATACAACACCGCACATAGACGAAAGCGAACAATTCACAGAACAGCCATCTTCCCTGCATAGCACTACGTTGCCGTGCCAAGGCATGGAACCTGCGGAGTTTAACTATATAGGGCAACAGCAAGGGCTAGATACCCGCACCTCCTCCATACGTGCGCGGGCGGAGCAGAACGGGCACGCGAAATTTTCAAACTTCGCGTCAACGCCACGGCCTCCCCTATCATCTTTGCCTGAACAACCGGAGCCTGAGCAGGTAGCGCAACCGTGGCATGATGAAGAGGACGATGTGCTCGGGGCAGGTATCACCATGCAATTTGCGCTACCACAGCGCATCGGCATTCGCACGCGTTGGTTGATTGCAGGCATAGGATTTACCATTTTGATGGTGAGTGCGATTATTACCATTGTCCTTAACAGTGTGATAGGGTTCTCTTCATTCGCGCAGAATGGACCATCGAGCATCTTGGCTGCCCTGACTATTCCCATCATTCCTGCGCTGGGTATCAACCTGCTTGTGAACTTTATTGATCGCTTTGAGCGCGAACCCTGGTTTCTGCGCCTTGCCGCATTTCTATGGGGCGCAATTATTGCTGTTCCACCCACGCTGTTTATAGAAACAAATGTACAAACGCTCATACAAAATGTGCTGGGCGGAGAAGCGAACACGCTTTTGCGTTCAGCACTGCTTGGGTTAAACGCAGGCTTAACCGAAGAGACGGTCAAAGGTTTAGGGCTGTTGTTGCTCTTCTTTGTATTGCGCGACGAATTTGATAATGTCACCGATGGCATCGTCTATGGAGCATTGATCGGTGCTGGCTTTGCAATGGTCGAAAACTTTAGCTATTTCGCACAAAACTCAAAGGATATTCTTTTCTTCCTCATTGTTGGTCGCATTGTACTTGGCTGGCTCAGCCACTCAACCTTCACTGTATGTTTTGGAGCCGCTCTAGGATACGTTCGCCATACAAAAGTCCGGTGGCGACAATTTGTTGTTCCGCTTCTGGGCTATCTTATTGCGGTTGCTTTGCATAGCATCTTTGATTTTGTGGATATCTATGCCAATGCGACTGTGATTGCCTCATCCAACAATCCCACAGTCGCACACTTCTCGTTAATCGCCGTCATTGGTGACTACATTCCACCGTTTATTGCACAGATCGTACTTCTCTACTTCTTAATTAAAGCACTTGCACATGAGGTAGCAGTCATTCGCGAGTTTTTGGCGTCCGAAGTGAGTAACGGTGTTGTGCGGGTAGACGAGTATGCTCTACTACAAAATTCATTTCAACGTACACGGCAAGAACGGCGCGTACTGATGCAGTGTGGCTTCAAACAGTGGATGCGCGTCCAGGCACTCTATCAGACCGAGATTGGTCTAGCCTTCCGTAAATGGCACGTGAGCATGGGTGACAAACCAAAGCTTGGCTATCGCCAGCCCGAAGATGCCTATCGTCGACGTATCAAACGCCTACGCTACGAAATTATGACAGCGGAAGCAAAAAAGAAAATGGTATACCATGTAGATTAGGCGCGAAAATGTGCAACGTCACCGCAACTGCGATAATGCTAATCGCTGTCTGTACCGCGAGAATCACCTGATTTGAGTGGTCATAATAGGACAGGAAGGTCAAGGATCCAGCGGGAACAGGCAAAATGCTGTACGAGATATGGTACGGTGAGTCAGACCAGTTACAATGCTCGTTTTCCCTCAATTGGGTCTCCATCCTTCCTGGGGAAACAGGGAGACCGCAAGGGTCTCCCCTACACGTCAGGTTCCACAAAGATGTAGGGGAGACCCTTGCGGTCTCCCTGCATTTTCATCAGTTTCCCCCGGAAGGATAGAGATTCCCTCAATTCAATAAGTTGCGTTTTTTGACGATATGAATTATAGTTAGGATGAGTGACTTTAGTTGAGAAAGAGCATATAGCTATGAGTGAAGCAGAGCAAGAAGAGAAACACGAAATAACTCTTTCTGTCGATTGGCACATTCCAGTGACTTCTTTCAAGATTACTACTCTACCTGAAGGACGATCCCTTACACGCCCTTTAGAAGTGAGAATTGCATATGATGATGGAGAGGTTATAATAAGTGAGCCACATTTTCACATCCATGCAGTCGGTACAACACTCACCGGAGCATTAGCAGAATTTAAGCTTACCCTCTTAGAAGAGTTAGATGAACTTACATCTGATGAGAATGAATTGGGATCACGTTTGCTTGCAGAGCTTCAATATCTTCGTGGTCTCATTAGAACGGCGTAGATAGAATGGCTGGACTCGAATCGAATAAAGTGGAGAAGGCACTTCTTGGAAAGATGCGAGCTGAGCGTCGAGAAGGTAGGGATTGGCAGTATATCATTTATAATGATCAAAAAAAACAAGTGGCTAGAACGCGTCTTTCTAAAGGTGCTATAGTTTAACTTATCTCTGTGTCCTAAACTTGGATAGCAAGATGTGGCATAAAGAAGCCACACTAGCCCAAATCTGCTAGTGTGGCTTCTGAACATTTAGATACTCAAATTACAGGTTACTCGGCCTAGCGTAATGACACTCTACGCCAACCTGCAAACACTGTTAGCCGTTGCTGATAGCAAACTTGCGAGTGTGGCGCGAGATGGGTAATGGATGCCAGATAGTCGATAAGCACTACAGAGACTTCTAGTTGATGCGCCTCATACCTGAATGTGATATGATGCGTCTGAGACTATGAAGGAGCTTGTATGAGCGAAGAAACCCTTTTGATGATCTATTATTTTATGCGTCTCACCCGTGTCATGGAAGATCGAACCCGCACCTTGTTCTTACAAGGCAAGGTTGTGGGCGGAGTCTACACCGCGCAAGGGCACGAGGCGACAACCGTGGGAGCCGCGATGACGCTGCGCCGCGATGACTGCATTGTTCCGTTGCACCGTGATCTGGGAATGCATCTTGTACGAGGTGGCTCGCCCCGCGCTGTGATGTGTCAATGGTTGGCTCGTGGAAACTCCCCAACGCTAGGACGCGATGGGCAGATACACATTGGCGATATGCATCATGGCATTGTCCCAATGATCAGTATGCTTGGTGAGTCGTTGCCTGTAGCATGTGGCGTCGCGTTAACTATGAAGATGCGCAAGCGCTCGACAGTGGTGTTGGCCTCCTGTGGCGATGGCGCGACCAATACAGGACCATTTCATGAAGCAATGAATTTTGCTTCAGTACAAAGAGTGCCAATGGTCCTGGTGATCGAGAATAATGGCTACGCCTACTCGACACCAAGTGTGAAACAATTCGCTCTGCAAAATCTCTCTGAACGTGCAAAGGCATATGGCATTCCAGGAGAGAGTGTTGATGGAAACGATGTGCTTGCTGTCTTCGAGGCCGTTGGACGTGGGGTAGATCATGCCCGTAGTGGTAAGGGGCCAGCAATTGTCGAATGTAAAACGTTCCGTGTGCGAGGACATTCAGAAGCTGATAAGGCCGATTATGTGCCGCAGCAATTGCGCGAGGAATGGCTTGCAAAAGATCCAATACAACGCTTTGAAGCATATTTACAAGAGCAACATCTATTAACGCCTGAGAAGAAGGTAGAGATTGACACACGGATCAAGGCTGTTGTTGATGACGCTGTACGCTTTGCAGAACAGAGTCCCACGCCGGACGAGACAACGGTAACCGAGTACGTTTTTGCCCCTGATGGACCGATTGCGATTATTGGAGAAGCAGGGGCAGAAGATACGCGCTATGTGAATGCACTTGATAGGCGTACGGGTCAAGCGTTTACCACAGTGCTTCAAGCCGAAGTTACCACGCCGCCTATGGAGGTCGTCCAACGATGAGCGAAGAAAAGAAACAGCAGAAGATAACATATTTAGAGGCGATCAGTCAGGCTATCCGCGAAGAGATGCTGCGTGATGAGGCAGTGTTTTTGCTTGGCGAAGATGTTGGTACATACGGTGGAGCTTTTAAAGTCAGCGCGGGCCTCCTGGAAGAATTCGGTTCTGAACGTGTGATTGACACGCCAATGGCAGAGGCCGCAATTATCGGCTCTGCTGTCGGCGCGGCTCTCATGGGTATGCGTCCAATTGCCGAGATGCAATTCATCGACTTTATCGCCTCTGGTTTTGACCAAATCATCAATATGGCAAGTAAAATGTACTGGCGTGTTGGTATGCCTGTCCCCATGGTCATTCGTGGCCCCTCTGGTGGTGGTACAAAGGGTGGTCCATTCCACTCGACCAGTCCAGAAGCGTGGTTCTTTCACACTCCTGGCATGAAAGTCGTAGTGCCTTCCACAACCTATGATGCGAAAGGTATGCTCAAAGCAGCCGTACGTGATAACAATCCTGTGTTATACCTGGAACACAAACTGCTCTATCGCTTGCCTGAACTGCGCGAGGAATTGCCAGAAGAAGACTACATCGTGCCACTAGGCAAAGCTATCATTCGCCGTGATGGTGAGGATATGACCATCCTTACCTATGGTGCCATGGTTCATCAATGCCTCAAAGCCGCACGTACACTGGAGGAAGAGGACGACCTTGAAGCGGAGGTACTCGACCTGCGTAGCCTCTCACCACTTGATCGTGAGTCTATTCAGGAGTCGGTCAAGCGTACCAACAAAGTCTTGATTGTACATGAAGATACGTTAACAGGCGGTATTGGCGCCGAGCTATCAGCAATTCTTGCCGAAGACCTGTTTGAGTACCTTGATGGCCCAATCACGCGCGTTGCCGCGCCCGATGTTCCCTTTCCATATGCACCGCCGTTAGAGGCTGCATATCTGCCAAATGCCGAAAAGATTTTAACGGCTGCCCGCAAGCTTGCCGCATATTAGAATATAGAGAAACAATGTAGGGACCGATTTATCGCGTCCTCGTCGTTGGTTGATATGCGAAAAGGATGTGATAAATCGGTCCCTACACAGGACGGATCAGAAGATAAATGGAAGATAAACAAAGGAGTTTTTCGTATGCCGACACCAGTAACGATGCCGCGACTTGGTGAGTCAGTCGCCGAGGGTACAATAGGAGCCTGGATGAAACAGGTGGGCGATTATATCGAGAAAGACGAATCGCTCGTCGAAGTCATCACAGACAAAATCAATGCTGAGCTACCCTCCCCGGTCGCGGGTCGTCTGACAAAAATTCTCGTCAACGTCGATGAGACCGTGGCGGTAGGGACACAAATCGCATTCATCGAAGAGAGTGCAGACGTACAGGTCGAACCTCCTGCTCAAGCTGTGCCGGGGCCAGATGCCGCCCCTGTCAGCAATACACAACAGGCAGAGACGCCCGTACTGACCGAAGCCCCGACTAGTTTACGGGCTATTGTTGGTGGCAATGCTGAACACACGTATGGAGTTCCAGAGCAGGGTGACGAGCGACAGCGTATATCGCCGCTCGCACGTCGTTTAGCACGTGAACATAACATTGATCTCAATGCAATTCAGGGAACAGGAGCCAATGGGCGTGTGCGCAAAGAAGATATCCTGGGCTATGTCGCACAACAGAGGCAAGAAAACTATACTACATCAGCGCAACCAGCAGCAGTGATGCCACGACCCACTACCACACCACCGCCTGTACAGTTGGTACAAGTAGGGTATGCAATACCAACGCAAATACAGCGTACAGAAGTTCTCCGTTCACCTCAGACACCTCCTATGTCAGAGTCGAGAAATATTCCTCTACCATATGAGTCGGCTCCAGTTGAGCAACCAGCAAGCATGAGCGGTGAAGACGAAGTAGTGACGCCGAGTCGTATGCGCCTTGCCATTGCAGAACACATGGTACGTAGCAAGCGCACATCACCACATGCAACCACAATGGTCGAGGTTGATATGACCAACATCGCAAAATGGTTGGCGAAAAACAAGGACGAGTTCAAGCGTCGTGAAGGCTATGGCATAAGCTATGTCCCATTTGTCATGAAGGCGGTTTGCGAAGGTATTCGCAAGTTCCCAACTATCAACTCGACCTGGACTGAAGACAACAAAATCATCATAAAGAAGCGCATCAATCTAGGAATTGCTGTGGCAACCGATGCTGGTCTGGTTGTGCCAACACTTTATGATACTGATCAATTGACGTTAGCAGGGTTGGCCAAGCAGGTCAACGCTATTGCACAACGTGCTCGCAACAACAAACTCACGCTACAAGATATGCAGGGAAGTACATTTGTGGTCAACAACCCTGGTGTTTTTGGTACAATTCTATCAGTCCCAATTATTAATCAGCCGCATGCTGGTATTCTCAGTATGGATGCAGTAGTGAAGCGTGCCGTTGTGGTAGAAGATGATGCTATCGCGGTTCGTTCGATGATGTTTCTTTGTCTCTCGTTTGATCATCGCATCCTCGATGGTGCTGGAGCAGGTGGATTTTTACAAGCGGTTCGTACTAAATTGCAGGGTTACGGACGCGAAATAGACGTATACTAACTTGTAGAGGGTATGGTATATAAATAGACGGGCGACCACAAGGGTGTGCCCCTACTATAAACAGTACCATTCACACTTATCAGATATAGTAGGGGTGCACCCTTGTGGTCGCCCGTTGGTATCCACAATAAAACAAGGAAAAACTAATTATGGCGACTATGATTCCAGAACGCCGTCCAGAATGGCTCAAAGTACATGCCCCTAAGGGAGAAAACTATCAGCAACTGAAACAGTTGATGCGCAACCAATCGCTGCACACAGTCTGTGAGGAGGCACGCTGTCCAAATATCGGTGAGTGCTGGGGACATAAGACCGCGACATTCATGATTTTAGGTAGTGTATGTACACGTAGTTGTGGCTTTTGTGCAGTGGCAACGGGTCGTCCGATGGGACTAGACTGGGAGGAGCCAAAACGCGTCGCGGAAGCTGCACAGACAATGGGCTTGCGCCATGCAGTAGTTACATCGGTAAACCGCGACGAGCTAAAAGATGGTGGCGCGGCTGTCTTTGCCTCAACCATTCGTTGGATACGTCACCTGAACCCTGAATGTAAGGTGGAAGTGCTGACGCCCGACTTCAAAGGCGTCTATGAGTCACTACGTGTTGTAATCGATGCAAAGCCCAACGTCTACAACCACAATGTTGAGACCGTACCGAGGCTCTATAAGCAGGTTCGTCCACAGGCCGTGTACAAGCGCTCATTGCAGGTACTCAAGTGGGCAAAAGAAATGAATCCTGCTGCACCAACCAAGTCCGGTTTCATGCTCGGACTCGGTGAGACATGGGATGAGTTGCTCGAAGTGATGCACGACATGCGTGAGCATGATGTGGACATTCTCACCATTGGGCAATACTTGCGTCCATCCTTTAACCATCTTCCAATTCAACGATATATACCATTGGAAGAGTTTGCTGCACTCAAGGCCGAAGGTAAAAAGATGGGTTTTCGTCATGTGGAGTCAGGTCCTTTTGTACGTAGCTCATATCACGCACATGAGCAGGCCGACGATGCGGTAGAGGCTATGAAGAAAACTCGAAATGAGTAGGAGCAACGTTTGAAAATACGTGTTAACAATGCTGATCTCGCTTATGACGATCACGGCATGGGACAACCTGTAATTTTCTTGCATGCCTTTCCGTTGAATCGGAGCATGTGGGAAGGACAAATGGTGGCGCTGCTTCAAGAGCACCGCTACCGCCTCGTCAGTCTCGATTGGCGAGGTTTTGGCGAAAGTGACATTAACGCAGACCTCTCGACAATGGAGATGTTTGCAGATGACGTGGCGGGCTTGATGGAAGCACTTGGTATGCAACAGGCCGTCATCTGTGGTCTCTCGATGGGTGGCTATGCCGCGTTCGCCTTTTTGCGTAAGTATCCTCAACGCATTAAAGCGTTGATACTCGCTGATACACGTCCGGGTAGCGATACTGAAGAAGGAAAGGCGAACCGTGAGAAACTTGCCCAACTTGCCGAAACAGAGGGCAATGAAGCTGTTGCTAATGCACAAGTGCCGCGACTCATCTCCGACTATACGCGGCAGCATCACCCTGAAGTGGAACTACGCATCAGACAGATGATAAATGCAGCAATACCAAGTGGTATAGCAGCAGCTTTACGTGGTATGGCTCAACGTGCAGACTCAACGGATCTTCTCGCTACTATTACCTGTCCTACTTTGGTCATTGTAGGAGAACAAGATAGCTTAACACCACCTGATGCTGTGCATGACTATGCCTCGCGTATTCCAGGTGTACAATTGGTAGTATTGCCACATGCAGGTCATCTTTCAAACCTAGAGCAGCCAGAGACGTTTCTTGAAGCGATACGAAACTTCTTGCTGCTGCTCCACTAGACTATCTTCTGCAAAAAGTTGCAAAACATGTAAATAAATTGTAGATACTCTTGAAACCAGCAATGGAGTTTGTTATAATGGCTCAACAATACTTTATAGATAAAATATAGAGGAATGCATGAGTCAAATACAGCAAACTGTAGATGGGCGTCAGCCAGTCGTGCTCGTGGTAGATGATAATCCTGCCATTCGTGACATGGTATCCTGGGCATTAGAACTGGATGGTTATGAACCTGCGGAGGCAGCAGATGGTCAGGAGGCATTAGACTGGATGCACAACGCAGCTCGTGAGGGACGTTATCCATCTGTTATTTTGCTTGATCTTGCTATGCCAGGAATGGATGGCGATGCTTTTTTAGAGCGGTTGCATCGACAGTGGGAGCCTGTACATCCTCTACCCTCAATTGTTGTCATCACCGCAAAGGCAGGTACTCCCGATGCGGAAGCAATGGGTGTGTCACAGGTAATGGTAAAGCCGTTTCATGTACGTGACTTACTTGATATCGTACGGAACTTAATTAAGTTATAGAGTCATATCTAGCCGCTATCCTAATAACCGTATAAAACTTCTAGTTCCAACTTACTGAATCAACGTAGACATCGGTGCTCCCACCGCCTCCTGGGCTATTGAACTGAATTCCAAACTGTCGTGGTTGATCCGTAACACTATCTGGCACCATGTATGTAAGATGGTTCCATGTATTAGGCGTAAGCGGGACTATATCACCAATATGCCATGTATCGTTATGTTCTGTGATGAACAGTTTTGCGTTCACATTAGCTGTGGTGCTAGCGATATAGACATAAGCAGTGATAGTTTGACCTGCATGTGGATAGGTAGATCTATCAGCAGTACTTACCGCTACATAAGGAAAAATTTTACTACTGGTATTGCTTAGCGTGGCTTGTAGCGAGTATTTGCCGTCTCGGGCAAACATAGTACTGCTTTGGACGTTAGAAATGCCTTTCCCATGTCCATTCCAATCGTTGGTTGTACCATCTTCAAACGAAAACATCGACGTTGTGGTACCGTTTTGTTGTGATGGTACAGTGGTTGAGGCCACGCTCGGTTGCTGACTCTGTATAATCATCTGCTGATAGGTGTTTTTGAATATTGTGCCTTGCGGTGTGATCGTGTTATTTCGATCAACTAATGGAATGGGGGTATTGGTGCAAGAGTACTGCATGGAGGCAAACACTCGGTTTGCCGCGAGCGTTTGCAGTGCTTTAGTCGTCCATGTCGTCATAAATGCCGCATTTTCATGTTTGCCGTCATCAAGCACTTGTCCTGTGCTTTCGACTTGCAGGTCTGGCGCATAGTTCCATTCTGTAATCATGATGGGAAGCAGCGTCCCAATTGTTGTTTGCATGGCATTCCGTGCATTGGTAACATGCGTTGTCCACTTATCAATCTTGGCAAGGCACGCATCGGACTGATCCTTTTTGCTACATGTGTACTCATGCCAACTTATTTCATCAGGACGTGGCTGTGCATTATGTAAAAATGTTGTGAGATATGAGCGTGTGTACTGATAGTTCACAGGACCAATAAAGTGTCCATTCAAGGCAAGATGCTTCAACTGCGGCACTGTCTTGTTCCATACGTTGGTGTATGTTGTAGCATCGATACCATCGAAATAGTCTTCTTCGTTGCCGAATTCGTAGTAGACAATATTCTTGCCAAAGATGGTATTCATATCATTAATAATAATGGTATCATCAGCCAGCGCGGTAGGAACAGATGCGCCATGCAGCACGACAAGCGGTATTGCTCCAATGTTTTTGATATCTTGTGCTGCCTGTATCTCTACTGCGTTAGAGAGGCTATGACGAACGGGCATACGAATAATCTGCGTGTGCATTTGCTGTAGTAACGCCTGTGTCGCAGGAGAGGTAATTACCTGATCTTTGCTATCAAAAAGCCCTAGATTGGTGCCAAAGAGGAGAGGTGACACTGAAACAGTAGCTTGTGTTGCCTGCGGAACAACAGTCTTTGTTGTGTTACTGGTCGTATGCTTGCTCTCTGAACTATGCCCAAGCACAATCCAGAGACTTGTACTCACTAACGCTACTACCAAAACGACACTGGTAACAATGATGGGAATACGGTACTCTTTTATCATTTGCCTCATAGGTCGAAAACGCTCCTCTTAATATTCAAGGCGTAGAGAAAAAATATAGATGTGTATTTTTCTTAAGAACGCCATTATAAACTATATCATCTCTTCTTTTATACGACTATCTTTACGTGCTATACGTGGTACCTTTGCCTAATGTTGTCCTATTCACCTTAAAGCCAAATGAAGTTTGAGTAGGTGAATAGAGAGATTGGTACTTATGACTGGAAACATTGGTCAAACCTGTACCTCTTCTTGAGATTTCCTTGAAAATTGACTGGTAGAATGAGAAGTGTAAAGAGCTATACGGATATCGAGTGATATAGCTGATCTAAGAGGCATACAATGGAGATGTTCTATGGATATACATAATCAACCGACGGAGGGGTGGCACGGGTTCGAGCATGCAGATGTGGCGCAGGCAGGAGAACAACGCTTTGAAAAACAGCCAACTGTTCCGTCAGCAGTCGTGCCACGGCCACAGAAAAAAATGTCGCGTCGTAAGCTGTTTAGCATCGCTGCTGCAACAGGAGTAGGAGTAGCGACGGTTGCTGGCGGAGGGGTCGCGTTGGAGCAGGCATGGCACAATGGAGAGCTAAATCTTTCCCCTCACGAGCCAATCGCTGGTAGTATGCAAATAGGACATCTACTACGACGCGCGGGTTTTGGAGCGACACCCGATGCTATAACCACTTACCGAGGCTACGGATATACTGGTGCCGTTGATCGTCTCATTTCCTATCAACAGGTGTCGGATGATGCCATGGAGAATAGGCTGAAGTCGCTTAACCTGGATTTCACAACGCGTGGTGTTGCGATTCCGAATATGCAGCGTTGGTGGCTCTTGCGCATGGCCTGGACACAACGCCCCCTGCTGGAGAAGATGACGCTATTCTGGCATGGACTACTTACGAGCAGTTTTCGCAAGGTTGGAGGTCCCAATGCATACGTGCGTATGCTGGTGCAGAACCAGTTTCTCCGCAATCATGCCTTTGATACCTATGACAATATTCTCTTAGGCATTATCAGCGATCCAGCGATGCTTGTCTATCTTGACCTGACGAAGAGTAGAAAAAATGCACCAAACGAAAACTTTGCACGTGAACTTATGGAATTGTTTACACTCGGTCTGGGTCATTACACACAACAAGATGTGTATCAGGGTGCGGCAGCCTTGACAGGATGGCATGTGAAAGGGAATACGACGCAATCACACTATGTGCAGCAAGATCATAATAGTCTGACGAAAACCTATCTGGGACAGACGGGTAATCTCGAATATAAGGATGTTGTGCGTATTCTAGCGAATCATCCCGCAACTCCCCAGCTCTTATGTCGTAAGCTTTTCACGTTCTTCGTCTACGAAAACCCGAGTAGTGACGATCTAAGGCCTCTTGTCGATACCTATGTCAAAAGTGGACACAATATTGGTGCGGTAATGCGTACACTGTTACTCTCACCACAGTTTGCCTCACAAAAAGCCTATCGAGCGCGTGTCAAATCGCCGGCAGAGTTTGTGGCAGGAATGTATCGTGCGCTGAATGTACAGGGTAACGGCAAAGGGTTGGAATATATGACCTCAATTATGGGGCAGACACTCCTCGACCCGCCCAATGTTGCAGGCTGGCCCGCTGATAAGGTAAGCGCACTCTGGCTCAATAGTGGAACCTGGATGGCGCGACTCAACTACATCGACTCGCTTGTATCTGGAAGTCGTAATCCACAAGCAAAAACGAATGACGCTGTAGATATACAAGGCCTGGTCAATAGCAATTCTATTGACTCGCCAGAGCGTTTTGTAGACTTCTTCAGTGCGGTCTTGCTTGATGGCATGATTGCGCAAGACCGCCGCACTCAATTCATCGCCTACTTTACACAGCAAAATGCGAGTAAGAGTAGCACACATATCACGTTAACCAACGGCAAAAGCTATCCCTTAAACAATGTACGTGGAACACTGTACCTGATATTAGCATCACCAGAATATCAATTGAACTAACATGTAGGGACCGCTGGATCGCGTCCTCCTGGCAATCGAAACGTTCGCAGGACGTGATCCAGCAGTCCCTACAAAAGGAGAATTACGCATGAAACTCTCACGAAGAGCAATGATAAAAAACGGCATGTTGGTGGTCTCGGCTGGAATGGTGATGCCTGCAATCTTTAGTCGCGGTATCGCCTCGGCCCATGCACAATCGCTAGAAGGCTCTCGCATGGCGCAATTGGCGGGGAATCGTACGCTGATTGTGGTGCAAATGGCAGGCGGCAACGATGGTCTCAATACTGTCGTTCCATTTACTGACGCGACATATCGCAAGATGCGCCCGACACTTGGTATTCCAGATTCACAAGTATTGTCACTAGATGGTCGTCTCGGCCTACATCCCAATCTCGCACCACTAAAAAAGTTATGGGATGAGGGCCATATGGCAGTGGTCGAGGGTGTTGGTTATCCCAATCAAAGCCTTTCACATTTCCAGGCGATGGATATTTGGCAGACACTCGACCTGAACGGGACAGGTACAGAAGGTTGGCTAGGCAAACTCGTTTCAGGGTGGGTTGATAAAGATGGACACCCATTCCAGGCAATGAACATTGGCGTACAGACGGCGCAAGCGCTCTCTTCAATTCATGCACAGGTCCCGACAGTAGCAAGTGTGCAGAGTTATCGCGTTGCACCAGACCCCCTTGATGCTGATGGAGGGAATGCGCGCCTCAAAGCGTTGATGAATCTCTATAATACCTATCCGAAGTCCTCGCCGTATGCCGCACTGCTTGATACAACCGCGTTAAGTGCACAGGAGGGTGCGCGTCAATTACATCAGGCTGACTCTCAGTATAAGGCAATGGCGACGTATCCAAAAGGACCTTTTGCCGCTGGTCTTAAAGTGTTGTCCGAAGCGATTGTGCAAGGGTTGGGTCTACGTGTTGGTTATGTAACACTTGGTGGTTTTGATACTCACGCCAATCAGCAGGCAACACATGCTACATTGATGAAGACGCTTGCCGATGGTCTAGCAGCTTTTTATGCCGACCTGAGCGCGCATGGCAAGGCCGATAACGTCGTGGTCATGACCTGGTCCGAGTTTGGACGACGCGTTGAGGAAAATGGCAGTCTTGGCACCGATCATGGCACAGCAGCACCAATGTTTGTGCTTGGCAATCCAATTGTAAAGGGCATCTATGGTGAACCGCCAAGCCTGACAAGTCTCGACCATGATGGTAACTTAAAATATACCACAGATTTCCGCTCCGTCTATGCCACCGTCCTTGATCGCTGGCTCGGAGCTTCGTCAAAAGATGTGCTAGGGAGTGCATTTGGATCGCAGAATTTCTTGGCGCAATCGTAGCAATAAGTAGAAACAAGCAATGGCTCTGATCCAGTCAGAGCCATTGCTTGTTTCTACTTATGCCTCATAACACAGGAAGATGAGTAGATGTGCCAATACTAGCACATCTACTCATCTTCCTGCTTCTATGGTTATAATATATATTACTAGTATCTTATTCTTTTCATCTAACAGAAGCGGAAAATATTCATGTCTCAGCATATACAATTCCCACAAGAGCCAAAACTAGAACAGGAAGTTCAGGCAACTCCCTCTACAAAGAAGCGCGGCTGGTTCTCGCGTCTCTCACCACGCACACGCACAGTGCTAGCGATAGCGGTTATTGCGGTTGCGGTCGTGCTAGCTTTTCGAGGACCCACAGAGGGCGAATCAGATAACGCCACAGGTGACCCAGCGTTTGTGCCTACAGTAGGTATCACGAACAAAGTTGATGCGCTTGTGGTGAATAAAAGTGTGGATGTGAAGGGTTTACACTTTACGATATCGCAAGCAATAGAGGCGACAAAGTTTTCTGATGATCGCAAGCGAGCAGGAATATACACGGTTCGCTTGATGATGCATACAAAAAATAACGGCTCACAGCCAGTTGGTGTACAGTTCGACTCATATATACGGCTTGTCTTAGCTGATGGGCAGGTGATTGCTCCTAAATACATCTCGTTGTTACCAGTAACGCTTCCCAACAGTTCGCGTGAGGGCTTTGCTGATTTTCCCCTTGCTTCTCAGGTACCACTTTCATCTCTCACCTTACGATTTGGGAATGATGCAGCTATGATACTCGCAAAATAAGAACAACACAATAGGTGTGTCTCGCGTTTGTGAGCATGAGACACACCTATTGTGTTGTTCTTTATTCTTCGTTTGGAGCACCCACACGTTCAACACGATGTTGCACATCGGCAAGCGCGCTGATTCTTTGTTTTGATAGTTCTTGTGCTTCAATGCTACTTTGCATCAGGTCTTCTAATGTAAGATAGTACTCGACCAGGACACGTTCGCCACTTGTGGTGTGATTGACGCATTCTTCAAGCAGAGCTTGCGCCTCTTCGTATGTGCTAAGGCGTTGCTGCGCCTCTTCGAGTGCTTGTTGAGTACGTGCAACACGCTGCATACTATCACCCTGATTTTGGCGTGCACGGCGATGAAGCCTTGTTTCTCGCGGTGGCTCTTGAAAGGCTTCCTGTAATGCAAGGGCGGCCTCGCCAATCTCCATGCTAGTTTCTATCTCACGACGTGTGAGCCATGCACGTACCGCGTGGAGTCTCACAAGTGTGTTAGCGCTCTCTGGCAAGCGCAAATTATCATCAGACAGCACTTCGTCACTACCTATCTCGGTGGACTCATCAGAAAACTCATCATCATTCATTATAAAACATTTCTTTCTAGCACATCTCATGCAGTCTTTTTATGTATGGTATCACGTTACTGCAAGATGAGATGCCTAGAATGGTAAACAGGTCTGTTGTGAGAGGAGGATGCTGACATTCTCCTCTCACAACAGACCTGTTTTTTATCCTAATGCTTCGCGTCCAACTTCGACAGGCTCGACGGGAGCCTCTTCCTCGTCGTAGTCTGCTGGTGACGTAAGGTCGCGTCCGCGACGCGCTCCCATCGCTTCAAAAATTGGTGTGAGTACAATCGCTACAACGAGATTGAGTATGAGGGCTGAGATACCCACGTACATTGAAATGCCAAACACCGGATAAATCGTTGATTTGAGGCCCGTGGCAATGAACATCCCTGTTCCTACAACCATGCCAGCCAGCCAGCCGATGAGTAAAGCCCAACGATTAAACCAGTTCGTATAGAGGCCGAGATAGACTGGAATCAACGTCTGGAGTATCCACATACCGCCAAGCTGCTGAAAGGTGATGACCTGTGCTGTTGGCAGATAGGCGATAAAGAGTAATGCACCGAACTTCACAACGAACGAAGTAATCTTCGCTACCTGAGACTCTTCCCTATCGGTAGCATCTCTCTTGATATACTCTTTATAAATGTTGCGGGTGAATAAGTTTGCCGCCGCGATAGACATAACTGCAGCAGGCACAAGTGCGCCTATCGAGATCGCGGCAAAGGCGAAGCCCACGAACCACGAGGGGAATGCATAGCTCAGTAGTGCAGGGACCGCGAGGTTGGAGGTCGCGGGCTTAAGTTTCGCTGCGATTGCCATGTAGCCAAGCAGTGCGAGCAGACCAAGCATTAACGAATAGATGGGCAGGAGCGCCATGTTGCGTTTGATAACACGCTGGCTACTGCTGCTGAGGATACCCGTCAGCGAGTGTGGATACAGGAAGAGCGCGAGTGTTGAACCAAGTGCTAATGTTGCATAAGCGACAAACTGTTTAGGCGTGAGCAGGTCGTAGAATGTTTGTGCTGTCCCCCTTGTCACAGCGATCTGGTGGCTTGCTAAGGCTTTTGCATGAACTGCTGCAAAGATTGGACCAAACCCACCGAGCTTGATAGGAATGTAGATAATTGTTGCGAACAGCACAATGAAAATCATGATGTCCTTGACCAATGCAATCATAGCAGGTGCGCGAAGACCACTTGTATAGGTGTACGCTGCCAGGATAAGGAAGGCGATAATGAGTGGAAAGTCAATGTTAATGCCACCAATCGAGGTACTGAGCGGAATACCGAGGGCAGCGAGCGAGACCTGAATACCAAACATCTGAAGTGCAATGTAGGGTAACGTTGCCAGGATACCAGTGAATGCTACTGCTAATGCCAACGGTGCGCTTCCAAAGCGATCCTTTACAAAGTCGGCAGCTGTAACATAACCACGCTGTTTACAGACTGACCAGAACTTTGGCATGAGGAAGTAGATAAGCGGGTAGACGAGAACCGTGTATGGAACGGCATACCAGCCGGTTAACGCGCCTGCCGCAAACATCGCACCAGGAACGGCAATGAAGGTGTACGCTGTGTAGAGGTCGCCGCCCAGGAGAAACCAGGTGATAACTGTGCCAAAGCGTCTTCCAGCCAGTCCCCACTCACTAATCTGGTTCAAGTCGCCTCGTCGCCAACGTGCTGCGACAAAGCCAAGAATGGTAACGAGCAGAAAAAAGAAGATGAAGATAACTATTGCGTCCCAATGAACCGTTGCAACCATTGCGAAATACTCCTCACTCGCTACGTTGTCTATCAACGAACGAGAATGCTCTCATGCTGCAACGCATGATGAGAGTACAACTGTTTGAGGGAATAGGAATCAACCTATGCTCCCGCGAAGTAGACTACCGCCGTGATAATGGCTGTGATGATGACCCACGATAGTTGAAACCAGTAAAAGAATGGAATGCCGAACAGCGTTGGATCGTTGAAGTTGTAAAAAGGCGGCCAGAGCAGGACAATAAAGGGGATGACGAGCAGAAAGAGCAATGCTCTGCGGTTCTTCCGCGAAGCAGAGCGTGAAGGACGACTAACCATCGAGCAGACTCCCTTTGTTAGGTCGTTCAACCACGAACGACGATACACGATCAGCAGCAAAAGGACGAAAACCTGTGGTGTACGAGATACGGCCTTATCCTACGGTATTTTCGTTGAATTGTCAAACACGTAATAAGGCTGGATTGTGCTGTAGTCAAAGCAAACGTGTGTCATGAGGTGGCCTCTTTTATTAGTACTTACTCGATGTATTCTCGTCCTTTCTAACTGTTTGCACAACTATAAAAATACTAGAACGGTGCTTTCGCGCATGTTAAACATGAACATATTCTTCGTTGTATACGGTAGAGTACGGGATGTGGAAGAAGAGGTGTGGAGTATGCAGGGAACTATTATTCTTGAAGGTCGTTATCGCATTGTGCGCTGCCTTTCGCAGCGTCCCCGACTAAATCTGTATCTCGGGCGTCGTCTCCCCGCAGACGAGCAATTATCCTCGTTCTTAAATGATCTGCCTGGTCAGAAGACTGAACAAGGCTATGAACCACTTGTCGCTATTCGTGAACTTGTGCTAACAGGACTCTCTCAGCAGACTCGTACTCTTATTGAAGCCGTTGCATTCGAGGAATTTGTTGCTCCAAGCGTCTTTGGCTCGTCACACTTGCCCACAGCAGGAGACCGCGTGTGGATCAAGGGCGAACGACACTATCTTGTCATGCAGTTGAGCAATGCAAAAACACCACAATATGGTTCTGCGACACTCCTCGATGCACTTCTTCTCGCTCATGCAACCTGGCCTGAGTGGATTGACGAAGCGACCTCATTTCACTGGACAATACAGCTTTGTCGGATGGTGGCACGTCTACACCGTCAAGGCATCGTGCTAGGCAACCTGACGCCTGCCTCTATTCTTGTAGATGGGCGGGGTGCAACAACATGGTCGCCTGTTCTGCTTCCATCCTGGCCTCCAGCCCCTTCTTATTGGAAAATAGCAGATAGCAACGATGCGTCCACTGCTCACGCTCAATTATTTCCTGTAGCTGATAAACCTATTGATAGTGTGTTTGCCGCCCCAGAGTTGCTCAATAGTCTTGCCGATGAGCGTTCTGATGTGTATTCATTGGGTGCTATTCTATACCTATTGCTAACACACTTCGCGCCTATCGCCCCAGCAAGAAGGCAACGCGCTCGTATCTCTGTCGAAAAAGGCATGCGTAGAGGGAGTATAGTACAAGAAAGGGTTGAGGGGCTAGAACTGATACCGTTACGTTTTTTGAACGAGAGCATATCACCATTAGTAGAGCAAATAGTGTTGCGTGCTCTTGAATTGGAGCCAGTAAAACGGTATCAGTCGGCCTTTGCGTTTGTCGAAGCGTTAGAGGCGATTGTTCTGTAGGAACTGCTGTATCACGTCCTTCTAGCATATTAATATGCTAGAAGGACGTGATACAGCAGTTCCTACAAGTTATTTATCTCTTCGTGGATTTTTTCTGCGCGTGTGCTGGCACCTGCGTCACGGCGATCCATTCCTCTTGAGACGTTTGTGTATTTCTCCTCGATCCCGACCAATGGGGACCAAGTCGGAAGCCCTCCATTTGCTGTGCGGCGCGTTATCGCGGCACAACGGGTAAACCCAAAAGCCCTGTCTACAGATATCTATACACAATGCCGATAAAAATAAGGAAGCCGAAAGAGTGTGTGATTAACATGACAGGACTTGCTCCCCGGTCACGCTCACTCAAGAAAACTAGTATTGTAAACATGTTATTTGGAGATATACATGGCCTCTTTTACCGTACCTACCTATTCGTCTACTGATGAACCACTTGCCTCGGGCGAACAGAAGAAAGAGGATATCCAATCATTTCCTGCTGTACTAACGGTGCGAGACTTAATAGTGCTTTTTGTGCTGACTGTTGTCTTTATCTCCAATATCAATGGAGTACAATTCGCAGGTCCTGCGGCATTTCCTTACTGGGTGTTGGGCTTGCTGACGTTTCTTCTGCCCTCAGCATATGTAACACAATGGCTGGCGAAGCGCTTTCCCGGTCAAGGTGGTATCTATCTTTGGGCTATGCGGATACTTGGTCCTCAATGGGGCTTTATCTCAGCCTTCTGTGCTTGGATCTCCGGAACAATCGCAGTCGTTTCTGTAATCGAAGGCTGTACTGTATTTATTCAGTATCTTGCTCCAACATGGTTTACGAATCCTATCCAGTTGTGCTTAGCAATTTTTGTTATTCTTTGTATTGCAACAGCTATCAGCATCTTGCCTCTACGCATCCTTACTCGTATATTGCTTGTCATTGCTGTACTCTATCTCGGCGTGTGCATGACACAGGGAATAGCGGGAGGCATATGGCTGTTGCGAGGCCATTCTGCTGCTGTCTCGCTGAACACGCCAGCGCAATGGCAGCTTAATTCTGGTAATGCCGCCGTCTATGGCATCGTCATTCTTGCCCTTCTTGGTACAAATGTACCTCTTGTTCTGGGCGGAGAGATTCGTGGTGGGAACGCAGGAGTGTTCCGTGCTAGACACTATGTTTGGTGGGGAACTGGTCTTTCATTTCTTGCCTATGTGGCAGGAACATTTGGCGTTATGGTCGTTGTTCCAGCTAATCAAGCGCAATTACCTGTCGCCAACATACAAGCTATTCAGATGGTCTTTGGCGTGTTTGCTGGCAATACTGCCTCCATAGTAGTAGCGATAGGACACCTCGGCATTGCAATTGCCTACATTCTCATGTTTTCACGTTTCCTTACTATTGTGGCTAAAGATTCACACTTGCCTCGGTTTCTGACGCATGTCAATCGTTCTGGGGTTTCTATTTCCAGTACTCTTGTACAATCGGTCATTATTACTACCTTTACCATCCTCTGTTATGTGATTATACCAAGTTTCTTCGAATCATTCATCAAGCCAGATGATCTTTCCTTTGCAACATACAATGTACTACAGGCTGTTGCAATGATGGTGTGGGTTATTTCTTGTATTCAACTGTTTGCGTTGCCTCTCGTGTTGCTGCATCGGACGAAATCGCAAGAGCATGTCTCAAAAAAGGCATATATCCTTTTGCTCACAATGTCTTGCACTGGCATAGGGGCGTCTGTAGTAGCTATAGTAGACACTGTCTCCAGTTCCTGGATTCCCAATCTTATCCCCAACCAGCATTGGAGAATTCTGGTGCTGGCAATCCCGGTCTTCTCGCTTGCTGTTGGATGGCTTAGTAGTGAACTACCCCGTGCACAAGCGTTGTTGAGCGAACAAAGACGCGTGAATAACCGCGAGGTCGCTCTACGTGCGCAGTTAGAAGCCGCCCATGTGCAAATGCAAGAAACGCACCAGGAGCAAGAAATCCTGATTCAGCAGCAGCAAGAGCTACTGTCAGAAGTTGATCGCCTCTATCGAGAGCAAACACGCGCCGCCGTAACTGATGCTGTGACGGGACTGCCCAATCACCGTGCCGTGATGAGTCGCATCGATGAAGTTTGTGCACGCTGTGAACGTGCACAAACTTCATGTGCCATTCTGTTTATCGACCTTGACCATTTCAAGCGTGTCAATGACACATGGGGTCATCGAGCCGGTGATGCTATTCTGCGCGAAGTAGCAGCACGCTTACGCAATACTCTGCGTCTCGAAGATTTTGTTGGTCGCTATGGTGGCGAAGAGTTCGCGATTGTGCTGACAGATGCTGATATAGTTGGAGCAAGCGAGATTGCCGAGCGTTTGCGTCTCGCCATCGCAGAGCAACCGTGTATCTGGCAAGCAGAAGACGATGTGACAAACATCGTAATTCCTGTCACCGCTAGTATGGGTATCGCCACCTACATGCTGCATGGTGTGACACGCGAAGAACTGGTTGAGCGTGCCGATCATGCGATGTATCGCGCAAAACAAGGTGGGCGTAACCGTGTATGTGTCGCGGACCTGCCCGAAGAGGAGAAGCTACAGTCGGTACCTGCACCAATGCGAGTAGAAACACCATTTGTAGAGACAACAACGGTGCAGGTGCTGACTGCGGCGGCCTCTGCGCGTGACCATAGTACAAACGATCATTCTCATCGCATGGTCGTTCTTGCAGAGGCAACGGCCAGAGCCCTGAACCTGCCAGAAGAAGAGATACATCTTGTGCGTCTTGGAGCCTTACTGCACGACATTGGTAAAATTGGCATTCCAGATGCCATTCTGCACAAACCCGGTCCCCTTTCTGAAGAAGAATGGGCGGTGATGCGCTTGCACCCAGAGATTGGACAGAAAATTCTCTCACAGGCGGGTGGTGTTTTCAAATCGCTTGCCAGTATCGTAGTGGCTCATCACGAGCGCTGGGATGGACGAGGCTATCCTGCGGGACTCGAACACGAGGCAATTCCCCTTGCCGCCCGTATACTGACCGTTATCGACTCGTATGATGCAATGACTTCACACCGTGTCTACCGTGATGCTATGTCTTCCCTTGACGCGCGAGAGGAACTAAAACGCTGTGCGGGCAGTCAATACGACCCTGATGTCGTTGCGGCCTTCTTACAAGTCCTTGATACACACGATATCATGGGGTCCATGCTTATTCCAGTTGTGGCATAATTCCTCAAAGAGATGTTGTGTGGCACGGTGCTTGCCATCGTGCCACACAACATCTCTTTGAGGCTTAAATCTTATACAAAATCGCGCAACAGGTGTACTTGAATAGGTTGACGCAACGTTCGCAACGCCTTGACCTCTATTTGTCGAATGCGCTCACGTGTCAGCTTGAAGTGTGTGCTCAACTCTTCTAGTGTGTGACAGTAGC
>JAABUQ010000393.1_pt1 | contig 100941 bp, 117 predicted proteins | sample 5560001 | NCBI WGS metagenome assembly JAABUQ01 (sample SAMN10711888, study PRJNA513371) | rock metagenome | isolation source: Antarctica rocks | place: Antarctica: Victoria Land, Finger Mt nord | collected 2015-12-18
AGGCGAGCTTGTTCGACGGAGAACTCTTCTATACACTGCAGGCAAGTCAATCAAGTGCCTGGAAACTCTCGACTGACCCACTATTGCGCAGAATGACGGTCTTACTACATTGCGAAGCCAGCATGGGACAAGACACAAGACCGCTTGCAAGAATCATGGTCCAGCGAACATCCCGGACGTTATTCGGAGGCGGAGGATAATCGTCATCAAAGACGTGAGCACTTCCTAAGAGAGCATCGCAGATTGATGGCAGATACCACGTTGGTCTCGCACGGAGAATGGCAGCAACAGGTGGCTCAGCTTCACCAGCTTCTTCATCCCCACGAGTCAAAGATACAACCCCGAAGGAGTACTGGTTGTTACTTCGGTCTTGGCCTAGATGAGTACGTGGTCCACGTTTCAGCATGGATTACTGCTGATCCATCGGGTCTACAGTATCGAATCCCTAACGCCGAGCGAGTAGGGCGAGCTACTGGACAAAGGTCTTCGGTACGGCTTTATATCATTGAAAGGGCACGGAGAAGGGAACGGAGAGGGGAACCTTACGGACATTGAACGGAAGCACAGCACGGATGGATGGCCCCAATCAGCCTCGAGGTTTTGGCTCGAGTTGTTGATGCATGCTCGCAACAAGTCGGTTGAGGATCTTGTGGTTTTCTCGAACAGTAGAGCTGAGCTGCCTCTTACATTGCAAGGTCAGAGGCTTCATTGCACAGAGGTTTTACTGTATGGGTGGTATAATGTCTTCTCCCGTATCGCTTGCTATCTCCTATGTCAAGGGTCGCCTCTCGAACCAGACTCCCTCGCAATTCCATTCAATCGGGCACTTCCATACAAACAACCCAGTTCAGGTGGTCCGTTTCCTTCCCAACACCTGTCTCCACCACAACCTGGCGTAGACGTATTCGATTAGTTGATCCAGGCAAAAGATGAGCGATCCGATACCTGTAATCATGCCCTCCTTTTCCTTCGAAATTCAATGCCTAGAAGCCTAGATGGCTCTTCCAGGCATGCCGCTACCGTGGTAATATTTCCGTACGGTATTCCACGGGGGGTGTATACCCTTACAAATTTGGCAATCCCCCACCGCCTGTATTCACTTGAACTTCACCTCGTTCCCTGTTCGCACATCTCCCTTCTCACCCTTCGAAACGGCTCATTCTCTGAAACGCCTCCTCGACCTAGAAGCCTGCATTGCATGACTTGAATGGTTGCGGTACCTGTAAAGTCTTCCTCTTCGGAGGGGGGCTTTGCTGGGCGCGCCGGCCTCCAACCGGTGCTGCTTTGTGTGCTGCCTTTGGCCGGTGTCTTCGGATGCTCGACGATTGCAATGTGGCCTTCACTCCTCGAATGCATCGATCCCTTTCCTTTGCCTCGGCCTCCCTCTTCAATCTTAGACCGAATGCTTGACTTCTCTTACAAGCCACACCTGAATCACTTCTCCCTCCGCACGCTCGACGATTTTCGACTCGACGCAGCCCTACCTTCCAGGTAAGGTGCAGGTATACCCTGGCTATGCTAATGTGTCGGAGTAGGAAGGCAACTCTGGCCTTGTTGTGGAAGCAGTGAGGTTGTTGAGATATGCCGACCTGATGCTGTACTGAGGGACACATTATGAAAAGCTGATGCATCGGGACATGGGGAACCTTGTCCGGCCAAGCTGTACGCAGCAAGGCTCAGATCACCATTCTTACTCTGGGGGCTTTATCTTCGGCGTATGGTCTATCGGGAGTTGGGAAACCTTCTCCGGCCAAGCTGCGTGAGCGACGAGGTTCGAAATGCCGGCTTGACTTCGTAGGACAGCGATTCGTGGGCATCTAATAGATCGGGAGTTGGGGAACCTCCTCCGGCCTAGCTACGCAAGTAGCGGCTCAGATCTTCACCTGCCTACGTGACCCTGTTTCCTTGGAGGACGGCATTTCGACCGAGCTGTGATATCGTGGGGCTCAGATTTACCGTCTGGCGACGTGGGACTGTGGGATCAACCTGGGATTGTGGGATCTGCATATCAGGAGTTGAGCGATACCTCTCCAACCAAGCTGTGGAAACAACAAGGCTCGGATTCGCCAATTTAAGCTGTGGTAGTGAGGGAGTAGAGAGCGGTACTTGTGGTCAGAGCATTCTCTGGTCAAGCTCAGTAAGCAACAATACCTGGAACCGCGTAGTCGTTGTCACACTGATGAATAAGAGAGATATCTCTAGGCTCAAGCCTTCTCCGATCAAGCTCAGTACTTCTCTGGTGAAGCTGCGTAAGCAATACTGCTCCGGTTTACTAGCGTGGTGTCAAGGAAATGCTTTGGTATAAATTGACAGAACTCAGCTGGTATAGGATTCCGCATCTTCCGCCTTTCATCTAGAAGTTACGGGAGGGTGGAGAAGGCCTGAATGACGTCCACCACTGGTACAGATCTCTGAAGACGGTCGAAGGCTGCGATCCCCGTGGCCCTCTGACGAGGAGCGACTGATTTGGGCGACCAAGGATGTGTGAGTTTCGCCTAGCCAGTGTCCTCGGACACTTGACGTCGGATGATTCCGGCTCAGTGGTGGACGATCATTGCATGGCGAACCCTATGGTTCTGTTCGAAACCCTCCTGTGATCTTCGCTAGGCTTCCTAATAACGTCGTCGACTGTCGCCTTTGTGTCCTCACCACTGGTCATAGCCGCTCGTTAATTGGAATTGCTAGGGTCCATGGTGCTGCGCTCGCTTTGTCGAACCCTTACAACACTTCAAGCCCTCCCCCCATGCAAGGAACTGATCCTGTCGATTCGTTGTGTTATAGCTTCCTTCTTCCTCTCGGTGTTTCGGCTCCTTCTTTATGTCCCAGCTCATTTTCGGTGTCCCAACTTCTTCTCCATCTTTCAACTCTCCTCCCTGTCCATTAGCTCCGCTCTCGGTCCATCAGCTCCCCCCTTAGACATTTAGCTCCTCGGTCTTCTCTCACTCTCTCAGTATCTCCATCGTCGATGTTCCAAGAAGATCAACTGCATCGCACGACTTTGTTCTCGCTTCCAAGGTTTGTGAAAGCCTTAAGGAGCGAAATCGCTGGTCGATTGCTGAAACGCTGTCCAGCACTGCAGAGGTCGATTACACAGATGAGTTGGAAGTCTTCATCGGTCGCGAGTAATTCTATACTCCTCTTGCCCAGCTAAAGTCCTCGTGTGCGAGGGACACGAAGCTCACGCACACCCTCGGACAATCGCTGTTATTGCAGCTGTGTAGTCCATGATTCAACAAAGTGCTTATCGTCATAGACGCCGGGCCCAAGACTCCACATTGTTCCCCCAGCAGACCAACTTTTCAGGCTCCATGACTCCCAGATAGGCTTCCTACCGGGTTCGGCGACACTTGTAGGCCTTCCTTTGCTCAAATTGCTCGAAGCGAAGGTGAGCGCGCTTTCATCCTTCAAGCACCGCCAGCGGTTTGTGATGAGGTAACCAACATCTTCCGCATCGAATTGCCTGCCTCGCAAGCTTACTGATGGGGTATAATTTCAGATCTGGAAGGCGCCGTTTGTCCGGGACGATATGGGTTGACTGTTCCACATTCCCTAGGATTCCGGGTTTGGATGGTTCCCACGTTTGGACTGTTCTGGTTCCGAGACGTATTGGAGTGCTTTCTCCGAGGGTTGATCGGCGCTGGGATGGGGGTGCGAAGAGAGCATCGGATCCCCGATTTTGGTAGTGTATCGCCAGATGAGTTAGTGGATTGACCAGTGTGCCTTACAATTATGTTATCGTCGGCGCTCGAGGATATATCATCCCGCCTCAGGTTGATATTCCCAGTGATGGTAGTCTTGTCCATATACGCAGGCCGCCTTCTTCGAGAGCTCACACTTGGTAGAGGACACTGCCGTAAAATATACACGGAGCACATTTCTCAGGCCGGATTGTGGACGTTCTTCATCGCATCGTCCAACAATAAGCCCACGTTGCTGGGAACCCTGCGGGGAGGATGTTGGGTTATCCCTTGTTGACTCGGTCTTCAGGTGAGGGATGGCGGGTAAGTGGCATCATTCTCCGAGGTGCATGAATGCGAGAGATAACCGCAAGGCAGCTGCAACAAAAGTTTTCAGCTCCGGGGTAGTAGACACAGAGCCTGGCAACAAGAGTTTCAGATACACGTATAGAATATGAATTTAGCACTCACCATCCATAGCATATCTCAAGTCCACTGACACATTCAATTTGCGCCGTCTGCCCGGGGACACAGACTTCAGAATTGATGCAGCCTGAGGTAAGTCAATCCTCCCTCACCATGTAGCTGACTGAATAGTATCTTTAGATCTGATACAGAGGAGAATCAGAGGATTGCCATACGAGCTTCTGTCGTTGCGAAGGATAGCTCGATGCACAACATGTCCGGGGTCGCTCTGCTGCTTCAATGGTATGTGAGCATCAATTTGCTTTGAATGACGAAACACCCCAAACACGCTGCCCACTTTTTCGGTCACAGCCAGCGTTGGACTGTTATATTATATATCCCCCAATAAACTGTCAGCGCACTCACAGTGCTGTCTAAAAACCAGGATCTTCTTGGCTTAGCAATAGTAAAGTATGGTTGCATCATGCCCTGCTTCATGGCAAACAGTCTGCTGACACTACCTTGCAGAGCGAACTCTGGCGTTACCATGCATGAACAAGGTTTTCACGCAGGCAAGCACCAAGGTTGATGTTGCCCAGATCAAGGATGCAACCCGGACAAAGGATGCCACACGTTGACTGTTGTACATCCAGGTCAGTAGGACTCGGACAGGAGGGTCATGCGATCCAGGAACCATGCTTGCAAGCCCGTGCATCTGGCTCCCATTGCAATGCCCAGTAAGTAATCCATATGCGACAGACTCCGGCGACATCCTTGCCTTCTTTGTAGGGACGCCCTCTTTCCTGCAGTAGAGGCCTGGGCTGGGGCGCAAAAGCTGTTCTCAATTTGGAAGATGGCCAGATCCAACAGCCTGGCACCTCCCTAATATTCTGCTCTGGATTCCCAGTACTTTCATGAAACCTTACTAACGACTGCTTTGGTTCCGATTTCAAGACCCCAATAGCAGACTTGACAGGCGACATCTGCAATCGCTCCAGTCGCAAGACAATGCCCGCTGCTGTTGCTTGGCGAAGCCAACCCTGACGGTGCGTTGAGCAGGCTGAATGAGCGTTATGGCAACCTTCGAACTGTTGACGGAACTGCATAAAGGACAAAGCATCGTTCTGAACTCAGTCCGCTAAAGTCGCAAGTCCAGTGTTGGGGTTGGCAACAATAGGTTTACCTTTTCCTCCGCAGTTGTGCACAAACGCTATAACGGATTGACCATGGTCTAGTAGACTGGTAAGAACTCACCACCAAGAGACAATTCGTCAGTGCGTTCCATCTGCTCAATCGGAACACAAACTTGCAGGCAGGAAGTGGTCTTAGATTCCGGGGCTCGGTCAGGTCCCGAAAAGTATGCTCTGACAGCGCCAGATTGACAAGTAACTCGATGCGATATTCTTCTCCAGCCAGCGATTCTATAAATGTGAGGTGGAGTGCGATTCCTACAACACTCGCAGCCTTTACTTAGCTCGGAGGCTAGTCCTTGACGCGACTGTCACCCGTACTCCTGTCCTCATAAGTCTTCCAGCTGTCCTCAACTCCAGCTTATGATTCTGTATTAAGATTGTCAAAGCACGCTTTCACTGCTAAGCCGCACCAACAGCGAATATGTCCGCTTCAGGCTCTTCGAACAAACGCGCGGGAGACCCGCAGGAAGGCGTACCTGCAAAACGGAACCTCAGAAGCAGCGACACTGGGAAGCAGCCTGCGAAGTCTCTGTGAGTCTTACTGCACTTTGTAATACGCAGGCTGACAGCTATCAGAGAACCACTGCTTCCGTATGACCTGCCTGACCAGGTCAATGCCATCCTACCGAGCGAGATCTTCGGTCTCCCAAAATTCTCCAACCCGGAGTATGTGCAAGATGTTTTCGCCATCTTTGTAGCGACACCGAGCCAACATAACATCAGGGAGATGCACAAGGTATGGTTCAAGAGTCGAAGACCTACCGTTGATGAACTATGGGCATCTAGGCATCCTACAGACGGATTCGCAAGGACGAAAGCCTGGCAGATCTTGCGCAAGATCGCGACACTCGAGGAACTACTGCAGCAAGCCAGTGAGTCGCAGCTGGTTCAGAAAGTCCAGATGCTACTGCTGGATCATTTGATGCTCATGTGCATCGAGTACAATACGAACCACTATACCCTCTACTTTCCGGAATACGAGGCCCGGTTCTATGAATTGGTAGGGATTCTCGGGGTTGCTGAGCCTTTGGCGTCGGCACCTAGCAAGGAAGACGACATCAGACAACCACCAGGGGGTAACATCAACACTTTTATTGCTCCAGAGGTCAGAGCTAGGATCGAAGGATTGCGCGTCGAGCCTACGTCTGTGACACCTCTTGAGATGATCTCGGGCAATGATGAAGGCAAGGAGATGATTGAGGATGCGATCTTTATATCCACTCAGGCTGCACACCTGGCCTCTGAAGGTCTCGGCTCTCGAGGTATACTCCTCCACGGCCCACCGGGAACAGGTAAAACGCTTCTTGCAATGGCCAGTGCGGCACAAAGCCAGAATTGCAAGGTATACACTGTGTTGTCTAGCGATCTGATTGAAAAGTGGCAGGGCACAAGCGAGCAAAATGTTGCTGCTCTGTTCCAAATTGCAGGGGAGAACGCGCCCGCCGCAATCGTTATCGACGAGGTCGAAGGGCTTTGTCATTCCCGGCAATCCAGCTCTGGGTCCGGTGCTGAAAGCAGTATGCATAGAATCGCTAATGCTTTTCTAGCCTGCATGACCAAGTACAAAGGCGTGGTAGTCATCGGCACCACCAACCTACCCTGGGACCTTGATTCGGCTTTCGGACGCCGCTTTCGCACCAAGGTACACGTCGGCTTGCCCTCTGAGGCTGCTCGTCAGGAGATCGCTCGACGCCGGCTGAGCAGATTCAACCACAGCTTGAGTGGCGCTGAGATGAGACGCTTCGCTCAAGATTGCAAAGGCTTCACGGGAGACTCGATTGTGCAGACGATAAACGCTGCGCTGGAAAAGCTGGTCCGGGAGTTCAAGTCCGCCACTCACTTCCGACCTGTAAGTGCAAATTCTTCCAAGCGGTCCGTCTCTTACTAACGGCGATAGGTGAGCATCGAGGAAAGGCAAATGTACTGCCCTTGCGATGCCGGCGTTCAGGGAGCTGTAAAGCGTAAATACGAGGACTTCCAGCAGCTGGGCTCGGCCGACAAGGTCACAACGAGGGAGCTCACTGCCGATCTGCTTCAAGCGAGTGCCGTATACTTCAAAGCCGAAGTCCGAGCATCTGAGGCTGCTGACGCAAAACATCGCTTGTGGTCAGGCAACCAATATTACCGATGACTCCAACCTTGGTGTCACAGAGCAATCAGGCTCTTCTGTCAGAAATACCCTTCTGGCGAGACTGTATGAATCGCCCGGCGCTGGACATGGATGACAACCGTCCCATGGTGGCCGCTGGAGCAGGCTTCATACGGACTCTGCAATTATGTAGATCGGTGATAGAACAATATCGATTTACTCAAGATGATTTCCGTCGTGAGATTCTTGTTGCATGCTGCCATACCAATCCATCTTCACTTCGTCCTGCTCTCCTTGATATGATCAGCTCTCCTCTTACCCCAACAGCGAGATACCCTTCTAATATGCCAAACCGTCTCTACTAATTAGCATGGGTTGAGAACATAGCCAATCGACAGCATTGCGAAGTAGCACAGGCTTTGATGGCGTTGCGCTTTCGAGTTCGTGGCCGATTACTATCGTGGGATACAGCAAGTCACAGTCACTTTGAATCCACATTGATTAGTCGCCAAAGCTATTGTATTATAGGGTTAGACTAATACATTTCTGCTTCGATGTCCTCGCGGTTAGCGTCCAGTTCCAGTGAGGCTGCAGTATCGGTCTGGGTTGTTGACTCGACACCGGCCTGGGAGACCGCGTTACCGGACTGCTCCTTCAAGGACTGACTGTCTATAGATCTGAAGATCTGAGCTGCCGGTGAGCCTGCAGGGACTGTCTCTGTGGAGACAGTCACCCGTTGGGGGCAATATTGCACAACCTTCTTCTCCATATATTGTTGCACGTAATGCGTGCCCGCTTGCGCAAGGTTGGCAAAGCGGAATACCTGTTGCGATCCAGTCAGCGAGCCGTGAAGAAGCCCGGATGTACCATGCACTTACTCCTTTACCCTTCTCCATTGCAGCGATCTCTCCCTGGATCACATCTTCATGTGCCAGCCAGCCGAGCTTCTTGAACGACGTCAAGGTCTGCTTATCCTTGCTAGTAAGGCTAGTCAGCTTGTCATTGATCTGCTGTTCTGTAGTTTTCTGCCAGGTATCGGCAGCAGTCTTGACCTGAGCGTCAGTAGCATTGGGTTTGCCTTCCTTGTATTGTACTTCCCAGAGTGATCGAAACCGGGCAGCAGAGACCTTGAGGTCCTCGATAGTCGGGCCAGCGTATACCAACTGTGGACAGACGGAGATTGGTGACACCCAAGCGGAAGTTCTGGATCCGTATTTGAGGCACTGGAAGATCGTGTATCCTGCAGTGTCGTGGTCCCCAAAATACAGGAAGGGTGTGCGTTCCATGCGTTTGTTCGTGGACAGCAGGTGTATGATTTCCTTCGTCGCAGAGTCTGGGAAGCCGGCCGTCATAATGATGATGACGTCCTTGACGTCCAAGCTCTCTTGTAAGATCACCTCGGTGAGGTTCCTGTGTTCGACGACTATCACCGCATCGATCCTTCCGGGAGGCTTCGTTGTTCTCTCCATCTTCACATCCAGGCTCAAGATTGGCTCCGGTATGGCAGAGGTGCCCGTTGTTAGGGCAAGGTTCCGGCTGTATGGCCTATAGATGACCTTGTCAGCATTTTGCCATCGGGTTGATATGCTGGAAGAAGTGCCAGCCGTTAGGGAGAGAACTTACCGAGCAGGCTCCTTGTTCCGGTCGAGATAATGAAACACGTTAGTAATCAACTTTGTTTCAAGCCTAACGTGTTTGGGGATATGAATCTGACCGGATGCCTCCCCTTTGATGCCCAGGGCGATTGGATGAATCTTAAGGGTGAGAGCCAGATCCAGCATCAGACGCTTCAGCCGATCCAACTTCATCCCTAGTTTGGGAGAAACCTGTAGTGCGTCAGTGCGCAGAAATAGGGACAGTGAAAGAGGAAAAGCGTCGAAGGTCTGTCGCATGAGCGAGATGCTTGGGTAGTAGGGACTCACGTCCTTGTAGGCTATGAACCGAGCCTTGAGCGCCTGCTGCTCGATTTGCATGCCAATGAGAGTCTTAGCGATCTCCCATAAAGCGTAGAAGTACTGCCTATTTGCGACAGTGTTGATTTTACGCACCGTCTATGAGTATGGTCAGCATAGGAACAAGTGGGAAAGCGGAAACGGCGAAGCGTCAAACGTCTGTCGCATCTGCCAGCAATGCGGCGAGAGAGGTCGTATCTGCCAGCAACATGGCTATGTGATGTACTGCGCAATGCAGCGAGAGAGGCAGGTTGACTTACTAAATTCTCTCTGCGGCGGATCATGATTGCATCATCGCCCTGCTCTACCAAGCAGATTGCGCTCTTTGCCTTGCTGTTGGAGAGACAAAGACTCACCGAGCCTTTCTCGTCGAGAGTCGTGAAGAGCTTTTCGATCTGCTTCACGATCTCGCTGCTTGACGGCGCAGAGCGCCAGTCGAGAGACACAAATTCTTCAGTAGACATTGTTGCAGAAGATGAGAACTGTAGATGGTGCAGTGCAGTGTTACTTGATACAAAGATGTTGGGGAATTGTGGAGAGGGACGCGCCTTTGATATTTGAAATCGGGTGGACTAAAAGCACACTAACGGGAGAACTAAAGGATGGCATTGTATAAAGTATATGCAGATTTCGTCTGCCAGAGGACTCGGGATAACGTCAAACAGTCATTGTGTTCGAGTCGTTTTCGAAGCTGTAGACATCCGGTGCAAAGCTCAAGCATGTACAAAGGAGACAGTTTTGTCAACTTATTCTCGCCGTCCGGCGCAAGGCAAATAAGCGAGGCGGCGCCATGGTTTGGAGGGTATAGTAGCGACCCGGTGTAGTCACTCATACTGTGATACTTCAAAAGTACCGAATTCGACTCACTTCTCCAGTGTCCATGCGCAGGACTGACAGGGTATCGGTGAAAGGGGAAACAAGCATACGAGTCAAAGCCCCAGGGACTGACAAGGAGGTGTGTTTGGCTTCTGAACGAATCTCTATGAAATCTACCACGACATGGGGAAAGAAGAACGGTGGCAGATGTAAATGCTGACCATGGGCCACTATGCGTCTCACTGATCACAGTACTTGTTTGGGTACCGGCCCATCGCAAAGCGCAAGGACTCAGTAGATGCGGCGGCCAACTTGAGTGTTTCCTTCCCACGTACAACGTATCTTAAGATGACGCCAAGTCGCGTTGCTGGACCTCACCACGTACTTATCTTCAACTGGCTGGTGGTAGACTCAGAGAGAACCCTGACCATTTCCACATAATCCTCACCCAATTCGGGAGGTTGACCCCAAGTGCTATGCTGATGGACGGTGATGGTATCCGCCGAAAGAATCTGGGCGAGTTCTGAGAGTAGTGACTTTGAGTGCATGGCTGTGAGTCGGGTGCCTCGAGTATCTGCCAGATTGGTAGGAGAGGAAAAGGTATTGCGTCAGCGGTCGGTTGAAGAAGGCCTTCGATCTGAAGATTGGATGTAGGGAGAGGCAGCATGTAGAACAGCTCGAGCATCTGCCGGATCTGTAGAAGAGTGAAAGGTGGCGTGTCCCCGGTCTGTGAAGGAAGGCCTTCGATCTGAAGATCAGATTTAGTGGGAGGCAACAAGTAGACCAGGAGAAGCTGATGCTGGAATACATAGGATAAGCATTAAGTTCCAAGAATGGATGAGAACCAGGAGGCGCATACAGTTAAAGCACTCACCAGAAATTATTCCTGGGATGTTTCTGATATTTCCGTACAGCCATAAGTAGAGTGACGACTTGGAATACGTTGAGGTAAGACCAGCGGTGGCGCAGCGACCATCTCGTTCTGCGTAGGAGTCTTGTACCCAAGTGTTGAAGGATTGCCATGCGACTCATGTATCCGGTTATGCCTGTCTGGCACAGAGAAGTACAGAGAAACAGCTAGGATGCATTCAGCAAGCCGACGTGGTAGCTGGGGTTGACGGTAGGCAACTTACAGCTCAGTAGCCTCAACATGCGGTGCCCGTCTCGTCCGGCCAGCAACTCTGAATAGCAGTACCTCTCCGCTTACTTCAAGAGAGCAGCTTCGAACACCCTTCTCGCCCACTCATCGCTATCCGTTTGTGACTCCTTGCAGGCTTCCTTATTCATCGTACATCCACCGTGATTCCTTCTGCGACGGGTGTTCCAGTGAGATCATGTCCTCTGCTCTGCAGACTCCCGAGATTTATGGACCTGGTCCATTACCACGTGTATATAAGGAAGCCGATGTGGGTGGCAGAACATGCAGAGCGTCTAGGAGAGCCTCAATGGGTCTTCACAGGGTAGGCCCGTACGGAAGAGCTTTCCGTGCCTTGACGGCTTCAAGCGGTTGTGACTATCAGGCGGGGCTTCTGGGATTCCAAGGGCTTGACTTTCTGTTTGTCGTACAGGGCTTCCGTGCATCAGACGCTGATGATGTGGCACTGCTTCGAGATTCGAGGCAGCTTCATGAAGCTGAGTCCTGGCCTTCCTAGGTACTTGTGTAGGCCTCAGCCATCAGTGACTGTGTTGCTCCAACCTGTCCAAAGTACTTTGGGTGGTACATGTCGTCAGCCGCTGTTATTCGTTGACCATTCCAATGGTGAATGGATGGTGAGGGAACTGGGTTGGACCAATGGCGCTCTACCGCAGACGGGCTTAGTAGATCTAGAGGTTGCTATACCTCTTAACCGTTCTGCCTGCTGTGTGTACACTGAAGAGTCTCCGTCTGCATGGTGGTAGAGTTGCGCGATACCTTAAACCGGATCCCAGGTTGCATTCCTTCCTTCATCGATCACAGTTACGTCATGCTTGGTAGAAGCTGCTAAGCCCGATTAGGCAGGCGTGCCAGATGGGAATCCGAAGTACCACGCCAGAGACAACAGATATATTCGTCAGCGAGGCGCTCAGCAGTAGTGTTGCAACTCATTACCATGAAGTGCTCCTTGTATCTGCGGTACTGGTACCGGCGACTCGAGTAGGGAAGAAGGGAGCTACACTTCTCGGATGATCTGGTCACATAAAAGCTGATGGAAGAAACACAAGACAGGTTGAGGTAGCATGATTATTATTCTGCTATGACACGCTGCTCGATTATGAGTCCTACTACCGGCTACTGATTCAGAGACCGAGATTGCAGACTTCCAATCGGATTGCGATTGAGCCACCAACCATCCAGTTCCGCAATCATCCGCTCGCGAAGTACTGGACAGTCGAGACCCTTCAAAGTGTCAAGGGACCAACCTTCGACTATCCAGCGAGCGGTGCACAGCGTGAGGACTCCGCAGTCGTTGTTGTTCAGCTGCAAAGGCTGTATCGCTGCCTGCCTGGGCTCTATCGCCCCAGGACGCCAGGTTGGAGAAGCCCTCATCAAGCCTGCCGCAACCAGAGGCCAATGCTCCTCCATCTGATCTGTATACCCCGACTTGCTCGAGTAGAACCTCACCTGCCAACCGGTCCCAGATTTGAAGAGGTGGAACAGCACAAAGTGCTGCCTGCCAAATCGAGGGATGAAATGGTGCTCGACATCCTCTATTTTTGCGTCAGGGTACGATGATGGCGGCCACGAGACCCTACACAGAGTCAGTCTTCCATCTTTGGGTCGGTTTGTCGGGCATTTCTTGAATGCGAAACTTACATTGGATCATCGCTGACGGGCCAGTGCAACGACCAAGCATGCCACTTGGGCGATGCGCTCCGTGACTGCGAGTCGTCAGCGAAGTGCCCATTTCCTCCATGGCATATTAGCGATAGATAGGCATCGATGACGGCGTCGTCAAGCCACTCGCCAGCGAACAAGGTGCTCAAAGCTTGACTTCGAACTGGTACGGGGCTTGAAGTCATCCCTTGACGGGGCACCAAATCAGCTGCCGGATTATATCTACAGACCGGAGTCAGTATATCTTGCGCCTAGCCGAGAGGTGTATGTAAGAGTTTACCGTGTGAAGAATTGATTTCGCTCTTCCTGGCTGAGCGTTAACAATCGCAGAATCTCCTCATGTGTTGCTCCAGGAGGGGCTGGGGGAGGGGGAGGGGGAGGGGGCCTTTTGCCATCCTTGTCATCGTCTCCAGACCGCGGACGTTTCTCAGCGGAGCCCACTGGCGGCATTTGGATCGCAATCTGCTGCTCGAGATCACGCAACCTCTTCTTTAGAGGTTTGGCAGTGATGAGAGTTGGATCCTGGCTCGCCTGGGTGTATTGCCGTATCAGCTGCCACATTCGTAGGCACAGATCGAGCTTTTCCGTCTGGGTAGGCATCAGAGTCAGCATTTCGTGCTCAAGTCAATGCCTTGAATGCTCCAAACTTTACTTACTGCATTGGGCATGGATATCTGCATTTGGAAGGCTCGTGGCTCCACGTAATTGTGCGAGAACAGCTCCTCGAAGTCGCGATTAGCAACATATATAGTGAAGGCGAGGGAGTTTTTGAATGGCTCCATGGCCGTTGCAGGAACCTTCTCCGCAACCCACTTGCCCGCTTGACCCATTCGAGCAGCCGCAGGTAGGAGCCATTCAGACCCCATCAGATTGGCCTTCTGGGCCTCTGGCGCCCATGCTCTCAATTGAGCATTAAGGTGTTTTAGACTGAGCAACAGAGGGCCTCCATAGTGCTCCATGCCTAGGATTCATCACATGGTCAGTAAAAGAGTCTCGTATGTAGTGCTCAGGCCGGTTTCTCGCGATTACACACAAAGCGATCCTCAAGCCTCATTGGTGGTTTCCTTCAGGTACTGATTGGTTGAGATGTCCAGCGTGGATTTGGGTAGGCGTTGCACTCCTTTGCACCTCCATTCTCGTTGGCGCAAGATCGTGACTTGTGTATGACCACACCTCTCCTGGGTATGCAATCCAAGAAGAAACGGCCTGAGTATAAGGCATGCCACTAGTCACGTACCTTTTCCAGACTGACCAGCTGCCCGATAGAATATGTTCACGGAAGCCCAGACAGTCAGCAGCTCCGGCCTCCCTTTCAAGATCTGAGGTGCATCCGGCAGTGGGAGCTTACCCATCTTTGCTTGTGCCATAATGATGTTCCTTGGCCAGTCTTGATGCAGTTGAATAGTCGAAGCGTCTTTCTGTCTGAAAATATCGATTGCTGTATGGCGATTGAAGATATTGAGAGTGCTTGGAGAAAGATGCTGTAGATGGTTGTGGAAGTTCAGAAGGGCAGGATTCAGAAAGGCGCGTCAAGCACTACTAGTGCGGCTCCTTATCTGCTATTTGAAATACATTCAATCATCTCATACTTTAGCCAGACTTCCATTCCCAACCATCTCTGAATTCTACATTAACTTTTACAACTATCTCACGAACTACCACTGCCATCATGTCTTACAAACCAACTGACGGTAAACGTGCGCAAGGGAAGATCCAGTACCCTCCAGCGCCACTCAGCAACAAGGCGGTCAACAGACGCACTCACAGCGGTCCTCCCAGTGCAAACTCCCAGTGGTCAGCAGGTACGTCTAATTCGACAGCTCCCCGCAAACACGCGGTCACTTTCTGGCTATTGGCTGATTGAGAACCCCCAGAGGTAGCTAAAGTCCTGCGATGCGGGTCAAAGGAGTACAGGAACGGAGAAGGGTACAAGACTCAATTCGAGTACTCGGACCAGGACAAAGCCAAGAGATGCACCCTTCTCGCAAACGGCAACTACAAAGAGTTGACACTGAGTTTAGTGGTGTCTGCTGTGATCAACGACCCTTCTCCAGCGACGCTCATCCGGTTCACCATCCCAGATGATAACAATTTCGTCAGCATCCTCCTCTTCGACCAATCCCGAAGCATGGACGTCCATCTTGACCCCAAGCCCAAGACAAAGATGGCTACCAAGGCTCGAGCTGAGGGAGACTACTGGGCCATATACTTCGGTGGTCATACCGAGCCAGAGCTCCGGCTCGCCAAGGCGATGCTGCGTCGCGTCGAGCAAACGACGCTGGGGATGCCTGACGCGTGGTTCAAATACCGCAACTACTTCACCAAGACTCCGAACACCGGTGATGAAGCTGACGAAAGCCAACAGAGCGGCCAGCCATCGGTCAGGGTCGGCGAGAACACCGTGGACCTGGGTCACGGCCACAGCATCAGGTTCACCGGCGCCCTCGCCTCGTTCGAGTGGCTTTCCCTCTCCGGACATCAAAACATCCGGCCAGCACGCCCGCCTGTCGAGGACGAAGCCACCGTCGAGCCGCGCAACCCCAAGGCAGCAATAACGCGGGGACAGGCTGCAAAATTGGGCTCGGGCTTCTCTCATAGCCACCTAGAACACGGGGTATTGGTGACAGGCAGTGGTACGTACCTGTGGAAATCCTTCCCATTTGCGGTTCATCACTAGTGCTTTCCGAACATGGCCGGGCCAAGCGCATCGGATCACGAACGCGTGAATAATATCCCAGCACTACATCTTTTGGGACACTGTTACGTTGCTTCGAGTGCTGACTTCGTCCTTCTTCGTACAGGCACCAAGAAGCAGAAGGCGGCGGCCAAGAGGTCAACGAAGCTCACTCGTCGTCAGGCACAACGAACGGAGCGGATGGCGGAGGAGGAGGCTTCCGAGGAAGCAACAGCGGCAGCTGCTCAACGAGCTGCAGAAGAAGAGGCTGCTGAACAAGCAGATGCTCTGCAGGCTGCTGCAGAGCAACAATTACGAGAAGAGCAAGCCGCAGAACAAGCCGCTGAAAAGCGGGCTGCAGGCGCCTCCCCGTCGATCAATAGCCAGATCGACAACAGCGAGGGAGGGACTGACAACGGCGCTGAGAAAGGAAGATCCTATGAAATCAAGGGTCTTTCCGGCAAACGTGTCAGAGCCGGCATCACGCAATACCGTGTTGACTGGGAGCCCACGGAGGATGAAACCTTCGAGCCAACCTGGGAGCCCGAGGAGTTGATCGACGAGGCTGCCATCGCAAGCTACGAAGCATCCTCTGGGGGTAGGCGTCGTCGTGGCAGGGGGGGCGGCAGTTCTTGAGGCACTGACCAATTGTGTATAGTTGCGCTGTGAGAATACAACTGCATTGCTCCTTCTAATACCTTAAGCTTTATCCTGTGACTTGTAAATTCGATGCTTCGCAATGACAAATTCTTGTAAAACTGTCCACTGTCGACTACCACCATCATGGGCAACCTCAATCGAGTGATTTATACGACTAGATATCAATCACCAAACCGGAATTGATACCCAAGCAAGCTACGTAGTTGTACATGTCCATCCCGAGTGTTGAGAGCTGGCGAGCTTTAAATGGCCAAAAGTTGCAAAAAAGGAATGGACAGTGGGGGTATCGATCCCCCAGAGGTCTCCCAGTGGAGTACCACGCTTTACCTTGAGCTAACCGCCCTGATGATACTCTCTTATCCCTTATTTTCAACATATCGTTTACAGGGTTGGCGCTTTCAGGTGTTAGCGTTTACAGCTGCCGTCCACACAGTGGCTGGGTTTATGATGACGTCACGTCACCGATGAGACTCTATATTGCTATAATTAATTGATGGGCGTTCAATGAGAATCATGTCTAATAGACTATACCTAGACGAGTGCGCAAAGCCGTGATGGACGTCTACAATCCTGCAATGTGATGGTACGCGTAGTGTGGACGATCGCTCTGAGCTCCGAATCGAGCGGCTCGCTTTTTGCATCGGACCTCTTGAGACAGGAAACCCAGCAGCGATGTACTTTAGCTGCACTGAGTGGATGCAAGCTTGAGGCTTCGGCAAGGATCTTTACGCTGGGTGGCAAAATACCTTCCGGATCCAGAGACAGCGATTGGATACATAAACGCGATAAACGCTGTCGCAACCTCATCCCATCCCCAGCCGTCTTATGCAGGTGGTGAGTAGATTGTGTATAATCGTGGAGTAACGGTGTGACATCATCGCAACGTACCGGAAGGCAAGTGGGAAAGTAGCTGAGAGGGACGAATCATCCCTGGCATGACAATGCTGGCGAGGCGGGCAAGTCTTCAGATCGGGCATTTACAATCAAGCAGGTCACATGTATCACACAGGCGAATAGAGTAGTTCCCCTCGAAAGCTTCCCAGTGCTATTGTGCGCAACCGAAAACGCCTGCGAAGTAGAAAGACCGTGAACACTGCGCTTCGATCACGAGCTAGAACCTCCTTGACCTCCACGGCTGTCCCAGTAATGCGGCGCTCTGTATCGCCCAGTGGGCTTGGGAAGAGCTTCTTCGAATGCTTCCTCACCGCGCTCGCGCTCATCGCGATGGAGGGGCACAGGACGCTCTTCAGTAATGCGATCCGTCGGGTCCACATCCACCTCCATTTCACCGGAGGTATTGCCTCCAGCGTTCGCTGCGTTTCCGGGGGCATGATTATTGCCCCCAGGTCCAGCTACAGCGCCGGAGGGTAGGTTCCCTCCAGTCGCCCCGGTGGCCTGGCTATTGGCCCCAGTATTCGCAATCCCACCGCCGAGGTTGTCTCCGGTGCCGGTGGTATTGGCACCGGGGGGGGCGGGGGCAGTTATTGGTAGAAGGTTACCAGCCTCATCTCTCCTCAAAAATCCCCCCATAATCAGTCGCTGGAACATATCTTCCGCAACCGTATTCCTCATCCTCTGATGTCTGCCAGGCCCGTGGCGCTGCTTCTCTACCCGATTATTGTTGCCGGCCGGTCCTTGACCTCGGCCAGCGGAAGCCACCGCAGTGCCTGCACGTCCACCCGTGCCGCCCATACCACCCATACCACCTATGCCGCCCATGTCGCCCATGCCCGGATGATGATAGACGTTTATAGTCTGCGCGCGGAACATGTGGTGAGGAAAGGTGCCGCCGCTGCCTGTAGCGTCAGCTGCACCGCGACCACGACCACGACCGCGACCGCGACCACGAGACGACGCTCCTCCACGACCACCAGTTGGCGCCGCAGGTTGAGGGCAGGGCCCGGGGCGGTGGATGACATTGCACAGCTGGCATCGAGGCCAGCATGCGCTCTCACCGTGCCAGCGATTATTGCAGCGAGGGCACCTCTGAAAACCCCTCCCGCCCGCATTGCCGCCATTGTTGCCGCCATTGTTGCCGTTACCATTTGGGGCCGGGGCTTGGCCCGCGGCAGATACTACACCAGTCGACATTGTTATGAGCTGCCAAGACGAGTCAGTCAGAGTCCTATCTCAGAGAGGGGTGGAATGGCAGAGGATTCATGCGACGACATGAAGCCCAGTAGGCTTGTCGCATCATGCGCACAAGGACTCACAGTTCGATTTGAATTTGAGCTGAAGCAGCAAGTCAGCAAACGCTACGTACTGGTCATTGCTCTGAAGTCGCAGCAATGCAGGCGTTGACCATCGGAACAACAAATGCCGCCCAGGATCGAATCCAACAACAACCACAGGGGGAAACTTACTTGCAGAGTTGCTTGCTTGATATTCAATGACTCTTACTATTGTCAGCTCGTATCTCCGTCGTTTAGCATTGGAATCTGTGGCATACCGAGACTGTGATAAGAGGTGTTGGGGGGAGAAAGAGGTGAAACGGGCAGAAAGTAGTATTTGTGTATGTCCTCTAACGCGCCGCACTAATAAGTACGGCGCGATTTGTCAACTGATCCACACTTGCTCTCCCTGTTAAGTCACGTATTCTCATGGCATTGCTTTGCCCCTGCTGGCTACTGGCATCAACAACTTAGAAAGCTCATACCCTCGTCCCTTCCGCAATCCAACATACACCACCATTCCAAGGCAGCCCAACAACTGGCTATGCATCGAACCATCACTCCCGGAATCACTCCCGTTCGCATCCTCTCGATCACCAACCAACACGGCACTCCCAACCTCGCACCCTGTCCCTGGGGTAGTACGATCAAGCTAGAACTCCTCGAGGACCGGCATCAAGCTCTCTTGCGTGAAATTGAGGCTGCTCCAGCACTCAATGGCCCGATGCTTCAATCGAGTTATAAGTGCTGACGATTAATTCCCTACGATCGTTCTCCGTTGTCTCTGAGCACTACGTAGCGACTGGCGACGATTCTCGATCTTCAGCGATTGCTCGCGTCGTTCAATCTCGAACCACTTGCGAAACTCGGGCGAGATGTCGACATCGTCTTTGCTCTTAGCATTTAACTGCATGTTCTTGATCCTTCCTATAACTTTCCAAAGCCTGGTTCTAGATCGATCGAACATCGCAAAACGAGCCAATGTCGACGCAGAGCCAGCTCTGGCAAAGAAACTTGACAACGACACTGTTTGCCCGATGGATTGTATGTTCCATCGGTGGGCTTTTGGCTTCGAGCATGGAGGCTTTGAGATTAACAAGTCTATTATGAGGGAATATGTAGTCAAGGCTATCATTGAAGCTCCGGAGAGGTATCTACTAAAGGTACGGGATCGTTACTATGAAACTGCCGAGCAGACATCGAAGTGGATAGAGGAGGAGCGTGCACCTGCATCGACATCCCCCGTTAGACAGAGGGGGGTAGATACAGCTCTACAGGAGCTCGCCGGGGGACTAGATAAAGGGCACAGGAGGGGAGGCTGTGACGGTAAGGTGAATTGCGAGGATGAAGTCAAACGACGACAGTAACTACGACCCTGATCCCTGGCAGAGTGCCACCAAATATAGTGGAAAAGTCGGTTTCAATTGACCTGGACACCACGTATACGGTCGTTTTTCTACACAATCTGCTTTTGAGAAAAATCATGCATGTAGTACAGTGTTACTACTATCTTATGAAATCAAAGACTTCCTCTAGATTATTGTGCCTGGCAGGATTTACTTATTCCTGAACCACGGAAAGCAGAATACGAGGCGATAAGTTGGGCAGGGAAACACTCTTCAGTCTGATAGAGCAGTACCTTAAAATATCCAACCCCATCTAGTAAGTGAAATGCTAGCCTAGTTTGGCCCTTTTTGTACCACTACTCCCTAAACTCTGTCGTCGCACGAGATCGGCGCCTTTTTGGCCGCTTTACCTTTGCAGGCTCGGACAGTTCTGGCTGCTTTGTTTTTGCAAACTCGATAGGGGGTCTCCCGCTTCTTGGGGGGAGATATCACCTGCGCGTGGTGCTCGGAAGCCTCCATGAACATTTCGGCATTTTGTTGAGTCCAGTCCTGCAGGTTTCGTAGCCTTCGGCGGCCATCTTTGAAGTGTTCAGGATCCTGTTGGATGTTCGCGTCGAACACGAGATACTGGCGATATTGAGTAGCTTTTGAGATTGGATCCTCGGTCGTATAATGCACCGAAATTCGAAGGTAATGACCGTCACTAACGAAGCTGCCCACATAAGCCATGCCAGGTTCAGTGGTCTTTTGCATAGAGAGTCGAGCAAGGTCCCTGCCATTAACGAGACATGCTGCGGCGTAGGCAGCTTGTTGTGATCCAGTGGCCAAATTGCCCCCCAGCTTCTTGAATTCCCCAACCAGATGCGCAAGAGCGATGGGGAAAGTGACTGCGGTGGGCACTGCCGAGTCTCCGAGCAGCTCGACGGTGGAATTCTGATCAAAATATTTCTTGAAGTAGCCTTCGACCCAATCGGGTGTGGCAGCGGACAGACCGTTGTTGAAGCCGACGTTGATAGGGAATCTGGAAAATTGTTGGTCATGTTCGATCTTGTACACGCCGTACTTGCGTCGTTGTAGAATATTGTCCTGTAGTGCGGATTTCACTCCCGGCTCGCCTGGCGCCGTTTCGGCTTGTTGTTCATACGTAGTAAACTCTGTTTGCCCAGGGTCTGGAGACTTGCGATCCTGCCCAAGGAAGAGTTTAATCTCTTCGAGATTCAGGGGTGGCACCGACGAATTATGTAGCAGGATCCCATTCTCCAGTGCAAGGCGAGGAAACCGAGGATCGGTCGTTGGTACTAGCGCCGTGTCGCACCCAGGGGGGCCCGGCGATTGACTAGCTCGGGGGCCTCTCTTTCCCATTTCCGCCGCATCGTGCAACGACAGGTTTGTCTTGGTCAGCGACGAAGAGGAAGTGTCCGATAATGTAGCTGTAGCTTCCGCAGCAGATGTCTCCGAAGATTCGTGGTCGCCTAAAGATGGCGAAGGAGGACACCCTAAGCGTGGAGACCGGTCTGAGGCTGAGGCTGGAGGGTCGTGTGCGTCAGTAAACTGTCTGCAGATAGATATGAGAAGGTTGAAGGGGGGTTCAGCTCCTTTTACACACCGTGACGCCGCTGTAGCTTCTGCGAACGTCGAGACTGGCTCGACCGTGTGGATTTTCGAATGGAGGACTGCGATGGCCGCGTGGAAATGCTAGAAGACCACGATGAGCGCGTGGAAAAGCTGCTGGGGGGCGTCTTCCGGGGTTTATAAGTCGTTTCCATGGTTCTTTGATGAATCTAAACGGCAAGACAAGGGACAGTGTTGCAGAGTCAGACAGCTGACTAAGTCTCGGGCTTGATGTGATGCTCCTGATACTTTACACAAGGCAGTGCTGCAGCCGTGCAGGTCAGACAAGCCTATGCTGGTGCGGACAGAAGGACCGTGCGCCCGTGTGAGGTGATGCTGCTTGCTGCCGAGGAGGGACAAAGCAACGAGCAGCTCGACATCTTATGCTGCTGCAAGACAAAAGAAGAGGGCAACGACGAGCATCCACGTACGCGGCCGCGAGGCCATTGTTCGTCGACAAAGAAGTCGATTGCCAATCTTTACCTTGACCAGCACACATAACGACGCATGCAGCGAGATCAATCTTCTAAGTTGGTCGCCTGACCTGCGTTGCTGGCTTGCGACCTGGATCCGGTGGTTTTTCCTGGGCGGGCACAACTGAGTGCAGGGCGAGAACAAAGAGGTTTGAGGGATGGGGAGGGGACTGCCACCACCGGACGTCATAGCAGAACAAAGAGAAGTCAAATCCTGGCCAAGTCCCGAGACTTCTGATCTTGTGGTTCGAGACAAAGCACGTCATATTATCGCGGTCAAAACGCTTGCGAATGCTTGTCTGTTGAGCTACTGCTTGTTGGATGCTGTGATAAAAGGTACATGATCAAAATGTACAAACATGCGTTTGCGCGGTATCGGCTGCCTCATTGTCACAAAAGGACTGCTGCGTAGCCAACACAAACACCCCGAGGCAGCCGAAACGCCTCCTATCTATGCGACAGGAATAACGGCGTGGGTGGGCGGGCAAGAGCGAGAAGCAAGGAGGAAAGAAGAGGAGAGCGGGTTGATCACACACGAAATACATGTAGTATGTGAACGACCCAGCCACACCCCTTGATCTCCGCATCCTTAACACTAGCCAGCCGGGTGCTCGTCGGCCCGAGGAGGGGAACCCACTGTTACCCGAGGAACATCGCTGCGCTAGAGCTATGTTCGCGACCCATCCACGCAGCACAAATGTACTTACAGAGAGTACCCCTGTCCATTCTTTATTGCTGAGTCTGACGTCAAAGTCTTTCGTATCTCTGAGTGTCCAGTACACGGGAAGGATATCTTCTCCCACAAGAATGGCTCTTTACTCAGAGGTGCCATCCTGCATCAAAGCTCCGACAGTGGCCGAAGAGAGGGTGACAAGCCTCTTTGTGGAGCACTCCCATCCGACTGTCTGACGTCTTTCTATCTGGTCCAGCTGGAGATGGCCCGCTAGCTGTCATCGATCTCTTTCGCGTGTTCTAGGATAGGAAGGTGAATACCCTCTCTGGACTGATACATTGGGGAATGGCGTCCTTTGCTCGACGGCACAGACACAAGACAGGCAGATGCCGCCGAGCGTGTAGCAGGTCACGTCCGCATGATACCTGTATTTCCTGGTCTTGTCCCGCTGGACAAGAATGATCGCACAGCATAGCAGAATCGCATCAGACGAGCGTCGATCGTAGTCTCTAGTTCCGTGAAGCTTGAAGGTGACCCCAGTCAAACTCCTGTTTCATCTTTTGGTTCTGCATTTTCCTTCAACTGCGCGGACATTACCCCGGCAGTATCCGGATGGGGAAGGGTCGGATCTGTCTCGCGATATATTCTGCTCATCTCATGGATAGGAACATAAGTGAGCTCACGATTAGCCAACTCGGACCAAGATGGCATCAAAAAAGGGGATAAATGCAACCGGTGTGAGGATCTTTTCGCCGACTATGCAGCTCGGTTGGCGCTCAGGCAAGGTGTTCTTGCCTCTCGGTTTCTATATACATCTTAGGTGCTTGGGCGATTAGGCCTGCTCGCTTGCCTCAAATAGAGGCCGCTGGGGACTGGTACATAACTAAAAGTCAACCGGAAGGGTCACTCGGACCTACGAAGCCGCCTAAAACTCCCCCACGCCCCAAGACAATCCTCGCCAAAAGAGGAGGCAAGTAGCAGTCCTAGCAACGGTGATGCGAAGCGTGCGATACGACCTCATAAAAGAGGCGTATATGCAGTATAGTTGGTCCACGGCCATGCAAAAGATTTACCGCCATTCAGAATGTAGCGGATCAGGTATATTTTCCTCCATCTCCTCCTCCTCCGTCTCCTCCTCTTCGCCCTTCCTTGCTAATTTCCTGTCGGTCTCTGGAAACAGCATGATCCAAACGCTAAGATTATCCTGACCCAGGCGTAAAATACGGGCGACAAAATCTTCGGGATAGAGCCTAATGGAGGTGAAGGTCTCGCTGCCTAATTTGGCCGTAAGGCGAAGACGATAGAAAGTTGTAACGCGGAAGAGCTCCATCTTTACAGGCAATGTAGCAGCGCTGATGACGATGTAGACATACATCTCGAAGCTGCGGATCAATTTCGATTATGTTCTTTGGCACGGGAGCATCGAGCAGCACAGCTCAGCGGCGGCCATGGAGGAGTAGTCGATAACGAACCTCGCGATATCCTTGACATCCAACCTGCTGTGTATGGAGGGAACGCAGACGGGCGACCACCACATTAACTAGTATGGTGGCCAAGCTTAATCTTCCTCGTCTCTAGCACTAGCCCCCCCACTGTCATGCAGGGCTCTTTCGTTCAGCTTTGGAAGCGCGGGGTTCGAAAACCAAAGAGAAGAACAGCAGCGTGACGAAGGCAACACAAAAGCCTTGAAGAACGAAAGATAGCCCCCTTAGCCGGGACCTCCTTAGCCGGGACCTCCTTAGCCTGTACATACTACGCCAGTCCTGGCGATAAGACGTCGATCAACAGATTCCCTATTCCTAATCAAACGAATATCTCCGACGAGATAGAAGAAAGCAAGTGAAACAAGCACGGGTTTGAATTAGGGGGCATTTGGGCGCGATGGCATACTTGACAAGGTGGGCCCGGCATCATCGTCCGCTAGCTGAATATGGAGACACGATTTTGCAACCCCGTCGGCTAGAAACCCTACCAGCCCATTAGGATCGATATCATCCAGGACCCCGTTGCCTACTGCAGGGAAGCGCGATTTCGATAGCGCCGTCTTCTGCAACTCCGATCTAGCTTCGGCAATCACGCAGACCAAGAGGTGGAGGAACCAGTTCAATTGTCAATTCAACGCCGGAGCCGAGTAGCTTGTTGCCCCACGGCGCTCTCAAGCACGAGCTTCTCTAATTCCATGAGCGCGCCATTGAAGATTATGTGTTGACCCTTAGTGAAACACATAGAGCAGGCTAGAAAGAAGCGAAACGGCGCGCTAAGGAAACAGCGCAGACTGTCGAACCGGTGCAGACAGCTGGCTGCAATGGCGAAGGAAATGGTTGCACTGAGTGGGAAGCTTTCGGCTATGACACGGGAACGGAATTTCATCCATCTTCTTCGCCCTCCCAGGGGTTCTCTCCCAGCCTATGCTTCTGGGGACAAATTAGAAAAAGCAATAATTTAGTGCGGATTGCTCTCCCTTGCAGCTGGTCCAACACATATTGTCTGCTCTGCGAACCGTGTCCTGTTGTCGCAAGGGACAGCTTAACCCGAACTTCTGTCATCGATGATTAAGATGATGGTGCTTTCACAACTTCACTAAACCATCTTCAGATATTTTTTTCAGGGTCTAGCTGTCCATTGGGCTCCAGAGTTCGTCCGGTTCGTCGTCACAAGTAGCTCCTGCATCCCTCAGTATGCGTTCAATGACGTGATCCCCATTCCTCATAGCCCAAGACAGTCCACTCTCGCCATCAAAGTTGGTTTCTTTCGCATTAGCACCGGCGTCCAGAAGCTCCTTCACGACCTCTCTTCGTCCTGCCCATGCAGCTACCTGAAGCGGCGTAGATCCAAACACACCACCGGGTTTCTCGAGATCAACAGTCCCCTGAGTTTGCAACAATAACCTGACCAGTCGTACAAGACCAAAGCGGGCAGCGTAATACAGTGGAGTCGAGGATTCGATGTTATAAGTTGTCATGGGATTGAACGCTTGGACCCATGCACCAAAGTTGCCGCCACGAGGATGACGGTGGGTGGCGAAGAAACGAAGGACGATGTCCTTGAAAGCTGTATCACGCAAGTCTGCGTACTCCAGATGATCGAATAATGTCTCTGCAATGTACGTGAGCAAAGGCCAGCTGCCGAGGCGTCGAATGAGCTCGCGCTGGTTCGAGCAGCAGCCGGAGCTGAAAGCTGGCAACATGAGGTAGTGGATGCAGCGTCGAGGCAGAGCCTGAAAGACATCTTGGGAGTCCATGTAGTAACTCCTGACATCGCTCTCTCGAATGTCTTTGGAGCTCAGATAATCAAGGACCGACGAGTGTGCTAATGTGACAGTTGTGGTGCGGTGGTCGTAGCTAATGAGACTGCTACAGAGCTCCAGGGTACCTCTTGGGTTCAATAAGCGGACGTCTTCGTTGATTACAACCTGATCCTCATCTATGATAATGGCCTCGCATAATTCCGTCAAAGTCATAGGCATCATGGCTGACGATACCCAGAAAAGCATCTGCCTGGCGGTCTCGGCATCATCTGAAGGTATCCTGGACAATATACCTTGATATGTTTCGGCGAGTGTTCTGGGAACATTTGCGAGCGCATTGTGAATGTCCCTTGGGGTCTTTTTCCATGTCAAAGCCTCCAATTGGCATTGTACCCATCTAAACCTGGTGACACAATCAGCTTCTCTTCGGCAAGTCCTGAGAGCTACATACACTCCGTGGTTGCCGCTCTGCAGTTTTGAGCTAATTTTCGCCCTCAGAGTATCCGGAAGGTTGGAGAGATGGGGATCATTCTCCAGCCAATCCCCGATATAGATTTGAATATCTCGGGATATACCTCCTCTGTCCATGGCAACCATTTCGACTTCCTGGGGCTCGAAGGATTCATCTAGTTCTTCAGTACTCGACATCATTATGCGCACGAAAGGGATGTTTCGGAGAAGATTCTTGATCAAGTCCAGCATTTTGCGCGAATGCTGACTTTCATTGATTGCGTCCAGGAACAAGTATGCTCCCGATAGCTTCACACCACCTTGAGATAAGATGGTGTACCCTTCCTGGAGGCTCATTTTGTTTTGCATATGTCGACGCTGACTCTTACTGGAGAGATATTGCTTGTTGACGTCTTCCCAAAGAGCTGGAGTATCCTCACAAAGCTGAGCCAGGAGCGATGCGATAACAGTGCGTACGTCATGAGTTTCTTGATGTGAGAAGGAGCAGTAAAAGCATGCCAATGGCAGATTGCGGTGATTATCCTCCAAGACGGTTCGGGCACGTCTGACCGCCGCAGTTCTTTTCGAGGACTTAGCAAGGGGATATTGATCGACAGAAGATTTGCCAAGCTTACAGGAGAGTTGTTTTACCAGCGCCAGCTAATTCCACACCATTTCAGCGTAAGCCTTCGGTAGCATATTCTGAACTGGACGCTTACGTTTTGCGCGGAGCCAAAGAACAGGAGGACTGGTACCATCTAGCCATTTTGCGAAGGCTCCATCCAGAAACCACTCGCCGGTACCCTCAAGAAAAACTTCCAGTGAGCGCTCATAGATTGGAGCCGGGTCGAATGGAGCAAGCCATTCCGTGACTGCTTTTTTCTCCTCCGCTGGACCAGGGTTACTGACAGAATAACGTCGCACATGGAAGATGAATACCTGACTGCCAGCGCTCCTGCGCCGCCACTTGCTGCTTCATTGAATTCTCAATGGAGCAGATTTGGGCGTAGGAATTTCGGCACATCACCCTTACGAGTTAAATCAGGTTCAGAACCTGACTGTAGGACTAGCACCACTTACATGTTGTCGGACGTTGTTGCGAGCACAAACCAGGATGTCAAGCGATGCAATCGCTCCACATAACGCTTGACGTCATCCTTGATGAAAGGCCATTTCAATCTCTGCAGCGATGCCTTGAGACCATTTGGATTTTTGCCAAGTGGAGTCAGTAATTCTTTCACGATTTTCTCGGCTGATGCTATCATCTCTTTAAACTCGGAACTCGAGAGATTCGGTGAGGTGAGGACGGACGATGGCATGCCTGATCCTTCGGAGTTGTCGCTGGAAATGAGAGAAAGATTCATTTGAACATGGTCTAGAGCCGCTTTTAAAGCAAGCAGTTCACTGCATAATTGGTTGATTTCGTCCTTTGACTCCCGAACGCCATCGGCGACATTGTACACTGCTACGAGAATTTGCTGGATGGCTGCTGTAAGCCCGATGATCGATACTGGATCCATACCGACGGTACATAGCGAGACTACTCGGAAGATATCTCATGGAGCGTACAAGTCAAAGGAGGCAAGACGCTGGAATGCTTTTTAGCTTTCCTCTACCGACATCGTTAACATATGGGTCAAGTTGTCACGGAGCTCGAGCTCCCGTGCCCTGGTAAAAGATTTCGAAAGCTCAAATTACTTGATGATGGCGGCGCGAGGTGACGAGTTGATGGAAACAAGGTCCTTATCTGTGTGTAAGCACTTATGGCTGCAGTGTGGTCTCGGCTTGGCGTTCCAGTCTTGGCAGCAATATCAAGCCTAGACCAGAACCAGTAACTTATAGGGCTGAGGCGTCGTTCATAGCTACGTTCTACTATCCTTCTACACGATCAATTTAAAGCCACAGCAGCGCAGGTCCATCTCCAAGAAGCAGAAGATTTGGAAGGAAAACGGGGCAACTTGTGTACCTTCCTCCTACGTCATACGGCGATGACGACTCATCCCCTTCCTTCGCTGCGGCGCTGTGAAACAAGTAGGATCCGTCTGCTACTGACAGGATCGGAATTGCTTCCTCCTGTTTGGTCGTGTTGTTGGGAACCTCTCCTATCAGATCTTAACCTCAGTGCACTCTCTACGTGGCGTCAAGGTCGCTCCCCCGTATCCTGCCGCGTTTCCTACGGCGCAGTTGTTGCTGCGTCAGACATTCTCCTGATCAGACCTGTGTACTGGCGGCGCTATGCGCTTCTGTTTCGTGAAAGTTGGTATGCGCTCAATAATCCAGCATCATAGATGAAGTCTACCTAAAACCCGATAACTACTGAACGTGTCCAGACCGCGATATCCTCCTGATCAGATCCGTTTACTAGCGTCGTCATCCGCTTTCGTTCCGTAGAGGAAGTTGGTGTGCGCTGAGCTGTTCAACATCACTGTTGAATCGCATGTAAGCCCCGGTTACTGCTGGGCGTGCCCGCCCCGTGACAGCTACCAATGCATTGCAATTATTGACATTGCGTCGCCTTCCATGGCCATCATGTACAGTCTTGAGGTTCTGGTCTTATTCGGATCGCCATTCTCTGAAGGGTTTAGAAGCTGAAGTGCTGGGCCACATCGTTATTGCTTCGGGGTAGCATGCGCGAATCCTCCAGCATGGCGGTGTACGCATCAGAAAACCAACGCAACGGACTTACCGATCTTGGCACATCGCGATGCGACCTGTCAACTAGGTCGATAGGCATTAAAGAGATCTCTATCATCTTCGTTAAGGCCCATCCTTGCAAATTTCTCTTACTAATAATTCCTTCGTGTCTGCTAGTCAGATCCCTTTACTGTTATTCTCTGATACTGCCGTGTTAATCGTCCTCCCGTTGTTCATTTTCTATACCCATCTGCTGGTCAGAACCCTCAATTATTAATCTATAATACTGCCTGCTTAGATTACCTTCTAATTCCTACTTATTCCCTATCTGCTGGTCAGAAATCGAATTACGGCAATCATGAGACACTTTCTTTCCTCGTCGCTTGTCATTGGAAGCCTCGCATGGTATTCCGCAGCTCTGCCGCAACCGCAAGGTTCCGCCGCACCTAGTTCCATTACCAGCTCGAGTACTGCGTCTGGTACGCCTTCCAGTACACAATACCCTGCCCTCGCACCTAGCGCTACCATCGTGAATGGCGCGGGGAGCGTGGAGGAAATTGCTCGAAAGCAGAACACCAATAACTGCTTCTCGTATTACCCTCCCGGCTACGGTCCGGGGCCTACGCAACAATGCAAAGACGTCTGCGGTAATAAGACAGCCGAGGCTGCTGCCCAGGGTGATATACCGTCGATCATGTGCAACGCTAATAATTCGCCATGGCAAAGGGCGGACGGTGGTATGTAGGAATATCTCCGGGGTTGTGCCTCCCCATCAAGTGCCGCAACTAATTATTGATGATAGAGGGTGCCACCATTATGCATTATCCTGATCCAGGAAGCCCTCCCATGGTTTGTGGGGGACATTGTACATGCAATGATCCCTTGCTTAATGACTTGGCAACAATCTTCTTAGATGCGCTGCCGCTCATAGCAAATGTGCAGAATCACGATCTGGGGCTGCCGAACCAACGCTGACATTGTCCCTTAGATCGGATTCGAGCTTATTATGAACTCCTTGCACTCGTGGCAGAATATGGGGCGATGGCAATCCCAGGTGTAGGACAGGCGGTCGATGCCGGAATGAGTGAGTGCCAACCTGCTAAAACCTCCAAGACCTGACGCATCTAACACCTTCTCAGTTGCCGGTATTCAAGCGGCGAAATTGGCCAAATACTCGTTTGATGCTACTTCAGACGCTGTGAGTGCCTTCCAAACCTGGGCTGACCCATGTGGGCCGTCCCAGCTGCCACCAGATGTTCAGAACGTTTTCGACATATTGGGTTCCGCAGATGATAAGGTGATACCGAAAGGAGGATGGAAGCCTCCAGCGGGGTTAAAGCAGGGTGGTGGCAAGGGTAATTGAATGATGGGCAGGGGGAGCCACACCGCTTGCACCTGCTGGACCTACTATATCGATATCTTGAGTAAGCTATTTGGCAGTTTCGCAGCAATCGGGTACGGACGGCGCGACCAAGAAAATCTGACCGCTGCCTCCTGACTTCGCGATTTGGGTTTAGGGAGGACCATCAGGTCTTCTGCAATAGGGCAATATCGCCTTTCCGACTTGAATGACCGGGGACTACTCCATTCTCTCTCGAATTGGGCGTGCCTTCTCTCGCACATTCTGTAGCGCTGGCGTAGTAGAAAGCGATGTGCAGCATGTGCTCCGCCAGATAGGATCTCCAGCTTTCTAATCTTATTGGCTTTGTTCTCCGTTCTTTTTGGTCTCTCTTGCTAGCAGGTGAATGCCCGCGTCCACACACGAGACATATCCAAACTTCAAGCGCCGGCCATCAGCAAGTGCAAGCATCGAATCTAGGTCACCCGGGGACATGTGCGGTGTGGGCAGAATTTGATGGGTGAAAATATGAAACTTCAGATGTTGGAGATTAATTGCGCGCGAGGACACACTACGAGACGTCGCTTCCTCGCCAAAGCTCTGTATGAAAGAAGCAATTGAGCTGAAACAGCTACATCTGGCATGTTGGATCAGCGCAATGAGGCCAAATCCTTGAAACTCAACAGGCCATGGACCCCGGATGTAGGAGATCCATGTACGCTGTCACAATAGGTTCTCTTGCAACTCTGAGTATCCAGGTAGGATTGCTTGAATTTTGATCCTTTATCAAAACACTTCGTGCCATGGACACTCCCAATTGGGAAGTCAAGTATCAAGCGTTGCGTGACGTGCATATAAGCTTCACACATATATCAAGGACGGTAAATCTGTTGGCATGCTATGGGCAGTGGAGTAGAAATGTTATTGCTCGACATTGCAATGAAATGACATCTTGCACAACAAATGATGGATTGGACCTTGAAAATCTCAGAAGCAAGCAGTAATTCGCGAGATGGACTATATAAACATGCGCTGCAAACATTCCATCAACACATATAAAGCCAAAGAGAAAGGAGACGACCTGCAGTTCATACATATTTCAGTATCTTCAGAGGCTCTGGAAGCAAGAAACCCAAGTTTCATCTACCCTCCACTCACCCACGCGATCCCCTCTCGACAACAACCGACCGGTTTCGGACACACCGCTATCGGGCATCTCCCATTCAAATTACACCTTGGCGCACCCCCCAGCTCACTAAAGGACTCCGCCATCTGACTCAAGCAGCCAAAGCTTAGCGCCCCATCAGCGCCCTGATCCACCACGCTGCTCCCAAACTTCCCTCTTGCCGCGCAATCAAGCGCATTAACGACTGCGTTGTCGCCCAGCCCTTCTCGTAGATCGTCGCCATCAGCTCCAGGTATCCCGTCACCGGGTGGTCCGCCCTCGTCAGCCTCGCGACCACGCCCCCGAACAGCGTGTCGTTGCGGTAGCACACCCATTGCTGTTGTGCGAGCATAGATCCTGGAGCGTGGTTGGCTCGATGGTGCTAGTGGGCGTGTAGGTCACTTGGTACTTGTTGCCGATGAGCGCCTTGGTGAGCACGTACAGGGTCAGCCCGTCAGTGAGGCCGGCCACAGCGTGCGGGACGGAGAGTTTGGGGTCGCCGGTGAAGGCACCGGAGGCGGCGAAGGCGGCGAAGGAGTGCTGGTCGCTCATGAGGTTCCAGAGGCCGGAGCTGAGGCGCTGGGAGAGGTTCTGGTTTGCGTTTTTGAGAGCGGAGCTTAGGGTGCCGATTTGGATGATCTCGGACTATGTTGGTGTGAGTATGGCGGTGTAGGAGTAGAGGAGGTGAGGGGAGGAGCTTACGGCGGCTGACTCGGTGGGTCAGAGAGATTTCGCTAGGCCTGGGGATCCAGAGATGGCGGTTGCGATGGTACGACCGATGGTGGAGCTGGCTGCTGGCGATTGCAGCGGGTGTGCCTAGGAGTGGTAGGCCGGCGATGAGGGCGGAGAGAACGGCGGTGAGATCGATGGGCATGTCTCTAGCGGGATTGACGGCTGTGACAATGGAGGTGACGTCCAGGCTGGCTTGGGTCGTTGCAAATTGCAGCGCATTATACCAGTCGTTGAAGGCAGCGCTGACGTCTGGATGAATTAGTCACCACATATGACCAAGCGCCCGGAGAAACACAAGCGATAGGGCTACCTACTGAAGATGGTCCTGGTAATATATCGCACCTGAGCTTTGATGCTGGGATCCAAGTCTCCGGCCAACATAGCACTGTAGGCGCAGTCATTGGTATTGGATGCACTCATGGTACAGTTCAGGCCACTGTCCGCTTTGCGCAGACGGAGAAAGCAGGTGGACCACTCCTCGTTCGGCTCGCAGCAATTTACCCCGCTGTTGCAGACCTTGGGCGCTCGCCAGTTGTTCAGGAAGTTGGTGAGATCGAGCTTCGCCCAGCATGAGGCGTCGTAAAGAGTCTCGGGGTTGAGGTCGTGACAGTCGATGGTATCATTGGTCTGGCGCAAGCTTAGAGATGGGGAATGGAAGGGAACTGCTAGGATGAGGCTGGCGCTTGCGAGAAAAGTAACAGGTGTGGAAATCTTTGTCTGGCCCGTCTTTAATAGAACAACTTTGTGCTATTTCGCGGTCAAAGGTACTGGAGCAAAGAGATGATGAAGGGCAAAGCTCACTCCATATAGCATTGTATGAACGCACGTTCCACATGGAAGGGGCTGAATATCCCTTGACGGCGGAGTCTTGATTTACCATAGCCACAAACGGCAGATCAAGGTCGAAATTACTTGCGTTGTGCTTTGATAAGATCTTGGGTCACACTAGTTATTGAGAATCGTTCATTCAGGTTTGAGCCAAGAATAAACACGCATCAAAGCAAGACACGGAGTAGTCCAGATGGTATTGCGCGCTAGAAGTTTTCCACCCTCTTGTATAGTCGTGGAACATTGGTCTTGAGCAGAACAGGAAAGGAAACACACAGGTAATTCCCAAGTCATAATCGAAAATAGATATACTCATCTTATCATTCCGCGGGCTAGACGACATACATTATGCGAGCCGTCTTTCCGAAACGGCGCGGCATCATAATAGCGATCTCCACAGTCATTATTCAAGACATAGTCTTTGTTAATTTTGTTAAACTGATCAACAGTGTAGAAGAACTTCTGCACGTGTGGAAATTGCGGGTTCCTTCTGCTGATAGTGTAGAGAAAAGCTGGAAAGTGGGCGTGAGTACCGAAGAAAGAGAAGGACGTCGTGCACCTGGAAGAGTGGCGTCGTAGAGCTGACCCGATGTTTCCCCGGGGAAACTACTCTGGGACTAAAGTATTCACGACTTCGCTCCTGATATCCGGACTTTTGAGCTAAGTCTTTGTTCATGCATCAGAGATATCTCATGGCAGACTTCACAGGCGCCATGAAACCCGAAAACGAAGTAGATATGTCTCTGCCGATCGGGGTTCCTCGAGTCTTCGAAATCGCTACTGAAGTCCGTCGATACTCCCTTTGACAATCTGGCGGATGAAGTCAACAAGGCCACCTCTGATGGCCGGCTTTCTCACTCAAGAAATTGCCACACTCGCGGCACTGCCATTGCTGGTCCCATTCGCCTCACCTAAAGACGTGGACAGAGTCGTGGAATTTCCACCCGATCCCCGCTGGCCAGGCAGCACGTACAACCCGAAGAGGCCCCAGCCAAGAAGATTACGACCCTGCGCATCGAGAACAACGAACCTCGACTCCCTGGCGCCATACCGCGCAAAAACATCGTGGTTCATGGTTCTCATGACCGCAATAAGCATCCGGTTCGTCAATGGCGACGTACCAGCAGTCGCGATAGGGTAGAACTTGACACCATCTCTCTGCGGGTCCAGAATCTGTTCGATGGCCGCTACCGGCTCATTCGGCTGCTGTCGGCGAAGCATTTGGATCACCTGTTCGCAAAGCTTGATGAACCACTTGGTGTCCCAGTTGTCGAGGGGAGGTCCGAACGTTTCGATTTCCAAGCGCAGGTCTGGCGGGCCCGGCACAGGCAGGTAGAGTGTTCCAATCGGCCAGACCTGCCACGGTGCGGCGGGAGGTTTCCCAACACGGGCGGAGATGGCCCCATACTTGATCATATGCTCACGGTGCCAGACCTCGCCGGACACTGCGGCAGGGCCGTGCACGGTTTGGCCGTTCAGGAGGGCCAACATTGCCCCGGACAGCAGCGACCTCTGTACTACCATCCGGGTCCCGATATCAAGGCAACTGACCGCTTGCTCGGACAAGGTGTGTGGTTGCACTGCTCGATACAACCGATATCCGTCAGTGCAGACAGTATCTGTTACTTGCGTAAGAGCGGTCTCGATATCGCGAATTTGACCTTCGTCCGTGAGTGACTCCACATCTTGGATCTTGATGGTGAACGGGTAAATGCCTGGAACAATGATCTCTGCAGGCCATGGACTACCACCACGGCATGTCAGTTGCCTTTACGCCCGGATCAAGGAAGGAGTCACCTACGGACGAGGCGGACGAAAATCTGTAATGTTATCTGCAGTATTGGTCGGCCCAGGCACGGTGAGACTTAATGCTGTCTGTAAGTCTATGCTCTCCTCATGGACCAAAACCCCTTTTTCTTACTTTGAATCCAGTCGATTAAGTTCTAGGACAGAACTCGCGCGCTTGTGGAGATGACCTGGGTCCGTCGCTAGATTTGACAGCGGTGATCCATGACAAGCAGGCAGCGTTATGAAAAGCCAGCAGGTCGCCGCGATGCATTTCCAAGATATGACAAGCATTTTCACTCTACTCAATGTAAGCCGGTCTCCCAGAATCCGTCGTCGAAATACGAAATTATCGCGGACGATTGTTCGGCCTTTATGATCCTTGACGCCTAGGGGCACAATATGCGCACGGCGCTGCCCGTGGCGGGAACCCTGAAGCGCATAGACGACCTAATTGAAAGATAATCACATGCTTGTCGGTAGGAGTATGCGCTGACGGCAAAATAGCCCGCAAATCACTTCCCGGTCGCACCCGACTACAAGCGGAGACTTGATTACCATGGGGCTTCTGATCGATGATTAGAGAGCATAGCTGAGAAGCGAAAGAACCCGGACATAGGTGGAATCACCGACGAGTTGCAGATCTCGGAGTCGAAACCAAAGGCTCTTTTGTACTCGCACTGGGAAGAATTGAAATCTGGAAACCATGAAAAAGAACCCCACGGTCTCCCAGTCCTGAGGTAAGGAGCTGACCATAAGAGCATATAACTTATCTAAACACGAAATCCGAGCAACTCCATCAAGGCAGACAACGAAGAAGCGGTCGCATAAGGCATCGCAACTATCCCACACTCTGCTTGAGAGTGCTTATTACTGCGCAAACAAGGTTCGGTCGTCATGTCAATTGCGTGCCTCCTTGCACAATCCCAGGATTCCTCACGATTTGAATCCCTGCCTCCTCAATCCAGTCTCGAAGCATATCGATGACCTCGTCTAGCTCGTATCGCATTCCTTGCTGACGTCCTTGACCAATAAAAGGCTTGTTCAGCGCGGTGAGCTCATCCATGTATTCAAAGAGACCTTCTTTATCGATAGGGTAGAGGTCTTGCTCCTCCAGCATCGCTTTAATACTAACTTCAGTGGCGGGCGCCGGAATTGGCGGGGCGTACCAGGAGTTGAGCTTTGACCTTCACAACATTACCTTTTCTACACTACCTTGCGCACTGTCTCCCGGCTTTGAATCGATCAGACTCCCAGCAGGCATAGCTGTGTAGTCATTACACACTCAAGATCTTTTATCGCCCAACAAGAGCGTATCTGTCCTTTTGAACTGCCGTGGAGCAATACCAAGGCTCCTATCTCCAACACTTTCGCTGTTATTTCGAGTCGCTCGGGGCCAACGAGAGGAGGATTGAATTCAAGAGAGAGCGCCTTCAGGACTCTTCCTGACTGTTCTCGCTCATTGCGGCGGGGTTGATACTGCCCCTAAAATCAACCAGGAAACCATCACTGTTGGTAAGAGCCTCCGCCCTAGTCTTGCATGGTTGGTGGTCTTAATTATGGCCATTCGGGCTTGGCAAGGAAGCTGACGCGCTTTGCACTTGCTACAGGTCGGTTCTTTGCTGGATAGGAGACCGTCTCCCTTGCCAGCTGTAAAGCACCCGCGATCGCTCTGTGGTCTACTCTTTGCATACCTTCGACACCATAAACACGTACACACCTCTCCTGATTCGGTATCACCACCACCTGCCGTTGTTGCTGCATTGAATCTCCAGGACATTGACAGCAATACCAACAGAAACAACCAATCGATACAGAACCAAGTAGCAGAAAAGAGGAGGTGAAAGGTATATAAGAATTCGCAGCCAAAGACAAGGTTAAGAATGAAGCAGAGATCATTAAGAGATGGACCACAATGTGACCTACCCATGGGGAGCGATCCTGACAGCTTCACCGCCACCCCTACCACCGTGCTGTCGGTTTCATTACCCTTCTTCCGACATCACCATCAACCCAACTTCGCGCAGCCACACATGGATCCAGGAATATATCGAAGGATTCAATCGGCGCCCCTTGAGTCCATTGCAACTATCGGCTCGAGCCGAACTGCGCCAGAGACTGGCCACCACGGATCTTAGATCCTTCTTCCAATCCTCAGATGAAGTCAAAGCGCTTGCTAAGTGCCTCATCGATCTGATGTTTGGGGGCCGGCTCTTCGAGAGTTGCGATTTTGTCCTTGCGAGTCCCAACACCATGCGGTATAGGGGTTTTACAGCTTGTACTTATCGCTGCGATACCCATCAACAGAGCCACGCTGTCAAGATAGTGATCAATCCAGACGATGACCCTGGCGCGCCCGAACAAGCAGACCGTCGATATCTGGATAGAGCAGAAACCGTGCTACACGAGATTTGTCATACGATTCTAGAGGTGTCCGTCGACCGCAGGTCGCTTACGCCGACGCAGAGCAATTTCTGCATGGGGATTCAGGGTCATGGAACGCTCTTCATTGAGCTTTTCCAAGCAGTCGCACACTTCCTTGGTAAACATACCAATTGGATCGTCGATGTCGACGCGGCTTGTTGCGAGGCAATTCGTCAAGATCGGGAAGCTGCAGCAGAAGCGCTGAGGAGATGGGGACAGATATGTGAAGATCCTCAAGGATCAGCGAGGACTTACTCAAGAATGAGCCAAGTCTTGATCAGGGAATCGGGCGATAACACGAGGCTCCTTGATCTGATACGAGAAGGACGCGACGTCTGGGAGCTGGTCCTCATAATGCTATATGGTGGTCACAAGGGATTCGATTGGCGTCGTCCATGACATACATTGTCCAGGTCAGACCAAGCTCAGAGGCACCCTCATACATTCATAGTCGAGGTCTTGAGCAAGGAATGCCGTCAGTTGTGCGAGAGAACGAATGGAGGTTCGACATGCGGCCGTAATGCCGTTGGCTGATCCGCAAGATCGATCTCATCAGGCAATACAAAACAAAGAGGAATGAAAACGATATACTATAACAGATCAGCAATTAACCTTCCCCAGAACCTGCTACACATCGAAGATCTTCCGTGCCATTTTATGCGATGGCGAACCAAGAATTTGCTGCTTCGCGTGGTAGCTCGCAGATCAATGACTTTCTGCTCGACGTTGAATCGAGAAGACTGCATATTTATCGGACACTAGAATACGATCAGTGTACGACGGCCTTCGTCGATTGCTCCTAAGCCAATGGTCTTATCTTCGTTATCTTGAGGTAGCGTTGTACGATACGTCTCAAGGACCTGTTCCATCGTCACTTACTGCCTCGAGAATAGCTGCAGAACTATCAGGATGCCACTGAAAATCTCATACGTTTCTTGAAGCCGGTATTAGAGGAATTTGGAAGGGTGCTAAGAGAGAAGTAAAGTCGTAAACGAACGCGGGACCTTTACTAGTGTCTTGCCGCGTCTAGCCTCAATGCGGCAGGTCAGCCGATTAACGCATGTTAGCCCTACAACTTGTGCCTTACCAGGACAGTTCTATCTCTACTTAGAAGCTATCCGGATGCTTCTGACTGCATAATCAATGCACTAGAGGGATAGTTCATAGCACATGCCACAAAGAAATCTACATATGCAAATATGCGAAGGTGTATAGTCTTAAAGCAGTGGAACAACCGACTACATTGGGAATGGGGGCCATCGCCAATGCCTTGACGCAGATATTTCCAGAAGAAGCCAGCCTTGTTCATTGAGGAGATAAAGTACAACGTTGTCATGGCAAGCCTTATAGGGAAGAGAGGGAGATTACGAAGTGCAGGTCTATCGATCAGCGGTTATTCAACTTGAAATGAACCAGGCAACCTGTGCGGGTATGGCACACCATAGGCCAAAAAGTGCGCGGGACCCTGCCCTAGGAGGAAGTGCAAACAAGAAACGATCTAATCTCCGACCGAGTAAGGAAGGAATCAAAGCTGTTTCGATACATGGAACTTGATGGACAGACGAATCCACGGATATCTTATCCAGTCGATCAACAAACACGGAGAGGAGCAGAACATATCTAGCGAGCAGAAACACCACAAAGAGCATTTCAGACATGCACACAACTCTCAATTACCTTCAACTGCAGCCTTCCATTACTATCCTATCTCCAAGCTTCCGATCAGATTACTCGCAGACTCCTCTACGACCTCAGCCACCTAAGCTAATATCGAAGGCATTGAGAAGCAGGTAGAAAAACTGTCGTCGATGCGTACATAATCAACTCCCACTTCCATTACCCCGATATCCACCACTCTTGTCAACATAGCCGTCGGTTCACTTACATGAGAACCGTGGCGCTGCCCACTCTTATGCGCCTCAAAGTCGACACGCCCAAAATACTAGCAAACCCCTTCAAAATTGAGCAAACCCGCCAAACCCACCAAACCCACCCCATTCAGCCCCCGCCCCAGCCGCGCGAACCCCAAAAAAAGACCAACACCATGTCTCTCACGCACATCACAACCTCCCACCACGTAAAAGCCCTATCTCCACTCGTCCCTGCTGTTACGCCACCTAAAACGTCGGGAGCGAAGGCCTAAGCAGCCCTGCTTCAATTGCGAACTCTCAACCTCCTCCACGTAATCTCGAGGCCTGAGCGAGGAGGGGAAACGAAGGAAGTAGTCACGAAATCATCAGCACCACTCTCTAGCAGCGCTATTAGAGGGGGAGCAGGGTCAGCGTGGGGGTTGTGAATTATTTGACCGATCTATGGGTGCGGATCGAGCTCTGGTTCTCCACGGTATTGAAGGCGTGGTATTGGGTTTAGGGATGGGAGGTGGGAGATGTATGGTAATTGTTTGGGTAGTGCGATAGGAACAGAGACTCGGGTCGAAACGGCGTGGTTTTCGGGGGCTGCTGTGCCTGCCCATATTATTTCAATAGAGAGCAGTACCCCGAAAGTAGTAATCCCATTTCTGGATCGTTCCTCATTAAAGACTTTTGCATATTCAAGCCTCCGAGTGCTCGGTTTGAGTGATGCGACTAAGCCGCAACGCCTTATTCTAGCTGCACCAAGCAGTGTGACCTTACCACCTCCATAGGCGAGACAAGTGCTGGTGTCGTAGTTACCCTGAATGTCCAGCGAGCTTTCGAATTCATCGGCAACGGATCGGAAAGGTCTTTCTTGGTCAAGAAGCTCCCGAATCCGCAAACGGAAACCCAACAGCGCATCTTCCAGCGCGCCAATTTCCGCCCCGTATCCACCGAATAAGCTCTCACTGCCCCTCGCTACCATCAAACTTAAACTCCCTCGCATCCCTCCAAAACCCCCTATCATACCGATACAATACCAGCCCACCAACCACCCCGTCCTCCCCCCGAAAAGTCCCCCTAACCTCCTCCAACGTCCGTTCCGCGACCTCCTTCTCCACCTTGTTCTGCACCGTGTAATGCGCCCGAAAGCTCTGATCCTGCTTACTCAAAAACCCCGCCCACTTCTCCCTCAGCCTATTAAATATCTCCCCCGCTTCGGGCGCATGCACATGGATAGCCATACCGTGGCCGAGCTGGAACGGCTTTGTCGCTTTTATTGGGAATGGAGGATGGGAGGTTACGAGATCGTGGATGTCGGTGGTGATGGTAGGGAGGTGGGAGCCGGGCAGGGCGCGGAAGAGAGCGATGTGCGCTTCGAGCTTGTTGAGGGCGGGGGGGAAATATTGGGTGCGGAGGGCGGTCATACGGGAGTGGTGCGCGGCGTCGGTACGGAGGGCGAGGATGTAGACTGCGGATTCGGGGTCAACAGTGTTGGGGGTGTGGTCTGCTTGGCGTGTGTAGGTCCGTGGAGTAGAATGGTGCGGAGGAAAAGAGGGATGCTGGTAAGTAGACATTTTGGATCTGGTTGCGAAACGCGAAAACCGAGGGTGATATCGCCCGATGAACATGCTTTCTTCAGGGCATAAAGAAAACGCCGAAGAAAAAAAAGTAGACTTCGACCATACTGTAAAATTGATGATGTCATCGAGTAGACTTAGCGCCTAGGATCTCGGAATAGTATTACCGGACTTTGTTGCTGGCCAAACAGGCGTGCTGGAAGAGACGAAGCCTTTGTACGGCGGATTGATCTCTGTCCCATGTCCGTTGGCAAGAACGGCAGGACATGTGGACGCCTTTTCACTCGCGATGCTCGCTTTCCGCGTTGCTTCATGGACGGCTGGCCCTCGACCTCGATGCCATTTCTGCAACGCGTCCTCGGTTGGCGCTATGTGCATCCAAACCTCCGGATCATCGCTCACGACGCCATCAGTCGGCTTCAGACGCCTCCACAGCTTTGGCAAGAACCGCCAACGATAATTGTGACGCCGCTTTAGTCGGGATGCTACATATTTTTCCTTTGGCCTATGTTCTGTTGGTACTTCGAAAATACATGCCAACTCCAGCAACTTCTCGTTCTGAAGCGAGCGATGAAAGGGCGCTAGTGGTTGCGGCATCACGAGTGAGAGGAATTCCAGTGAAGCGTTGACATTGAGGTCGATTGCTCGTTGTGGCTTCAGTGTCTGTTTCAGGAACAGAGCCGCAAGGTGAGGGTATAACAGGCAGAAGTCCGACTGAGCCATATGCACTGTTCCACGGATCGTCATCAGCCAGCTTAGCGCGCCTGTCCTTTCTGCTTCCCGACAAAGCGACTGGGCAGCATCCAGGTTTTCCTTCCAGTACATGAAAGCTTCCGAGTTGATGCCCAGTATGGGAGCTGTGATGCGGTTTTCAAAATCGGATGCGGGCTTCACAGGCGCTGACCAAATATCGTAGCTGATGCCTTGTTTCACCCACGGAAAGCGATCACTATGCCGTAGTATCTCGACTGTGGTGGCAGCACCGAACGAATGGCCCAGCATTGTGCCCTGATAGATGTTGATTCTTCCTTTCCAAGAAGTCCAATCGACGCCGTCAAGGCCGCGGGAAGATGCTCCAATAGCACCAGCTTTACGAAGATTCGCGACTGCGACGTCTGCTCCTCGGCCATCGTTAATAGCTCTTTGATTTCAAAAGCCTCTTCTACTTCCGCTTGGCGAAGCTTTAACTGTTGAGTCCGCAACTCTTCATCTACGCCATTCGGGTTTCCTGGCCTGGTGTCGTAGGGATTGTCTTTAGGATAGATGAAGTCGACGACATCGTAATTACGATGTTTTGCTCGGCCGAGCGATCGGCTTCTCCTTTCATCCCCCCCTTTTCATAGCTATTCAGATATTTAGGCGGATGGTTAACAAATGTTCTTGCGCCGCTGCCGTCACGATGCTCAATCGCGCAGACGATAAATCCATAGCTTGCAAACTCGCCACATAAGCTACTGTAGGCGGTACGTGATCCCCACAAACCATGACTGAACACCATGAGTGGAAAGACGGGTCTTTCTGACTGTCGATCTGGCAGGCCTGCCTCCTCATCCTTGATCTTGTCTTCAGCGCATTTGGAATTGGATCGTGGGGGCCAATGTGCGGCCACGTGTGCATTTCGATAGGCTGGAATCTTCGTGAACCATGTGGTGGAAAGGAAAAACAGCATTGACGCCCACTGCGGAATTCCAGCGAATTTGCCGTATCCCTTGGCCATCTCTGCGCGCGGCCCTGGTAGCCATATTCCTCTTGACCTAGATATTTGACCGCAAGCGTCGCGGCCGGTGCCAGAGCCAAAGGTAGATGGATAATAGAGTGATACGAGAACGGTTTCGAGCTGCAGAGAATAGTGCCCATTCCTATGGGAGAAGGGGCGAGGGGATCGAGCAGGGATCTCAATATCCATTATACCAACCTGGAGAACTGTCAGCCAATGTCCGCTAGAGCCAGAAATCATCCTTACGCTGTAGGGTCCAGAACATCGTGGCAGAGAGTGTCGGTAGGGTAATTTGTCGCGTCTTGTCCTTGGCGACCTTGACTTGGGCTGATTATCGGAAGAAACATCGTGGGGCAAGGTTCTGGAGTGCATGCCCTTTCCACCGGGGACATGCTGCAGGACTGGCATCACGGCGAATCATAGATGGTCCTCGAGGGAGTCAGAGCGGCTCCAAATCTCCATCCAATGCCCAGAGCATCCGTTTACAGAGGATCCATCAATTGAGCAAGGTCCTGGCTTTTGAAGAATATCCAGGCGATGTAGCGACGTGGATCAAGGGCTCACTTCCCGATGAGCGGTATGGCAAAAGCAGATTCGGAAGCGTCGCTCTGGATGTTGGTCGGACCGTGGCTTCCTTGTCCGAGCAGCCTTGCGGAAAGCTGCCCCACACGGTGAGGTCGGCTCCACTCGCTGCCAACACTTGGAAGGCGCAGTCTCCACCTTCGATAGCATAACAAGTGGATGCCGGAAATATTGGAACCCGTGAATCGGACATCTCGGAAGTGTGAAGCACGAAGAAACACGTCACCAGCACCACCAGCACAAAACCTACGTAGCCTACCGCGCTTATCGCGGCTATCGGCAAAGTCGGCATCTTTGACCTTTGGCCCGGTTTGGCTTTTCATCTAACCTCTCAATCAACGATGGCATGGACGCACCGGTCCCAATTTATGGCCACGTTAGAGTCTCGGTAGTCTTCGAATACGTTCTTGCCTACTACGAGCATCGAGCCCATTCAAAGCAGCCAACCTGGCAATTCGGCATACCCTAGCGTCGGACACAACACTACTACGAGCTCTAACGCTCAAACTACACTTCTCGAAAGTTTAAAGGTCTTAAATGTCCCAGTAACCGTAGCATCTGAAGCAAAAGTCACGTAAGGCGCGGGCCAGGGGAATAAGATGTCAAGCATCTTTCGTAGATTACCTTTCCAAAATGACAATCAAAATAGATCCACAGAGGTCCGAGATCTACCCAAGATTCGCCAGACATATGCACCGCCACCACTGCCAGCTCGAAGGAAACGTACCCTAACATTACCGCTTCCGCCATTTAATTCCAGCTCCAGAAGCCAGAGAAGGCAGTGGACATCGGAGCAAGCCCATTGCCTCTTTTTCCAAATTCTACCATATGACATACGGAGAATCGTATACGAATACATTCTGGCCGATAAAACATTCCACATCATTCGCCTACGCAAGAAGCTGAGACACGTCGAATGCGCAAAGGAACAGAGATCTGGTGTGACTTGCTGGGGGATGTCTTCGGTCGATGGGACCTTGATCAGAGATCTTGAGAAGAAGCTATTGGGTCGACGCCTTCTAAACATGCTTCGAACTTGTCGCCGTGTATACACGGAAGCAATCGGAGTACTTTATTCGCGAAATAAATTCGATGTGAATGGACCCGAGACTATGATCTCCCTGTCTCAAACATTGCTCCCTCATCGTCTGGATGCTATCCGCTCTCTGCAGTTGACATGGGCTTTCTTCCACCCAGCTCATACCGTCTATGACGGCGACAAGATACTCCTGACTGGAGATGAAGCACTGTGGAAGGTGTGTTGGGCGGTTGTTGGTGGCATGAAAGGGGTCAGTGACATTCGAATCTGGCTGTCAATGTCTCCTGCGGTGGAGGCCGCACGACAGCCGGAGGAAGACTTGCTCGAACAGTTGAAAGAAATCGGACTGAAGAAGCGGATTGAAGTCCGGGTCTCTTGGACACTACCCAAGCCCGAGGTTCGGTCTTGGGGAGAGTATCCTTTTCGGCTGATCCGATTACCTGAAGAGGACTGGGGCGCCACTTGCTTGCAACAACAAGCTGGCTAAAGTAACATATTACGGGCTATCATTCTTTGTGAGCTCGGAGGCTCTTCGCCTATTAATGACAAAGTATATGATGAGGCTATAAGACAAGTAGTAGCATACTGGACGCACACCATCCAGAACAGATAATCGCTGCGATCCGACAATTCCTTCTCGACACTCCATGTTAAGCCCTAAGAATAGAGAAACGGCTGGGTGGCCTCTGAAACGCCGGACTCTGAAGGCTCGACGAGGGAAGTCACAAGCGCGCTCAGCCGACACGCCCTGTTAACGAGGCTGCGGCCCACGTTGACATAGCCGCAATTCTCATGAGACGTGGGCGTTTCAATGAGCTTCGTGGGTAAGAACTTGCCTTGGAGCTGGCATTGATTGAAAGAATGGAGAATGGTCTAAAGGGACTGAAGAAGAGTTCAAATCCTGCTCTTGCTTGCGGAGCGCATTGGATCTGCAGAAGTTGTCGTTGGTTGGGGACGCCAGGGCTGAGATAAGCTGAGATAAGCTTATTCTTATCGAGGGATCAGGCTGATGATGGGGAAGATGCAGGGCATGACGAGGATGATCGCACAATAAACTGATTGGTTCTTCACGGCCGATTGTTTCGCCAGTCCTACTACCTATTCTCCGATTATCCAACCGTCCTGGCACTTCGAAGTCCTCCTCTAACCCGTTCGAAGAAAGTGCTGCCATTCTCCTGTGCTCTAGAGTCCTTCCATATGCAAGATCCAACGGAAAGCAGGGGCTTAGAATCCGAGTATCCTACACCGTACAGGCTTGTTGTCCCTCGTATCCACACCGATCCCCTCAAGCTTGATGATCCATGCGCGCCATGTAGCACGACATGCAAGATCCCTTGAGGGATTCTTGGCAGCTACGCTGACATTGTACAAAGTCATGCGGCACCCCACTCTCTTGACAATTGCAGAACTTTTCCTCAAATTTGTATTGACCCGTTTCTCTTAGCCAATTTCGCATTCCATTGACCTTCTAGATGGGTCAACCTGACGGTATAGGTGGAAATTCTGGCGCTGAGAGGGGGGATCTCGACCAAGAAAAAAGCGCCCATGGATACCACTCCGCAGTGCTTGAGCCTGGAGAGCTCGAGGTCCCCAAGGAATCCATCAAGCGTGGGCTTAAATCTCGACATGCCCAGATGATTGCCCTTGGTGGAACGATTGGCACAGGATTTTTCGTAGGAAGTGGTGCTACGTTGGCTCGAGGTGGCCCTGCTTTCATTCTAGTCTACTATATTATTATGACCATCCTTATCATGTTTATCATCACTGCCATTACTGAGGTTGCTGCGCACATTCCTATTGCTGGCGGCACCATGTCCTACTTCGGATTTCGTTACGTGTCCAGCAGTCTTGGGTTCGCCATGGGCTGGCTGTACTGGTACTCTCTGGGAATACCGGTTCCATATGAAATTACAGCTGCCGGCCTGGTTATCGGCTACTGGAACTCGCCGGTCAACATCGCCGTTTGGATTACTATCTTCATCATCCTCATTCTAGGTCTCAACGCTCTGCCAGTATCTGTGTTCGGGGAAACAGAGTTCTGGTTTGCCTCGTTAAAGGTCTTCATGATGATTGGTCTCTTGCTTTTGTCATTCATCCTTTTCTGGGGTGGAGGCCCGAACCGACAACGATTAGGTTTCCATTACTGGAAGGATCCGGGTGCCACTGCCACTTGGCTCAAGAAAGGAGATGCTGGCCGAATGGTTGCATTCACATCCTGCCTTGTTCTTAGTGCCTTCCCCTTTACTTTCGCCGCTGAACTAATTGTCGTCACTGGCGGAGAGATGAAGAACCCTCGACGAAACCTGCCTATAGCGGCCAAGCGCTACATCGACCGACTCGTGATCTTTTACATCGGAAGTGTCTTGTCCATTGGTGTTATCTGCTCCTACAAGGATGCTGCATTGACCGACGGTGGAGCGGGTGCAAAGTCGGCTGCATTCGTTGTGGGCATTAGGAATGCCGGGATTCACGGTCTAGGAAGTGTCATCAATGCAGTTATCATCCTTTCGGCCTGGTCCTCCGGCAACCCGTTCCTTTACATATCGAGTAGATCGCTGTACTCCCTTGCGATCGCTGGTAACGCCCCTGCAGTATTCAAAAAGTGTACCAAGAGAGGAGTACCGTGGGTGGCCGTCTTGACCAGCGCGTTGTTCATGCCTTTAGCATACCTCAACTGTGGCAGTGGCGGATCCACAGTCTTCACCTGGTTCGTCAACCTTACCAACACCTCTGGTTTCATCTCCTGGATTTGTTGTTGCATCGTCTACCTGCGGTTCAATAAGGCCTGCAAAGGGCAAGGCTGGACCGATCTACCGTACCATTCGCGCCTTCAACCTTACGGAGCATGGATCGCGCTCGTAGCCTTCGTCATCATGACTCTTATCAACGGCTTCGACGTGTTCTTTCCCAGCCGCTGGGGAGCATCTTCGTTCCTGACTGCATATGTCGGCATCCCTATCTTCCTCTTTATCTACTTTGCACATCGCATCACTCACCGCCATGAACCTTGGGCTCGTGATCCTTTGGAAGTCGATTTAACTTCTAGTCTCCAGGAGATCAAAGATGAGGAGGAACCGAGGAAGACGGAGTATAATCACTGGTGGTCGCATCTTCGTCGGCTTTGGGAGTAGGGCCTGCTTAATGCTGAAGGGTGCATTGCAAATAGGGATGTCGCCCGAAAGTATCGGTCCTCGCTCACCTTTTATGGTTTTCCCCCCTTAAGATGAATTATATTCCTATCAACATCATTTATAGCATTGAGCGTTTGTGTAACGGCTGGAGGTGCTGCGTTAGCATTTACAAACAGCCATCGTCGTTACATTATTGTAGGATCTTTTAGCTGAGCATTGATAGATCAAAGCTTGGTTACGAAAAGGGTTGCGCTATGGATGTCTTTTATCAGACTCGTTCTTCAAAGGCAGTAAAGTCGCAGCTCGTGCTTCGCAACCCTTCTGACGCTAGTCTTGAAGAGTATGAATTCCTCCGAAGATCGCCAACCTACTTGACCCTGGTCCTGCTCATTCGGCCATCATTGAGTTAGAGCTTGGCCGTCTCTTTGAACTTTTCAATCTCCAACTCGCTCGTGCAAAGGATGCAAGTATCTCTCAGACTCGGGATCCGATACCTCCTATTCACTTCCTGATAGTCCTCGCTGGCGATCATGTCCGCAAAATGCTCCAAACTCGGATAATGCGCCAACGCAATCTAGCCACACATCAGCAGCGTCCACCGAACTTACAGTGCCCTATAACCACAATTACAAACCTCTTCCCATTCTTGGCACCCATCCGAGCAGCCACCCGGCACCACCTTCCCCACGATCTTCGCAACCCCTCCTCTCCTCGACCCGATCGACTCTGCGAACGCTTTTCCGTACTTGAGGTATTCATCCTTCCTACCCGCCTGGAATGCAAGTAAGTTGAGCATGGAGACTGCGCCTTTCGGACTTTGACCACTGGATATCCACTGTCGAAGCTCGTCGCTCAACTCCAGCGCTTGCGATGACTTTGCGATCCTGGGATGGTACAATGCGCCTGTCAGCTTTGGTATCTCTCCAGCTGAGGGTTGTAAGAGATGCTCGTTGGTTGAGTTGAAGGAGGCTAGTAATCTCGACGGAATGCCAGCTTGTATTGACCATTGGTCCTTAATTATACCCCGGAGGTTCTCTGGTAATTGGTTTGATGCGCCTGGCAGGATGAGTAGTATGTCCCATGGCTGCGATGGCTGCAGCAAAGCTACTTTTGAGAGCGTAGAAGGGGTGATTATCCAACGAGCTACCTTCGCTATGACAAGCGGCTTGAGAGTGGTCTTGTGAAGCGTGCTAATGAATTTGGGGATAGAGGTCTCGAGAGACAAGAGGATGATGGTGGAGACTGGCATCTCGAGCAAAAGGCTTATGTAAAATTCAAGATCTACACCCACAAGCTTCCAACAATCCGTAAAAGCCAGTATGAAGATATAATCACATGCCTCAAAGTTAACAAGCGTGTTGGCAATGCCCTCCCACTTATACGAATATTGCAGAAAATATTTGCAGTTCTGTTCAGTAACGCTTAGGACGATCAAGCTACCCTACGTCATAGCTCGAACTCACAAGGTACGCGCGGGTAAGGCGGCTATTCGAGTCTTCTCCACCCATTGGAGCACCTTGCTTTCTTCATCTCATTAGCAATCTGGTACACAATTACATACCCGCCAGCAGTCACCAGATTCCGCGAGGCTGCCTGTGCTCCGAAATCAACCAGCTAACCAAGAGAAGCGGGTGAATCCTCGCTTTCCACGAATGTCGATAAGCTAGCGTTTCGATCCTGCAAAACTTCGCAGTAGATCATCGCTATGCCAAGGCGCATATCCAATTATAGGAAGATGGACTATCCTCCATCATGGTTATCTACTTTTCATAGCTTCGTTATGCCTGCTTTTCTTGCTGCCAAGCAAGTTTAGCAATAATTGTCTTTTCTTTGCCACCGTGTAAATGTCGAAAAAGTCGCTGCGATCACTTCGTTGAGAGATGCTATGCAATGCATTGCCTCTTGACAGTGTAGATGCTTCAAAGAGACCCAGTAGAAGTTGACCAAGGTAACGCAATTCGGTGGTTGCTCTCTAGTGATTTTCCCCCCGATTCGAAACCCCTACTTACGCGGCTCCTTGTGATTCACCATCGACAATAACGCGCCCTCTCTGTTTGGGTGACATCGTAATCAGCCGACGCTTATTTTTAGCACGATCACTCTTCAGGTCTAACAACAGCGTCTTGCCTATGCACAATATTAGCACCGGCTTCGTACTCCCGCCATGGCGTCCACTAACCCTCATGGACTCATAGCATTCCAGGAGTTCAATGCCCTTATGGACAGAATTATTGGAGCTACCGAGATTGTCTCGGCCTCGCGTGACGCCGCCCTCCTGTCAGTTAGCAAGCTCCCTCTTATTCGTGAAGTCTTGAACGATACGGGGTTTACCGAAGAAGCACCAGTGAGAATAGAGGGAAGCAATGCGGTGGGTCTCAACAAGAGGCAGACAGCCTGGGACTGCAAATACTTCGTGAGCTAAATCTTTCATCTAGTTTCTCGTTGGCTTTCGGCTGATAAAGGAGATCCTCGGTCGCGTGGAATTTAAGCTGGAAGATAGAGACCGAGCATGAAAGTTCCGCATAGACCTACGCGAGGTGAGTCTCCTCTCAGGTTCACCAGCGCCGAGTTTCTGAGTCTTTACCGCCACCTTAGGCAAGAATAATACCATGTCAAAGAACAGAAGATTACAGTGTGCTAATCTTCAACTGTATAAGATCACCTCTACCGTAGACGTCTTCGGCTCGGGCCTTGCGCCTACGTCTCAACCTTCTTCGAGCTTCCCGGAACCGTCCCGCGACAGAGTCTCTCCGACGCCCAGCCTCTCCTGTGAATCGAACGACAGCTACTGCCCTAGTCGTACTTCTTCCCATTCGTCAAGCCACACCGATCTTCCGACTGTCTCCGAGAGACCTGTTCGGACAGTTCGTCGCGATTCTGCTAAGCCCAAAACTCAGAGTCCCAAGTTTAAGCCCATAAACAAGATAACCCTTTCTGGGCAGATTTCGCCCCTCAGGAGACGATGCTATGAGGGAGATGAGACACCAGCAGCCAATAAACCTGCTCCCGTAAAGAGAATGCGTTCCAAGTATATCGACGATCTGAGCCCTGCCTCCCAGCTTGTACGTCGGCCGCATACAGCTTGGCAAGACGTTAAAGTTACGACTAGCCAATCCGCAGCATCGAGCAACGACGTCATTTATGGCCCTAACGAGCTCCGAAGGGTGTTAGATTTCCTGAAGACGGCTATAACGGAGAGGGGCTTCTTAGCTTTCCAGGAGGCATGGAAAGCGTCCGATAATGTATCCACTAATATCCAGAAGGAACATATCATGTGGCCGACTTACTTGACGGGTCGAAACTTGCCAGCATTGAGGCGATACCAAGAGGCATGCGTCAAATTTATCTTGACGGCGAGAATCGACACACACTCCTCGTATCATCTGTGCCTCTTTGTCCGATTCCACTGGATGGCCAAAAAGGAGCTTGTGGAAGCTTACAAAGCGAGACATTCCAACGTAGGCTCGGGACTCGAAGGGAAAATGGTCGACAGACACTGGCTGGCGTTTTTAGACTTTGGTCGACCCGTCAGGAACGGTGTCCGGTTCGAGCAGGCAGTATATCTTGATGTGGCTCCAGAATGGCGGGAATTTCTCCTTGGAGACCTGGGACATAACATCATCATCCTTGCCAACGTCTTTGGACACGGTTTCTTTGCTTTGCTCAACCCTATGGCTGTTCAACCGTAAAAGGGCCGCGAGTGGCAATTTTTCCAGACCACAGAGCTAACCCAGGCCCGCAGTTTAGCAAAGCTTCATTCAATCGCATTAAAACAAGCCGTTAAGGCGATTCGCCAAGACCAGCATCTCTATATGGGTCTCAAAAAGACTTGCGCCGAAGCTTATCGATTGATGCACGCCGTTAAGAATGAGGGAGCTACTGGGACGGATAACCTCGACCATCTGAAGAGCTTGCTCGGAGAAGTCAGTTGATTCCCATGGGACGGGACCAGTCTGTAAAGGGTCTTGAAGAGACTCTAAATATATGCCGTGCCAAAGACTTCAGCGATCATTGTAAGTGTTACGCCCACACCGAATTCGATGCTTGAAGACGAAGGTGGGTAAGATCTAGTGTCTCTCTGCATTAAGGACTTGTTCAACGAATCTGCTTATCTATGGGTGAAAAAAGAGTGCATACTCATGACCGCGCTTACTCAGTACCTAATCTGTTTTCTTTTGAACATCAACCCGAAGAACAAATGGCAGGAATTACAAAGCACAAACTTCAGTGAGATGCTAATTAGATGTAGTCTTCTTGTCATTGCATGAAAAATGCACCCCCCCTATCCGCATCCATCCCCCACTACTACTGCTGCGGCTCATGGCTTCGGAGGATACGTCGTTTTCCACAAGAACTCCAGGCGAGCGAAAAGCCAGCCGCTGACCATCTCCCTAACCTATCTCGCCCTTACTAGTGTGTCATCACCAATCAATTACTTGTTCCACTGTAGTTCACATGGATTTCCTAATGGTGTTAAGCTGACGGCATGCAAAGTGCTTTATCTCTCCTCGCTCAACCTGAAAAAATGTCGAAAACGGGAGACGTTCTCGACGGTCGTGTTCACTCCATCTCCATGTAGTTGCTTGTGGACAGCGCACATCTTGTCCTTGACTTAGTATCGATTACTCGGGTCAAAAGCTACGCAAGCGGTAGGCCCGCCTTTCGTCCGTTGTATTGTCGCTGGCGTTTCAGCCCAATCATTGCCTTGGTACCATGTTGAGAAAGCAGCCCGTTTCATTTCGACGCTGCCCTACATCGCACAGCTTCGGCGCGTCTCTTGTAAGGATGAAGCCTCGTTCTACAGTCGATAGCCGACCAGCCGTATTCTTGTGATGCACCAATTATACAGAAAATGGCGACTGAACATTTTGCAAAAATGCTTGATGGGTATAGTGAGATGCTCTTCACGAGAGCTAGTGCAATATTCTGAAATCATGTTAATGGTCAGCAGACCGTGGAGGATGAAAAGGAAATTCAGATGGTTGGGCGGCTTGGACTGATATCAATACTATTGATATCAAAAGAAATTTCAGTCTCAGATGCTTAAGGTCCGGATATAATATAAGATTATCGAAGTGGTTTCACTTACGTCGAAGATCAACCTCAGGTAGAGTACAAGCTTCATTTTCCGATCTTCCTGGTCACTTCGGCCCGTACAATTCATGCAATCGATTTGGAACTCTGGTGTGCGTGCTTTGCTATGGAGCCCCAAATTTGGACCCGTGCGGGTTCTGGACCCAACCCGCACATTCCGGGTTGGATCCTTAGGGGCTCTTTGCGAACGGCTTCAGGGTCAGTTCAGGGTTGAAGTGCCGCTCGCAAGGCTCCAATAAAGTATCTTCCCAATGCTGAAGTATGCCTTGCCAGCACAGCCACAATCCAGATCTTAAGATAACGAGAATGAGCTGTTGAAAGTCTCGGTACCCTTTGCACTCTTCCCGTCATTCTCAGAACTCTATCAAGAAGTACAGATCAGCTCAGCAGAGACACATCTTCGTGATTTGGACGGTGGCAGAGTCGTAACCTCGCTGACCACACGATTCGTCATGTGTCCACTGCGACCTAGTCCCCCGAAAACGAAGGCGCAAAAGGTCGCAAAAGCGGCCAGTGTTTTGGGCTGCGCGGTTCTCGTGACTTTGGTTTGCCCTTTTGCGTGCGTGTATTTGGGTATCCAATGTGTCTGCGATAGATACGAAGTCTTGATGCCCCGCGTCAATAGGCGAGTACAAGCGTCACGACACAGAGCAGAGAAAAAAAAGACAATGAAGAAAGAGGCTCCTGAATACTTAGGAAAACGCAAGCGTGCACTTACTCTGCCTTTGCCAGACCAGCGGAATGGCTTCCTGCCTAGGAAGCCCGCGCAATGCACTAAAGATCAGTCACAGTCCACTTTCTTAGGGCGCGTTCCCTACGAAATTCGAGAGATGATCTACGAGTACGCCTTCGCTGGATTCTTGCATATCCATATTTTTAGAAGGACGGATCGTCGGCTAGGCCATTACATATGCCACGGCAAGCACCGTGAAGGGCGCCGTCCTCTGAAAGAAAGCCCTGACAACTGCTGTGGAACAGCATGCAAGTCGTCCACCGGGGCATGGATACCAGAAACATGGGTAGATGATCACATCAGTGAGGTCTTACCTCTGTTGGGGACTTGTCGAAGATTGTGCGTTGTTCTTATTCGAAAGAGCGGATCGAACATAGCTGACCCGCTCAAAGGTACTCCGAGGGTATCGATATGCTCTACAGTAGAAATACTTTCTGCTTCGATGATATTGAGGCCATCGGCTACTTCTCTCGAACTATCTTGCCGTGCCGTCTAAGCGCCCTCAAGATCATGGAGGTTTATTTGACAGCCAACAATCAGTGTAGTCTTCTGAGTCATGGAGCGTCTCCAATCAAAGATGCAATGAGCGCCATGACTGGCCTACGCACGGTGCGTTTAGTGTCGCTGTTGCCTGGCGGTCAGAGCACTTTTGTGGAACACTTGCTGGAGCAGCTCCGGCAAGTTTTGGAAAGCTCGACAGATGCCAATGTGGTTGTTATCGGTTATGTGGCAGAAAGTATGTCAATCACCTCATAATAGAATTCGTCTGACTAAGTATTGACATAGGGGACCTGACGTTTGCCGGAACTAATACTTTAGCAGTGCAAGCCTCTAGGCTGTCGGACTTCCTCGATGATTAGCGAGACTATAATTTTATTCGGTCCTATCATCCTTTCCAGATGTTATAAGCGAGGTTCTATAATTCTAGGACGCTTTTAAGAGTTGGACAATCCGTATGTACACGAGGCGGCAGACACATGCTCAGGCATACCTAGACGATGGTTGTTCAGTCAAGTAAAGATCGATTTCACGCGGTCACAGCAACGTCTCTAGCTATCAAAAAGCTAGAACAAGATCTTAAATTCTGATTCCGAAGACACACTCGCTCGAAATGCGCTTTCAGGCTGGCACCGCAATAACGTTTTAGGGAAGCTCCAAACGATAAGGTACTTCTGAGCACCTTTGGAGCGCTCTCATTGGCGAGTCGTTAGCTGGTCATCCTGTCAAAGGTCGAACTTGAGCACATAGAAGCCGGCAGTTGTCGTTGTGTGGTACCAGTAAGGTAGGTTGCATGGTAGATCTGAGGCGCTTTCGCCCAAATAGGCAGGTGTTCGTGAGATGTCTTCTTGGTTGTTTCGGGATGACCTCACACTTCATTATCGGATAACGCTGACAATCCAATATGCTCTAGTTATTTATTGGCACCCTGACTGCGATAAAAAGACCATGTTTGCCCTCTCAAGGCTTTCTGTCTTTGCCCTCTGTCAATTCAGCCTCAGTGACACCACAACGCCTGGCAACGAGCAACGATGTCTTCCTTCGCAGACCCGGTAAAGGAGAAGCAGGATCCGTTCGCGTCGCTTGATGGTCGCAAGCAATCTGTCAACAATGGGGAAGGTTTCATTACCGTGGAGACTCTGAAAGATGCGGACGAGGCGCTCTCATTCCTCGAGAACCATCCTCGTGCAGCCGAAATCGCCGCAGAAGGCAATGCGATCCTGGAGGATCCTAAGCAGTTGAAGAGGTTGGTCCGGAAGATAGATCTGACGATAGCTCCCCTGCTTGCTTGTGTCTATTTCCTACAATTCCTGGACAAGACGACGTTATCCTATACCGCGGTCATGGGTATCCGAAAGGACACCCACCTCAAAGGCCAGGACTACTCGAACCTATCTATGTTGTTCTACATTGGTAAGAGACTTGAAGGGCTGCCTGAGAGAACCGTGCACAATTAACATTCCAAGGGTTTCTGGCGGCCGAGTTCCCCACGCAGTATCTGGCACAGCGAGTTTCTCGACTAGGGATGTATTTAGGCGTGAACATCATGATATGGGGCTTGATTCTTGGGTTTCATGGTGCTTGCACAAGTTTCGCAGGTCTAGCAGTCGTTCGGACACTGCTTGGTGTGTTCGAAAGCTGGTTTGACTCTCCATCAAGATGACCTAGACTCATAATGCTGACTACAACCCAGCGTTGCTCCGATCCTTGTTCTCATCATCGCCATGTGGTACAAGAAAGAGGAGCAAGGGAGGCGTGTCTCGTGGTTCTACGTATGCAATTCTCTTACGCAGATCTTTGCTGGCTGCGTTGCGTACGGCGTCAGCTTTGCACATGGAAGTTTTGCGACCTGGCGAATCTTCTACATCGCTATTGGGGCTATGACCATGGTCGTTGGGCTTTTGGTAGCGCTGCTACTACCAGACTCGCCGGTCCGGGCCAGGCGCTTTACGGATGCTCAAAAGGTGGCTGCCCTATTGAGAGTCAAAGCCAACCAGAGGTAAGCATACCAACAATGAGCGAATTCCCACGCCGTGTTTACCACTCGATGTTCTCTGGAGCCCAAAAGTGAGAAATGCAGCTAATACTTCTAGCGGTACACAAAATGCCCACATCAAGCCGGGCCAAATCTTGGAAAGCTTTAAGGACATCCGTATCTGGCTTGTATGCCTCGCCACGCTGTTGAGCTCCATACCAAATGGTGGCCTCTCGAATTTCACGAGCATCCTCCTGACAACGTTCGGTGAGTGACAAGGAACTTGTATTGCACATCCTCTAAACTTTGCAGGATACACCTCGCAGCAGGCACTAATCCTTACTGCGCCATCGGGCGCAATCGGAGTAGTCGTGGTCCTTTCGATCGGCTACCTGTCCGACAGGTGGCGAGACAGGTCACTTGTGATGATTATTGTCATCGTGCCCACCATTCTTTCTGGCTGCCTGATGATAGGCCTCGACCCCAACGGCATCCCTAAGAACAAAAGCGGCCTCCTCGCAGCTTCCTTCCTCTCTGGTACGTTCGGCGCGGCCTTTATGCTGTTGCTCGCTTGGAACGCTTCAAACATCGCTGGCCACTCGAAGAAAGTCACGGCGAACGCGTTAACTCTAGTCGCTTTTGCCGTGGGGAACATACTTGGAACACAGACCTTCCAGCAAAAGCAGGCGCCAGGGTACAAGTCTGGGAAGATCAGCATTATTGCGTCTCTGACGGCATTGATTTTTGTTATCATCGCATTGAGATTGTACAATGACCATTTGAACAAGGTTAACAAGAAAGCCTTGGAGGGCATGAGCGAGGCGGAGAAGGATGAGATGAGAGAGAAGATGGCGTTTGCGGATCAGACGGATCGGAAGAATCCGTTCTTTGTATACACCCATTAAGATCTTGCTGGCAGTCAGAAAATCTCTGCCCCTTGATTTGTGGATTTTCAAGCTGGCATAGGCATCTTATGCAGTATGCCTTGGATTATATGTACGTACTTATCTGGCAATTTCGAAAGGTGAAAACAGGGTACCTTGGATACAGTGCTAAGACTCGGTTAAAGCGCGCTAACGAAGACGTGTCGAAAACCGGTGCCTCTCATTCCTCTTGAATTGCATTGGCTTGACACTTTACATGGGTGTCGGCGCTGTATCAACGAGCTCTGTGTGCGTGTATTACTAGTATGGGGCCCACTAGTATGGCACCTTACGAGCCACGAACAAGAGCGCGTCTGCCCGAACGCGCTTCGCGCTTTCGCTGCAACTCCAGCAACCGTTCCCCGCTCCGATGCATCTTCTGCAGCACTAATTGCGATCGATGAGCATCGTCCACCGCTGCTGCTGCGACAGAGTCTTTCTACGCCGACATAAAACCTTACCAGCTCTCTTCATTGGCGCTCAGTCGGTGGACTCGAAATTCTCCCCCAGATCAGTACCAAGGTGAATAGAGGCATTGCCAGAGCGCTGTAGCTCTTGATTAACAAAGCATTGCAGCATTCCTACAGCGATTCTGCCAATTGCTCCTCTCCCACCTGTTCCCACGATGGCACATTTCACTGCGCTGGCTGCAAATCCACCGCCTACTGCAGCCAGACTTGCCAGAAAACTCACTGGCCGACCCACAAGAAAACCTGCGCCGCCACCCAGAAGCACAACTGCTACCTCGTCCGCGCCGCTTCGAGCACCGACTCCTCTCCCCTAGTCGACCAAATCTCCCCTCTCCACCTCCAACACTACGGCAACGAGATGGCAGAAATACAAGAGATCAAGTCCAGATGTGGATGGTCGTCCGTCAGCGAGGTGGGGAAGTTCTATGACCACCTGGGTACGGACAGCTGGTATTACTATGTCTACGGACAGCGAAAAGGCAAAGCCGAGCGGAAAAGCTTCAATGCGGCTTTGAGCATGGCGTGTGGAACAACACGTGGCAAAGAGATATATGGGGACGTGGCGGTCATCAGGTCTGGACCGTCGAATGATGAGCCTGTGCCGGAGAGGTTTACAAGCATCACGCTTGCCAAGGTGCTGGATTTCTACAAGGAAAAGGATTGTGAACAGGTTTTTGTGGAGCGGGAAAAGAGTCGATGTGGGAGAAAGATGGAAGTTGATATGAGTACGGTCTCGGCCTTTGAGGTCAGAACATGAAGGGTTCGCTGTGTGTCATCTGGGAAGTGAGACTTGTTGGTTCGTTATCTGGGACGGAGCTGTAGGTTTTCTCGGGTCTGCGCTCTCTCCTTTCCTAAATCTGGCTCTTTCATATGCAAGATACCTGCTTAGCATAAATGAGAGCAATTTGCCTGGAGCAACCTGTTGTTTGCATTGAGCTTCTTCGAAGACTCTAATGAAGTGTATGTGTTCTAAGCGCTCAAGACACTGTATCCAATGTCGAACTTCACCTTAGCAGTGTATAGAGTCAATATTACTTTACCCATGCTTCATCAGTTGCTTTTTGTTCAAGAGTGAGGAGAACTTCTTATGAATTGAAGGCAATGAATGAGAAGATCTGAGTATTTGAGGCAACACACCTTGCAGTAATGATTTGGACACTGAAAATGCGCGTTATGGGATTGGCTGGGCGTGCACGGACCACCAGTCGCGGAACGAGACCGCGGCTCCTGACAAAGCTATAAATTCGCTACCATCGCTGCTCTTCCTTTCACATACCATGTCACTGCCACTCAAGAACCCCTCCGAAAATGTCTGGTAGGGACGCTCTGAAGGGGACATGTTCGAAGCTACCATCACCACTTAGCTAGGCTTCGACTATGCAGTGGAGGCCGGATCCTCATTGGAACTATCAGCCTTGAATGCTGTGGTACCAACATCGCAAAGTAGATACCCGGCTCAGTAGCAAGCTGCTGCAGGAGCACGGGCAGGGCATGGCTAGTCATCACTTTGGTGTTCTCGTGCTCGTGCATACTGCAACTCCCATTCGTCCAGGATGCGCATAGCTAGTTGATCCTTCGTCTTTTGCACCGGAACCTTTCGAGGATCATCTTCCAATACTATATCAAGAAACTCGTCGGATTTCCCTTCCGACCAAGCAGAAGTGCTCACTATATCGTGAAGACAAAAGAGATGGAGCCAGTCGATGTCCTAATATGTGGAGGTGGTCCTGTCGGCCTCCTGATCGGCTACTGCCTTGCTCGCTATGGCTTGTCAACCTACGTCGCCGAACAGCATGACCGGGAGAAGCAGATGTTGTATGGGAGAGCCGCAATGATCGCTCCTCGATGTCTCGAAATGCTGGAACAGCTTGACCTGGTTGACGACCTGCTCCAGATAGGGTTCGTAGTCAGAGGCCAGGTGTCCTACAAGGACGGCCAGAGAGTCGAGATGACGACGCATGCGAGTTCGAACATTTCCGGCACATTTTACGATTATCTGTTACTTTGTCGCCAAAAGTATACCGAGGAAGTCTTCCATGGACGCTATATGGAAGCGTCAGGGGGTTCAGCCCAGTATGGCGTCAAGCTCCTCAGTTATCATGTCAGCGATGGACCGGATGACTACCGAGTGACAAGTACCTTGGAGACTCACGACGGAGCACAGGTCTCGGTGAAGAGCAGGTTTATTGTGGGTGCTGACGGTAGCCGGTCCAAGGTACGAGAGCTGGCAGGTATACGCTTCGAAGGTGACAAGACCGATCACCACTTCATCCGGATCGATGGTGTTGTGAAAACGAACATGCCAGAAGCTCGCAGTGGACTTGTGGGTATCGATTCGCCTAGCCATGGATCTGTCCTTTGGGCTTGTCTCGACCACGGAATTACACGCGTCGGTTTTGCGTTCCCCAAGAAGCTTTGGACAGAGAAAGGAGCCAACGTCACCCAAGAAGATGTAATCCGAGAAGCAAAGAAAGCTTTGCAGCCCTTCATCCTTGAGTTTAAGACCGTGGAATGGTGGACAGCGTACTCAGTCGGTCAACGGCTTGCCTCTGATTACCGAGTCAACGATCGAGTCTTGATCGCAGGAGATGCTGCTCACACACATTCTTCTGCTGCAGCGCAGGGGATGAACACGGGTATTCATGATGCTGTCAACCTGTCTTGGAAGCTCGCAGGCCTTGCCCATGGCTGGTGTGAAGAACGAGTACTCGACTCATACACCACTGAGCGGAGAGCAAGCGCACGGAGGGTCATCGAATTGGACAGCGTTGTCGCCGTGCTGACCGCAGGTGAAGTGCCAAAGCAGTACCTAAATGACCCTGAGTTCGACCGTTCCGAGACTCTCTCCAAGCTGTACAAGCAGAATCAAGCTTTGAATAGCGGAATAGGGGTCAACTACCCTCCTGATGGCTGTACCGTAGTCGACCACTCGAGCACCAAGGATTTCAATGTATCTGTCGGCCAGAGAGCTCCGGATGTCTTAATCCAAAAGCCTGGTATACGACTTGGCCCAGTCAGGCTTTACACCCTCTTCCGAAACCTCGGTAAGTTCACGCTTCTTATATTCTGTGGGAACCCAGGCAAGACTGCGGCTTCTCTTGAAGTATGGAAGGAGTATATGCATGGACCGGACAGCCTCGCTCGTTACTCGCTCGACATTTTCCAGTACCGGAGCATCCTGGCCATGCAGAATGACTATGGCTCTGTGTCTGAGAGGCTTGACGTAGGTGCATTCGGCCAAGTGTTCTATGACCCCGACGGTTCAGCGCATAGGCGATATGGTGTGGCCGAATGCGACGCCGCGGTCGCGATCCTGAGATCTGACGCAACCGTTGGACTGTTCTGCCGGCTTCTGGATACAGACGCTGTGTCTGGTTACTTCGCTGGGTTCGTAAAGGGGAAGAAGGACGGACGGTCGGTACCCACACAGGGAGACATTGCAACGCCTGGCGAAGGCGCCGGAGAAGTCGACATTCATCTATCAAACGGTCAGACACCGGACCAAGGCGCTCGTCAAGATTGATGGAAGCTGAGGTGAGAGCTGGCTGCCTGGCAATTTTGTGGTCCTGGCGAGAGGTTCCCAGCTTTGGGTAGGAGAAACATGCCTTGGTACCAACCTGCTTTTGCAGTCAGTACATCTCGACACAGTGGTACGGAAGGTATACGGTGCTCCTTCTCGGACAGCAACGACCGCTTCCTGACACAATTTCAATATGAAGCGACTCGACCTTTAGTGATCAGGTTCCCGGCAAGCATTCGAGAGGATCAACTGTGAAGTGTCGAACGAAGCCGCAGCTGGACTACCTTTCTTATCGCGGTAAACCGCCCATACAGCCCCCTTCTCTCACCCTCGGCTTTCACGTGCTCTGGTTTGGCGAAGACGGAACGAAAACCGATAGCGCATTTGATTCATCTTTAACATTCACTGCTGTGACGCACTCTGCAATTTCCCACAGATATATATTTTTCAAAATACCGCCTAAACTCTCTTCCAAAACACTACGTACACCCACATCATTATGGCCTCTCGACGGCTCCTCACGACTTCCATTATCGGACGGGGACGTGTCCCCAGCTCTTTTCGCTACAGCAATCATCTCAAGAGCTTCCGTATCCCCCACTCAACATTGGCAGCGTCGTCTGGACCCTCCGTACCGTCTGGTGCTGAACGTACCGTGAACATCCAACTTGTTCTACAATCAGTCCTACCAGAGGTAAGTCATCCTAAAGAGATCTCCACATGACCTCCCTTTCCATCTACAACCCCCAAACCCGTCTCACTCGGGGTTGACACCGCGAGCAATGGCTTGCTAGATCTCCTACTAACCACTGAAACGTAGCGCGATGCCGACAGCCTTCTCAACACCGGGGAACCAACTCGCTGGATGAACGTTCTGATGCAGTCATCCGCCAAGCCTTCGACTTCGATCTCGACTTACTATGAGAAGTCCTCGGCCAAACCCTGCAGTAAGCTACCTCCACCCCCTAGCTAAGTACATTCTCTAATACTCTATTCACAGCCGTCAAGCCAAATGCCCGTGTCCGCGGTTTCAGATGTCATCGAAAAGGCAGCTACCACTACGAATCCCCTACAGCGCCGGGTCTCAGACACCAGCTCAAGAGACTCTGGTCCGCGTTCCAAACCCTCAGACACAACTTCCGCTGATACACAATTATAGCTCCAAAGTCGTGGATTTTCTCCAACGTCAGCTGCTCCCATGGGCCTGGACAACTGTGGTGAAGGTTCTCGAAGGGGTGTTGGTCCAGTATCTGTCGAACAACGTTGGGGGTGCTGTCTGGAATAAGCTGTGGCGTGCGTTGAAGTCGTGGATGAACTGGTGATGGGGCGCCTCATGCTGTAGAACTCTGTTTCTACTAGATACTTATACCGACTCCGCTCTTCGTGCGATAGAAGAAGCAATCCAATACTCGATCGTCCCTGACCATGCCTATCTCTATTCTTCCATTTTCAACCTCGTTTGAGTAGCGCGTCCGCAGCCGAGACATAATTCCTCTGCTCCCCATCATCTTGTCTGTTCCCCTACCTCCCCGCCACAACCTAAAGCGCATCGTATATCCCCCCAATCCTTAACTCCTTCCCTCAGCACTGCGGCTCACTCCAAAACCACCACCATATTCATTATTCCGCCCCATCCTTTCCCCACGAAACTCAATGCTGCTCCTTTCTTCGCAGCCTACCCTATCGTGCTCTAGCATCCCTCTTCAACATTACCACCACCATATCCCTCACCCCAACCCCACTCCTCCTCCCACCGCTTTCTTTTTTTGTCTCTCCCTCTCTAGACCAGACCACCCTAATCCTCCCTCCCGACAATACTTCCTCTTGGAGCAACACCCAACCTTCTCTTCTCCAGTTAAGCTCCCTTCCCACATTTTTCTTCTCAGCTAACACTATCATCGTCTGCATTTCCACAACACCTCCCCTTTGACGAACATCCGACCCCGACTTCAAACCCTCCATCCAATATCGAGCCACGTTCTACCCTACAGCCCCGTCCTCGCTCAAGCTCCGTTCTCTCTTCTCTGCCCAATTTCTCACCCTCACTGATCCTCTCTCACCTTCCCTCCCACCCTCGCTCACTTCTTGTACATCTCCTTTCTTACCCATCTCTTCCACCCAACCCTCAGCTCTCCTATCGCGCTCTCTTGTCTTCTCTCTAACCTTTCCTATCTCTTTAGCTTTTCTCTCTATGATTTTCTCCCTTGAATCAACACCCAAGCCTTCCCCTCCTTCCAAGCCCCCTTTTATCTCCCATCCCCAATCCCTCCCCCTCTCTCCACCTAGCTAAATCCATCTCCACTCCTAACCCTTACATCTCCCCTCCCCTGCCCATAGCCTTTTCCATTCCTTACTTCCAATACTTTCCCAGCTTGCAAAATGAAATTACATTACGATCTCGATACCCAGCAAGCTTGGAACGGTCGAGAGCATGGACATGGTGGGATGTGGTAGGGAGCGGTTTGGGGGGTGATTCCAGTAGGAGAGAGGGTCGGGGAGGGGCGTGGATAGGTGTGGACGTATGTGCGTGTTGGATGGAAAGTGGATGGTGGTAAGAAGCGAGTAAATGGAGCTACTATGTGGAGAGGGAAGACGAGTATTGAACGGAAAGCGGGGAAGGACGATGGTAGAGAGGGGAGGGAGACGGCGACGGGTGCACAGAAGCTGACATGAGGGGCAGACATCGAACGAGGGGTGGGGATGGGTGACTGGGCTAGGGAGGGAGGGATGGATATTCTAAAAGGCTGGTTAGTCTCTGATCTGGCGGCTGCCTCGTCGATGCCACACCAGGTAGATACTGTATAACCATACTATATCCAGACTAGAAGTGAGTGCACACCTATTAAGCAAACAACATCTGCGCTACTACGCAGCTTGCAAAAGCTTGAAGAGATGATTTATTGTTAGGGCTTATCACGTCACGTGCAGTTCTGTCTCGCTTGCTGGTAATTTGCTTGGCGGCCCTATAATAAAAGCTGAAAACCACGACATTTCTGCACCCCAAAGTTGGCGGTGGGTTTTTTGCTGAGTTTCGGGAGGTGGAGATTTACAGAATGGGGGAATTAGAGAATTTGACAATGAGATAGAGTGGAGACTGTCTTGATGGGTGAAGTGTCGGGATTCGGGGAAGGTGGGATTCGAGATTCTCAATAGGGGTTGATGCGCTAGAGATTTTACGTTTCTGTATAGCTGTTTTTTATCGTGAAGTAGGTTGTTGGAGGTGGGTTTAGGGATTGGGATTTGAGAGCAGAGGACGGTAGTTTTTCGACGATGGTTAAGATAGCTAGTTGGTGGTTATGTATTGATCCAAAGTCGGTTTTGGTTGTAATCAGCGAGAGATGAGACCTTGTAGGAGCGGGAATATTTTTGTTGATAGAGGAGTTGGGAGATTGGCTGAGAAGAGCAAATAACTGTTGTAAATACTGTTCTTAGTGGAATTGTAAGAGTGGTTCGGTCCTGAATTTGGGCAGAGACTTGCTGTGCTATATGGGCTGATAGGCTCGATTATGGTTTGGTATACAAGTGTGGGCTCTAGATTTAGTCGCAACGTTGAGTGGGTTGCTTGTGCTACTCCCCGATAAGAATGGCAGAATGTATTTAAGTGGTGCCTGCCTGCTTTGATAGACCACTGTGGGATCTTTTTTCGTACCTGATAAGTCTTGTGTACAATATCTTGTCGACTTTCCTATCCTTCATCTTTCTTATTATCTTCTCTTTGAAATTTGCGCGTTTGAAGTCTACCTGTCCGTCAGCCAGTACTCGGATATCGCTTCAAAGCTCGTTATCTAATATACAACAAGCCCTCCATTATAGAAAGCTTGTAGCAATGAAGTCTGCTTCCACCCCTCTACTCCCTCTAGTCCCCTCCCTTCCCTCCACTGGGAAACCCACCAATTCTGCCTTTTCGCCTTGTCGCCTCAACCACCCGGAACCGCGATGCATATATAAAGTACCGACGCCAACGATTCACCCTCTGGATCGACAGATCAAACATCTCGTCTCGTCCTTCTGTCGACCAATTTCAGTGCTCTCCAGAATAGCTTGCTGCTTCTTGGCGAGAGCGATTGAGAATAACTCGCAGACTGTGTTTCAACTAGGCAGCCATCGAAGACGCTCTAACATCTCCGGCGTAGGAAGGAATATAATAGTTGTTTGTCTAATCTTGACGCTTTCTGGTCGAGTAGAGATACGAGCATGGCTGGCGGGTTGAAGTATAGAAAGAGATTTCTTACGCTAGATGTGCTTACTGTGTTTCTTAAGGCGACACCCTACGTACGAGTATAACTGAGAATTCGACAAAGACGGGTCAGTGATAGTTTGTGATAATAAGACTGGGCGCTGTGTCGGAGATGGGTATGTAAGACTATAGGTAGCAGTGAAGCAATGCCACAGGAAGCAAGCAACGTTTGCAACAGCTTGGCTTAGAAAAAGAAACGGAACGGCAGCCTCCAAACTGGACGTACTACTATAAAAAATCTACGCTACTGGGGTCGAGAAGATCTTGACTGCCCCGTCTCAGTAGCTCTGCTGTCTTTTCAATGTGGATCTGTAACCTTCTATATCGAGTGCTTGGACCGATATGCAAAGAGATTTAGATTTTACATCGGCCGTCGAGCCCTTATCTCAAAAAGCCTCAGCAATCGAAATATTATCCGATAGACAAACTCTCTGACGCACTCGGCCCCCTCGGAGCAACCTTTCCCATCAGCTGAGCTGCAAGCTAAGTTCTGCTTGCCCGTGAAGCAGTATGTAGATAAGCCGAGGAAATTCGAAGCTTTGCAGGTCGAATTCGGGGCACAAAAAGCGAACTGAAGCTGTTGACAAACTCGGCAGATATTATATACTGAGCGCGATCTTGAACCTGTCCGATGCCGCTGTCGGCGGAGCAGGGAGGGAAGAGGATGGAGGAATCACGGAGGCGTGTCGTCGGTTGAATTTTCCGCTAGCGCCAAGACTGTGGCTGATGGCTGCGGCTAATCTCGCCCGTCGACACGAGCGTATTCCGTATCAATTGCCACTACACTGAGTGCCATAGGTTGGACGAGAGACTATGAGATCCCTGAGCCTCGATCGATGCTGCTGGCGTTGCTGCCACGGTGACTTGATGGACTATCAGACCAATACCAGGGACTATTCGGTCGACTTGTCCTTCGTTCTGAAGAGCACATCGTATCTCAAGGCTAATTAGATGTGCCTGCTCGACTCTGATCTTGCATCCTCTAGGACAAGTGGTGGAATATCCTTGTGTCCCAATCGCTTATTCTTTGCTACAGCGGCAACGGTCCACTTAACAATTTTTTATGTAGGAAATTGGTTTTGTTGTTAGATTTTATACCCGGAAAACCGTTAGACAATGGGTAAGTGTCCTGACCGCACAAGCAACCCCTTCCTCATTTTGAGTGCTGTTTGTTACGTCTAAAGCTCCATGAGGGCTCTCTGAAATGCATGGGAAAGCAAGCCTCTTCCACCTGGTGCTCGCGTTCGTGCAGCTTGCAATATCATTTTCTATATGATGTTCTTTGTTTCCGCTGTTTGCTGGTGCTTTTGCTTTGCTTCCATGTCCTATTTGATCAAACATGCAACAAGCAGATTATTGACCAGGGAACATCCACTGCCGTCTTGCCTGAAGTATAAGAATAATTCGCAGCCACTTCTTAGCTCTAACACCATATCATCATGGCTTCCAACGAAGGTCCAGCGAACAATGCTGGGAATGAAGCTGGGGCCAACAGATTGCTTGTCGTACCACCAACAACGCCGGCATCTAATAACAGGGCAACCAACGGAAGGCCAGACAGTGGAATGACTATCCCTGGTCCCGCATCCGACATTGACATCCATTCCGGCGTTACAAGTGCGTCCCGACCATCCGTTCTACCTGGAATATTGCGTGTCCAGGACGAGCACCAAGACATGACAATCGATCTGCAAACCGGTGTAGCTACCTACCGGCCTCTTCTGAATCGAGACCGCCATCGCGATCCTCTCTGCGATCTTCCACATCTAGTTGACCGGCAGGACGTAGAGTCTCAACGTATTCTCTACGCCTTTCTTCTCCTAGCCGGGCCTGGCGATTGGGGAAATACAGTCCAGCTTTACAACTACCTCTTCCACAGAACTTCCGACATCATCACATACGATGGTCATATGGTGACTTCCGCCCTGTCTGCACGTAAAACTCGACAACTTGATGTCTCCCCAGTGAATAAGCATGAGATTCTACAAGCTAGGACAAGTGGAGACTAATGGGGCTAGATATGATGTAGTAATGATGAGCATCGAGGTGGTTTTTGCTAGTTCTATGCAATGCTTACTCGTCAGGATACGGGCCTCGAAATTACTTATCAAAGCTTTTCCTTCACAGGCATGGACAAATTCCATAAGACCAGGCAGCAGATAACGTCCACCAACAGAGCTCAGTTAAGGTCCAGTGCACCACAGGGTTCTTAATGATTAGAGAAGGCCTGTGGAAATCTCTGTCAAGATCAGACTGAGACAATCCGGAACACCCTGTGGAGACTCCACCAAAACGTGTTTGGGCTAATTGCGGCTGTGTCTGTGAAACTTATTTGGAGGCTCTTCACCTTTAGATTTCGATAAGCATCCAGTAACTCTTCAAGTCATCTTCATTCTGATCCTCCCTTTGATCGTAGTGACCACGCTCTGAGCAAGATATGCCGGCTATTGAGGGCGGAATGCTTTCGAGCCTGATAATAGCCCTGCAGGCGTTGCTGGTGGTAATTTACTTCCTGCTCGTTCTTCGGCGTGTCCCTGTGTGGAGCCCGTTCCATCTACTAGGCCCAGATGATACTCCATCGGCGCCTACGTCGTTCTTCACAGGATTGACAGCTCATGGTAATTCTCTTCTCGAAGTACAACGGGCAGTGCAGCTAACGCAGCTCTATAGTAGTGCAGCTCATCGACCTTGGCGTCAACAATTATCTTGGACGACAGGCTCAGGCCCGCGACCTGGCGCCCTGTTGCAACAGACACATCTATTGCCGCGACGTCGCATTCCCTACGAGCCTATCCCTTCATGATCTTCTCAAGAAGCCCCCTTACCTATTCAGGAGCCATCTCGAAGCCTTCAAACGCATGAAGGAACTCATAAGCTTAGCAACACTCCAAGGGGACATTATACCATCGCGGATCTTGAATGAATTTGCTGCGTGTCTGGACTATGTCTTCTTCGGCACGACTCTGATGTCTCGAGTCGATATCTCCTGGTGCACACTGGGCGAGATCATCGAGGATTGCGTCGCGTACACGAGTGCAAAATCCACGTGCAGTACGCACCGACAGGTGCATTATGTCACCATAACGCTCGACCCCTCAAAGAAGCCCGAGAGAAGTCTACTGAGACGCTGCTACCAGAATGACATCGACGCAGTTCTCCCGGAGTGGCTAGAGAGGGTTTTCGGCTCCCTCGTCCACGAAATGTGCCACGCGCGTCTTCTTCTCTCCATGGACCGTTTGCAGTTCTTCGTTGGAGACTTCCTTCGCGTATACGGTAGTAAAGGCCACGGTTTGGCAATCGAGAGCTTATTTAAGCACGTTGCTGGGACACTCGAACGAGTTGACATGCTCCACTTCGACATGCAGCGGATGTTACACCGTTCTGTAAGAGACGACAAGCGTTTCCAGGACAAGGTCGTTCACCTTGCCGATGAAATCGACGGGTCTGAGCTCCGGACATCAGAGATCAGAAAGCTTCTGGTCGAACGTCTCCATGTCCCTGAGGAGCGGGTGAGATTGTATCGAAAGGCGATGCATGCAGACTATACGAGCTTGGAGATAGTGACCCTGATTCATGTGGCAGGGACGATGAACTTCAAGCTTGCAAAGGATAGGATTTGAGCTTTGAGGAGCTAGACAAGACGATGGCGTTGAGAAGGGGGAGGTTTTATAGAGTTGGATTAGAGAGATGAAAGGGTTAGAGGTTCTTAGAGCAGGAAGAGGAAAGAAAGACTAATCAACAAAGGTTCATACAGCTAGAGAAGGAATGTGTTTGTAAGGCTTGTTCAAGATTACAAGATAGAATTAGCTAGTTGGAAGAAAGTCCTTAATGCTCCCTCTTCAGCGTCCACAACTACCTGCCACCTAAATCTCTTTTCTGCCTTGAATTGTGATCTAGCAGCACGCAAACGTGGATGCGATCATCTTTGCGAAAGGGTTTGAAACTGCACAGAGCAATTATCGTGGCTCAATGAACGGCTAGGTAACATCATTCTTCTCAGCTACAACAACCCCTCCTACTCGTCCGCTAAGTTGTCAAATCGAACTCCATTGCTTTCCCTTCATTGCCTGTCCCCAATCACTGATAAAACTGCTCTTTTATGCTCCCTTCCGTTTCCTCACCAGGCATCCCGTCTGTTTTGCGTGTAATCCAGTTGTTGTAAGAACCGGCAGGGAGCTTCATTCAATTGGTAAGATGTCGTTCGCTCCACTTGTTTGGGTGCTGCCAGATCGACAATGACTGGATGGTAGAGAAAACGCTTGCATTGATGTTGTATATCGTATATTTAGAGACCGGTATTTCGAATTGCATATCATCCTGATAGCCATAATTGCTTGCTGATTCGTATGAAAGAAACTATATAGTAGCTAGAGGTTTTTAGATATAGAGAAAGCAACGACAGCATGACGAGGAACAGGCCGGCCAAGGACAAGCCACTTTTGGTCTCTCAATTCTAGTGTGCTTGATGACTGGTCGACCTGTCCTGACATTGTACGCTTTCTAAAGATTGGTCTGGTTAATTACCGTCTGTCACCATGTATGGCATTCACTGATTCTAGACTCAAAGTTCATGTTATTGGACTTTCCCCTGAGTAGAAGTAGAAGAAAGAGACTAGCATGAGGTCTACGACATTGCTTTAATGTAGAGACTAATTGTAGGGCTGACAAGCGCTTGTCGCTTGTCGGCAAACCTGCTACATTGGGGCAAGACACGGCAAGACATCGGATAGCGCGCCATGAAAGATAACCTCAACCCATGCTCTCTTGTTCATTTTGCATTAGTGTAAACCTTTGATGATACGGCTGTTTCGGATCCTGCAATAAGCAGGATCATTCTCGGCTATCTTCACGGTTCTTGAGCTCTATTCCGTGTAATATGTGAGGATCGAGCAGTCTCAGAGCCTAGCTCAATGCCGTGTAGTAGGTAAGAATCGAGCAGCCCCGGAGCGTAGCTCAATGCCATGCAACAGATGAGAATCAAGCAGGCACTGAGTTGTAGCACAGGCTTCAAGATTCTCTTTGAGCAACTTACTGAGTTCCTCTGCCACATGCCGCAATGACAAGTCCCTGGTGAAAGTCCAAAGCCTCCCTACCCAGGGAAACAGGCCGCTAATCAAGGTTGTCAACGCTTATCACTGTCTGATATCAGTTTCCTGCGGAAATGCAAGCCACTCATAAGGTATCTCGCGGTACGAAGCACTGCCTGTAGGCTGTGTCCACGGAGAGCTCGCCCAATCTGGAGCCATCGACAGTGCGTTGTGGATCGGTCTGCTTGCAGGCGAAAAGGCGACATGACGAACAGTGGGTATACCGACGAGCTTCGAGCGAAAGCCATAGTAAAGTGGACTTTTGGACTTGCAGGCAAGCCGGTGCCAGCATCGCCTGCTGGATGCCATGTCCAGCAAGACCGGTGCTGATATCTCATACCAAGCTGAAGGGAAATTATTGGGCCGGCCAAAGTTGTGTCACTTGAAAACAGACATCCGATGAAGGCTGTGTAGATGAATATGGTGGATTCCGTATAGTCTAAAATCTCTTTCCCTTCAAATGTTTGTCTTCCGACCCTTGGTCCCCGGACGCCCTATGGGAATAGAAGCTCGTTTGAGGAATCGCTTTCGAGAAAGGGTAGGGTTGAGAGAAAGTGGCGGAAGCGGAAGCGTAAGTGGAGGATGAAAAGGCGGTGGCGGCAGATGAAGAGGAGGAGGAAGAAGCCGAATTAAGTGCGCTATTGCGTCCACAGTGATGGTTCCCTCGCTTATCCCTTTCACTAGGACTGAGTATGTGTCCTTCTCCGCCTCGATCAATCGAGCCGTATTCCACGGTGGGAGGCGCCAGTACCCGTCCCATATTCCGTATCTCAATATCAGGATGATCTCGAGAACATCTCGACCATCGATTATCAACTGGACCAGCCTATCACTTTCGTGTTGCGTCAGGTTCAAGAGCTGTGTTAGGCCAGCATGATTTCTCGCTGACTCTGGAAGATAATAGCTAATCTCGATCCATGTATAAGCGGCTTCTGCTCGTTTGCTCCGATCCTGGAACACAGAATTGTACAGATGGGCCTCCAGGCTAATGGTCCAACCGGTAGACCTTACAAAGAGATCGGCCATTGAGCGAAATAGCGCCTCGAAAATGGTACCGTGGCCTTCCATCCCGAGGTAGGTTATGCTTTCGAGACACGACAAGGACCTGCATTCAGCATAGCAGAGAAGAATGGTGGCATGACACATTTCGTGCAAGAGGGTTCCTGCAAATTGCAAGAGTCGAGAGCCAGTAAACCCTAGTTCCGATTCATCCGGATTTATCGTGACCTTGACTTCAAGAATCCTCCTCTGTGTGTCGCATCGACGGGTCACAGATGTTTCTCCCCTTATCCGTCGGTCCATGGCCCCAGGGCGCCTCACAACCAGTTCACATCGCCCAGAGAGCTCTCCACAGAACTCCAGATAATCGAGGTATGTGAAAAGCTCTTTCGCCTTCTGTTGTGAGACGGCAGATGTCCAGGGATGTCCAGCCATCATCTTCCGTATCCCTGCTGAGTTTTCTTGTTGCTTTGGGTTGAGGGGTTGCTTTGGAGCTTGTGTAATCCTCCGAAAGGTTGCGCTACTACAGGACGATGATTTGATTGCCAGTCCGTTGACGCATTCTTGACAGGAACCGCATGACGGAAAAGCAGGCGCCGGGTTCTCCCAGGTTGCACCTTGGACTGGGACTGAGGCTTGAATCATTGTTTTGACAACCTATGGAGTATTGGACCTCGGCCAATGTTCTTCTCGGTATGCTCAAACCTCTTTCTACCGGTTATACGTACAGTAATCGTTTGGCCTGTTGTAACTGTGCTATCTCCGTTGCTGAGAGGATCTCTACGTCTAATGAGACGGGGCGACCGCAATACCGTTGTGATAAGGGCTGAAAAGGGCTGAAAAGGCAAGCTTGGTGTTGACGCAGCAGGAGACGGTCTACTACTGGTAAGGAAATCAGCATGCTTCCCATTCAAGCTTGACGAAAGCCACGATACCAACATACTACTGACAGTGACGGTGTTGCACTGGTTCCCCAAAACTGCACCGGTTCCTCAAGACTGCACTGATTCCAGAACAGTGACGCGTATCCGTACGGCTAGCTCTCAGAGCCTTCTCTAAAGAGGTGCTCGTGCTTTTGCAGTGCCGAAAAGATTTCCCAGCAGCTTGATTGAGGTCGAGTCGAGATCACAAAGCTTGGTGGGTGCGTGATGGCGGAAAAAAGAGGTGGTTGAGGCAGGATCAACAACAACAGACTAAGTAAGTGAGCAGCGTTGTGGTGATGTCCAAGTGTCTCCACAAGTCAAGCCGCTGCTCAGTCGCCCCCGTTTGGTGGCCCGGCAAACAAGTTGCCGTATCAACAGACTAGGACACATTCGTTGGGCAGTGTGTATTACATGAGTATCTTCAGGTGCTGCTATGTTACTAGTTCAGTTTGAAAAGGAATGCTCGCCGGAGGAGAAGCTTTTGCAGCTCCATATGAACGTTAAGTTTTCACAAGCTTGGACAGAAACTGAGGGGCCGCACAGATGGCAGTGTCGAGCTGGCATTCAAAGCGAAGCTCATCTTCCGGCTTATCATTTTTCAGGAGGTTTTCCACCAGCAGCTCTTCATTCAGTTCCAGGAGTGCTCAGTAAGCAATTTCAAGCCACTTTGGTCTGACTACACTACTTTCCACTCGAAGCCGCTCTGGTTGAATTGGGTTTGTCGTCCCAAACGAGTCCGTTCAATTATACAACCGCTTCTAGTGTCGTATAGCCCTCATGGAGCAATTTCATTCTGACCTTCTCGTGGGAGATTATGAGCTGTTCGACCAGTATATCCTCTTTCTCCTCGTCCGCTAAGCCTGGGAGCTCAAATACGACTCGAGCGAAAACATGTTGCTTTGCTTCTCTTGATTATACCACACCATCCATCGAAGATACAGTTGCAGGTTGAGATCTATCATCTTATGGCTCCGTAGCACACTGGCTATTCTCTTAAAAAGGCCAGCGAAGGCCGTGTCGACGCCTAGAACTCGGAGACGATCCTCCACGAAGAGAGTCTCTCGTTCGACGAACATGGCTATTTGAGCATAGCAAAGCTCAGGTATAAGCATCAAGAGGAGTCTTTGCTGCAATCGTGTATTTGACTGCAGGGAGGATCTCGAATCGGATCAAGTTCGATCTTAGCGCGGTGCACTTGCTGGTGTTCCAAGCTTATCATCTGGTACGCTGTGTATCCCAACTTGCCCTGCTTATACAGCACTCCCTCTCCTGTCCGGCGGATCTTGATGCGTGGCATTAGGCTGGATCGGAAAAACACCTTATTGGCGCCGGAGGCAAAGTCGTTGAGCAGAGCATTGGTGAGCGGGACCCCACCGGAAGGTTCTGTTGCGATATTTCTCATGGTTCCAAGTGCCGCGATTGTTCTGAGGCAAGAGCCGAGGATTCAGTGTCGTCTTTGACCCACTCTGGGAGCTTCCGGTAATCGTAGCACGATGGGAACGAATCCAATAGATCACAACAGGACCTTCAATTACTCCTCTTTGCCTTTCGTCTTTTAGATGTCGCGATAGTCAACCGGTAGTGGTAGTCGCGATCTCCCTGTTGGAAGTTCCAACATTGATTGCGGCTCCTATGCAAGTCGTTAGCTGTGTCGCTGGCATTTAGAAGGTTTAAGACAGTACCAGGGGATGCCATATCTTAAGAGCTCAAGCGCACACAAATATGTGCCTCAATGCGCTAAGAAGCTGCAAGTCTCATCTCGATCCAGGAATTATCGATACCAGCTCCTTATAACCCAGCTCTGATACCGATCTCCAAGACCAACCCTCGGGGATCTTTTCTCTCTTCTCCGACCAAAATATTTAGTATACTATATCCATGTTTCTTTATATCATAGTAAAGAGGGTTCAATTACACGATGGCGAAACTCTTGCTAATGTTATGATTTGAGCAAGATTTAAGCAAAGGCTCAATCTCCGTAATCTCGGGCCTTCGAACGCAGACGATACGGTATGTAGTGACATCAGTCCGAGTCCGACAATCGCTGACCGCTCATGCACATGTAGCTGGAGATGGTAGTAGCAGCGACATTATAGATGACTCCCAGACTGCGACGAGGGCTCCGATCCTTTACTGCCGAACTAGTCAGCGTCGTGAATTGACACCATACCAATCAAGTTAACATGCTTACCTTCAGACGCCGATAAGCATGGATCCTGCGACAAGTTGCTACCTCTGGATGTTCTCACCCATACTGCCCATGCCCGGCGTTTGATAGACATATATATTCTGCGCGCGGAACTGAGTACGACCCTCCATCGTCATCCTTAGTCCAATCAAGAACGTCCGTGAACTCTTCGCTGATGGTTTTCTTCATGTTATAAGATGAGGTGCAGCCGCTGCTCAAAGGGCCAGCTGCACCTCGACCACGACCACGAGATGGCGTCTAAGCTTCGGGGAATGGACCGGTGGGGTGGTGGATCACATTCCTTCTTTCCGTATTCTCTGTTCCTGACCTAGCTGACCTTTTGTCAAAGCCAACGTCCTCGCCGCAGACCGATATGTCTCACGGTGGTCTCCATTAAAGAACAACTTCTGTTCGATCAATGACCTCGTCGTTGGCTGAATTCTGTAAGGGCTTCACCACTCCCTTTTGTCGGTCATCTTTGTGCTTGTGATAGAGCACCTCTCGTTAGAAGAACCGATGTACTCGAGGTAAAGTAACAATAGACACAATAGATGAAAGGAGGCTGTTCGCTGCTCGCTGGCGATAGACAGGAGTAAATGCTTCTCTCCTGGGTGTGGCCAAACATAGAGGAGCTGAATTTGAAGAAAAATGTTGCTGTCAGGGATAAACCTAGAAATCTATCTCAACGCTCCAATGGTATTCGAGGCTGCTGCTTGTGGAATGATTGTCTCTCCAATTTGAAAGCGTTGGAGAAGCTGGACTGGAAGATTTCAGGTAGGTACCCAGGCTCGACTTTGCTCGTGAAGACTTCAAAGACGGAGATCAGGACAAAAGAAGCCCACCCAAAGGGGCATCCATCAGCTAGCAGTCTGGTAGGACCGATATAGAACAGAGTAGCCCATAGGGTAAAGCTGAGGTTCTGTGAACAGGTGTTGGTGGAAGATCTTCACGGGAAATTTCCCTGTCATGGCTTGAGCACCAAACTAGCGGAGCCATTATCATGACATCGTTGCCCCGTCTTTTTGTCGAGGATGTTCAAAGCTTGTGACTGGTGGAGCTACAAATGAAGCTCCTCAATCTAATCCGAGTGTTCAAGCTGTGCATATCAAAGCTCCAAAGCCTTGCAGCCGTTCGACTAGTCGACACCATTCTTTGTCTGGCCCCTTGATACTTGTCCTAGCTCGTTACCAGCAATCTTAGGGACAGGTTCTGTGGGCATTGGGAGTTGCACAGAATTAGCTGGAATCATCCGATTGCTCATCCTCCACGACACCAGCTTTCGCTCTGATCCTTCGCACTTTCCAAGCCTGTGATTCGACATACCTGGTAAGGAGTCTCTGTGACAATGACAAGGTCTAAAAATTCTGCTCACAGAGAGGCAGCCCCGGAAACTGAGACTCGACATCTCTTGTAGCCTCACGTGCCGTTGAAGCGTCAAGATAAATCTGTAGGATCATCCATCACCGAGCTATGGCGTCTCCTGGTAATGTCCATCGCCTGTCAACAATCCACGACCTAGCTGACGAATTGAACGTAGGGCCTGCAGTGGATACTGGAACCGTCGAGCCTGAGGTACAATCGACGAAGAGACGCAAGCGACCTCGATTCCCATGCTGCCGATCATCATCCTCCAACCTCAAAGCTTCGAGACCATCAGTCTATGACTACCTGGAGCTTTTGCAGTGGGTCAAGGAAGACACAGAGGCTTCAAGCCTCACCGCGGAACAACGTCAGATACTCGATTGCGTAGGAGACATCGTATACAACTCTTCGAACACCGCCCTATCGGCGGAAGTACTCCATGCCTTCGCATCTTATCTAGACAAAGTGTTCTTTCGATCCGCTCTCATGTCGCGAATTTCCATATCTTGGACAGAGGAAGGTGCCTTGCGGGGCAGAGGCGTAAATGGCCACACCAAATACCGAAAGTCTTGCGTGTATCACCAGCAAGTTCATCGCGCCATCATTGAGCTGGATCCGACGCAAAATACCGGCGAGAACGATGCGGATTGGCGACTGAGAGTCCTAACCACATTGGTTCTCGAGCTCTGCCACGCTTATATCGGTATCTTTGTTAATCGGGAGATGTTTCTCGTCGAGGAATGTCTGAGCATTATCGCTATCGGAGGGCATGGCATCGCCTTTCAAAAGCTGTACCAGCTGATCGCTGATGTACTCTATTCTGAAGCCGGAGTGTTCATCCATCTGGATAGGTCGCTTTGGCCGAAGGTGCAGGACAACAAGAGAAGAACGAATGAGCTCTTTGCGACGGAGTCGGCTATTGAGCAGCCAGGTTTAACGAATGAGGAGAAAGTGGACCTGCTTGTTGACGATCTAAAGATTACTCGTGAGAAGGCTCAAACCTTCCAGCGATTGCTTTTCGAGGGATATACAACTTTAGAAGCCATCGTCCAGCTGAGCCGGCGGGTATGGGACGGAGCTTGGATCCTTTATATCCACAGAGGTCATTCTGAGGAGGAGGAGGAGGAGGAGGAGGAGGAGGAGGAGGAGAAGGAGATAGACGATTAAGCTGAGGACGGAGGTGAAGAAATGTGTGGTACGTATATAGTTTAAGCTTGTTGGGCCCTGGCTGACCCAATCATGTATCAAGGTAGAAAGATGTCGGCAAGAAGACTCGGCAGACAACAACACGGACAAGTATGCGGCTTGACTCAATGGTTGAGTGTTCGTAAGATATGTTCACTCTGTTAACGAGCCTGCCTTTACTAATCGCTATGTAGGCATTTTTTGTAAAGACTCGGAGATCAACACATCCAGCAAGAGGTGTCGCTAAAAAGGATAGAGAGCAAGTAATCCCATTAAAATGAAGATCTTCAAATCTCGAATGGCATATGTCTCCTCAACCCAGCGTTACTTATCTCTTGTGTACGCAAACCGAGAAGTAGTCCACCGCTGGTATAGGTTCTTTAACCATAATTCTTCATCTCTTGTATTCGCTGAGTTGAGAAAGATTGCACCAACCCCCCGACAGCAACAGAAGACAAGACTGCCACAACAGAGATCGAAGAACAGCCTCAGCCAAAGCAACAAGACGTTCGAGGCGTTCCACCATCTATTCGGACATGGTAGCGGAAACAACGTATGGGATAAGAATTGAGGCTTTGAAAAACGGTTTAGTATTCTGAGTATATCGGAAGCACTGTTTGCGTGCCGATATTGATACTGCGAGTGCGGGCTTGTACTTGTTCGAATGGTAAATCTCCTCCGTTCTCGACATTCACTGGGAACCATTTTCGCGTATAGACGATGGATTGGTTAAACAAGAACGACCTGAAAGGAAGGCAGCAAATTAATTAAGTTAAATCAAGGCCTTGAGATCCATGAAGAACAGGGTTCAGGAATTGACGATGGACCAAGAACGAGCCAGCAGGAGGGCAGCAAAACGAGGAAGAAGCAGGCTGTCCAAATCATCAAGCTGTGATTGTCGTCTTTGTCGCGGAAGAGATGAGGCAAGCGATCCTCCCCCAATGTTCTGGTCCCCCATTTTTGATCTGAATTCTCACCCCTCCGGAACCCTATCCCTCATCTCCGGCCTCCACCACCCCCCACCCCCAAATCAAACCCAACACCTCCAACCTCCCAAACCCCCTCCCCAACAACCCATCATACCCCCCCGCCCTCTCCATCCCAACCCCCAACTCCTCCCCAACCTGCCTCTCCAGCGCCTCCTTCTCCGGTTTCACATTCTCAATCCAATTATCCAGCTGCAGCATCCTACCCACCACCTCCGCATCCCCATCCGCCGGACACTCCAGCCACGTATCCTCATCGATCTGCAACCCCAGAAAATCATCCACCGCCCAGCACGCCATCTTCATGACATTCTCCCACGCCAGGCCGTGCGCTGTAGGCCCATGTTCGATGAGCGCGTCTTCGATGGTTCGGTGGTGCCAGGACGCGAAGATGGCGATGTAGGCGTGGCAGAGCTCGTGGAGGAGGAGGCCGAGGAGGTAGTCTAGGCGTCGTCGCCGGGTCTCTGGGCTAGCGGAAGGGCAGGGCGAGGGACGTGTGAGCAGGATGCGCATAGTGTGGCATTGTTGGTGTGTGGGACAGGTGTGCACGGGCTGGACTTCGCCGGCGTGGGTGACGGGCGGGTCGGTGTAGAAGTGGATGGAGCAGCGGTGCAGGACCCAGCCTGAGAAGAGGAGGTCGTCGAAGCAGGTGGCGAAGGTTTCGACGTCGGCTAGGGTGATGTCGTGGCTATCGGGGTCTTCGGTAAGCTTGGTGTAGAGTGCGCGGAAGGTGGAGATGGCGGTGTTCTGCGGGTGGGTTAGTATGTTCGAGGCGTGCCAGCGGTCGTAGTTGGTTTTGAGGTTCCAGCAGTGGTGTCGGCTTGGGAGGGGGGAGGGGGCGGAGGGGTCGGTGGAATGGAAACAGGGGAGCTGGTCGACGAGTTGGTGGTAGGTGAGGCGGCTGGGTGTGGGGTCGAAACTGACGGACGCTTGGGCTTTCTTGGGATAGCAGCATGGGGGAATTGAGAGCTGTGAGAGATGATGACCGATGCGGTTGATGTGCGTGGTGTCCATGAGTTTGGTTGGTGAAGGGGGATTGGGTATCAGGGCAGCCTCCTGGGCTGGTTTCAAAGATTGTTTGGTGAATTGACGGGATCTGGTGAAGGCACGAACAGATGTGTATGCGGATGGTGCGTGTATGGAGATGACTCTGTGAAAGTGCCGGGAAGACTGTCCATATTCTTGGGGAAGGAACGAGGGAGAAGATGACACAGCAAACAATAAGAAGGAAACAAAGCATTGTGTTGTGTTGGTGGAGTGTGGAAGTCATGAACAAACAACGCAGAAAAACAGGGGATAAAGAACGGATAAAGTATCAGCGAGATTGGGTTCACAGCAGGCGACCTCCAGTGCCATCTGGGTTCAATCTGCAGTGAGCAATGTCTTGAACCATGACACAGAACTGAGAATATAAGTACATGCAGAGTCAACGACTACGACGACTCTCGACGTGCGTGGCAGATTCTGACATGGGCTGTATCCATGGATGAACAAGACCATGGTAGATGTAAGAAAGACGAAGTAGGAGCAAGCAGGAAGCTCCTTAAGTAGATGGATTCGATGCCAAGCCGTGGTGACTTCTGAGATGTCCAGTGAATTGGGAAGCTTCCTCAAGACTATGAAGCCGAGCTTCACAAGGTGAGCAATCCGCGAATTAATCTTTAACGGAGTGGGAAGCTATTTCAAGGCTATGAAGCCGAGCTTCACAGAATGAGTTCTCCCTGACGAACAGCATCAGCAAGGTGGGAAAAGAACAGCAGGCTAGTGTGAAGAGAAACTCCCTGTGAGATCAGCGAAAGCTCATTAGCACGGTGAATCTCATATGATTGGACTCATTCATTCAGAAACTGGCATCGAAGGTGGGTTCATTCTTTGGTTAGCAGTCTTTGAGAAGGGAATGGGTTCGACACAATAGCTTGAAATGCTAGTTCATGCAAAATTCTTTGCGGACTTTGAGTCCGCCGCAGTGCACACAACAAGGATCGTTGCAGTACTCGATTCACTAGACTCACAGTGACTGCATACTCGTACATTGGTAATGATGATTGGTATACCTCTAAAACCTAGTCCTTTGTCTCCACGAGACCGTTCGCTATCGCAACATAATTCGATGGTAAAGGTAGTTTCCGACCACGGTTGTTCCAGAAGAAAGCTGCTTCGGGTCCCTGGAATAGCAACCAGACGGCCTCCAAAGGTTCATAGTGGCTTTCTAAGAGGGCATCATAGTATGTCGCAGCTTCTTTACTGATCTTCAGCGCCTGCGAGATCTTTGTGTGTATCTCCTCCGAACTTGTGGCTTTCTCTTCGATGAAATAAACCAGGTTCTCCATCTCCCATATCGTTCCATCATCTTCCTCAACGTTCAGCGGAATGTGGCCGTCGTCTGTGTCTCTGGGACAATGGCCGTCTATCAACTCGAAAGCCGGGAGATTAAAATGGTGCAGACCCTCCTTGAAACACTTGTACATCAACTTCTCCCAAGCAAGACCATGCCCTCGAAAGCCCCGCTGTTCAAGGGCCTCTTCAATCGAGATCTTTGAATTGTCTGAAAAGAGTCCGATCCAAGCATGGCACATTTCGTGGAGCAACAGGATCAGAAAGTGACCCAAGCGTCCGGGCGAAAAACTTTGATCATCCTCTTCATTAAAGTCCGACGTACGGTTGATCTCGATTGACACAGTATGGCACTGCTGATGGTCGTAGCACATATGCGAAAGAGTAGTCATAGCGTGATAACCCTTTGCCATCTCAGCCCATTGAATGGAGCACCTTGGCATGATCTGTCCGTCGAAATAGAAGTCGTCGAAGCAGGCTGCATATTGCTCCATGTCATCATTACTGGGGCGTATCGGACCCAAATTCCCTAAGACGGATTCATGGAGGATTTGGAAAGCATTGACAGCCTTGCTTTGCTTCGCCGAGAGTCTTGCTTCCTCGCATCGACTGTAGTCGGTCAGACATTCCCAGGGGTCGGGATATTTATTACCATCCTTGTCACGGGAGGTGCTATTCACTGTCGTGAAAACAAAATCTTCGCATCTGGTGGGTGTATCGAAAAAGGGGGGCTTGGCCACAAGATTGTCGAAAGTCCAGGAGCTTGGGTTAACCTCGTAGTCTTCGCTGCCTTCATAATCGCAGCAGGGTAACTTGTCCGATTTCTCTAGCATTTTGCCGATGCGGTTGATGTGAGTTGTGTTCATTGTCAAAGCTTCGGATGTGGCTCAAGTAGTGCTCGTTTTGATCTGATGAGTAGATATCGGTATGAGCTGAGAGGTTTACGTTTTTATGCTACACAACTTCCTAAGTCGAGCCGGTTGCGGGATTAAATACACGTATCCTGGTGTTGTAATATATAGTATAATGTGTTAATACTTTGGGAGCATGTGTTATCTTTGGTGAATCGGGTCACTCTTGAGAACAACAGGCGAAAGGAAGTGTTGCTATGCTGGTTTTTCCATGGGTCTGAACCCTGAACTCCTGATAGCAGGACTATCAGTCGGTTCTTTCTTTAGACTTGCTGTACCGGTGAACTTGATCAATTTTCGAAACTCGGTACAATATTGGTGACCAAAGTAGCCACCCTGTAGCCTGTCCTATATCGATTCTTCGCAAGCTCTCCGGAAGATGCAGATTCTCCACTGACAGCAGCTCCATGAATTTTCCTTGGAGAGCTGTCGAGCATGCATCAGAATAGCGTGAGCTCTTTTCCAGGGCCATTTTTACTGGAATGATCCACCCACAACCCAACAAAGCATCTGACATGCACCGAAACATCCTGATGGCGACTATACGAAATCCATCGCAGCAGGATAGTTATAACATTTGACGATGCAGATTTTCGAGGAGTTGCGAAGTGCTCGAGAACTGCCAAACAAAAGTGGGGTTTTACATTGGTCTCGACCATTTTCTTCGTATTGCAGCTATGCTGCTACTTGAACCTCGTCTCAGACAACTTCCAAGAGCGCCAAGGGATCGGTATCATTATCAACTCCGTCCGAGGTCCGCTGGGCAGATTTCCTCAGATTGCCCAGTTCATCCGCAAAGTTCGCTTCCAGGACGTCCATGATTTCTTTCGCCTTGATATGATGGGACCTCTTCTCACCAGCAAGTAGCTGCTCAGCCGCTGCCAAGCCTAATCGAAGGCATCTTTGTATGTGGGCGGGAGATAGCTTGCGTTGCTCTTCAATGCTGGCGTGTTTGAACCACAGAGAAGAGGCTTCTGCTGACGGAGTGACAGGGTGCCGCAGTGCGAGGCAGGCAGTGTGGAATTCGGGTTTCCAACTCCACTGCTGGCAAGACACCATGAAGGCATCGTAGGTTTCTCGATCTATATAAGCCTGATCGGTGTTTCGGAGGATACGATCGACAATATAAAGTCCAGCACCACCGAATGCGAATCGTTTCCCTCTACAATCACTCCAGCTTGCTAGTACATCGACGAACTTTTTCATGGATTTTGCCAAGCCAAGACCATACATATCAGTGTTGATAACATATTTCGTGAATATAAGCCTCCACGCAAGCCTACACTGTTTCACAGTCTCAGGAAGTACTCCTGGATTAGGACGTTCAATTGCGTCTTCGTAATAAACCATACTTTTGACAGACGCATACTTCGCTTCGTCCCAAACTTCACCTGTATGTGAGGTCAAAGCTTCTCGCGACGTACGTATGGATTCGGAGTCGCCCTCGAGTGTCGACAGCAATAAAGAGCAACAATGTTCTTTATTTCGTAAGCGGCTGAGCCAGTCCTGCACCGGACCATTTCGTCCCTCGATGATGAGTAGAGGGATCAATCGGACTAAGAGGCCCGTGTGAACGCGCAGGATAGATTGCCAGTTCAACCTTGCCGACCATATCCAGTTGACGACCATTGACCCAATTTTCATTGATGCTAAAGCCTCAATATCTGCGGCGCCCCCAGATTGTCGATAATGATTCAGGAAAACGTAAAGCGCGTTCAAGTACTTCTTGGCTAGATCTATCGTTGCGGTGCCCGCAGCAATGTGGGTTTTGAATGCCAGAGTAATGCTCCTAATGTCATTTGTCGAATAGTGCTTGAGCGTAGTGCGGAAGGATGGCGGTTCTGGAATCCGTGCTGGCAATATCCGTATCCCGGACTCGAAATGGGGGCTAGAAAGAATAGCATTCAAATGTCGGTCAGTAGTATCGCGTCCAGTTGGAGCGACTTTTGGATGTTCCCGGTCAAGAGCTTGGGCAAAGGACGTATTCATGAGGGAGAGAAGACGCTGGGAGTCTCGCCGGTTGATGGGTAGAGGGGGTTGGATCACCGAAGCGAGATGCTTCCAGCTGAGTATTGATGCACCTCTCATCGTGGGCAGGCCTGACAAGCTACGGCGGATGGTGGGGGATCATCTAAGTGTTCTGGTCAGCCAGTACCAAAATGCTCTGATTTACTTCATGAGTGACCTTGGTACCAGCCCTGGGCCTTGAAGTATAAGTCTGCGGACACGCACAAGCAGTCACCACCACAGAACCGGCGGCGAAAGGAGAACTATGAGGATTGTTCAAACGGCAGTAATGACGCTTGCTGTTGCATGGAGTGGTTTAGTTTGCTCCGGGGAAGGCTGTAGGGCTTAGCGTGATCCTCGCGCGTACTTTAATCCGTGACCAAGTGAGAAAGCATCTTCACCATCATCATACCTGACACAACACTGCACCCGTTATCCTCCATTCTCTTCAAAGCACACCTCTTCATGTGAAATCTCAAACTCTACCCCCTCGCTATCTCGACGCTTCCTCCTCGCTTCTCGTCACCCATCCTACTCCGTCAGCTGGTTCATCACGAATTGATGCGCACTTCTTCGCAAGCAAGAGGCATAAGCACACGAAACTCCTCAGCTGGACTTCCTACCACTTGACCCTATCAATACCGCTGCACTATCATACTTCCGCACTCCTTACAATGTCAGAGGTTAAGGCGAGGCCTTCAGGCCCTCGGGGTAGAGGCTCAGGCCGAGGCGGTCGCGGAGGATTCAACTCACGGGGCGGACGAAGCGCCAATCGACCAACAAATGGAGACACGCCGGAAATCCACGAAACCTCTTCTATCGAGGACGAGGGAGAACTGGGCGAGCTCAAGAAACATTATGCTTCGAAGCTCGATATGATCAAGGAGATGTTCCCCAATTGGACGGATGAGGACATTGTCTTTGCTCTGCAAGAGACCGATGGCGATCTGGAGGGTACGATTGATCGGATCTCCGAAGGTAAGCGATCGTCACATGCGGAAAACCCTCCTGCAGAATTGTCTTCGCTGATTCTGCTGGTTCAGGCAACATTTCTCAATGGGGAGAGGTCAAGAAGAAGACCAAAGATCGCTCTCAATTAAAAACCAAAGACCCAGCAACTTCTTCTGCCGATTTAACAGCCCCATCGACTCGAGGAGGGCGGGGTCGCGGCGGTCACGATGGTACACGCGGAGGTCGAGGCCGGGGCTCAGATCGTGGTCGAGGAGCATCTCGTGGCGGCAGAGCCGGGTCCACAGCTAATGGACCACGCAACGCTCGTCCGGAGAAGACCACAGCGGAAACTAGTACAGACACTGGCGGCTGGGATGAAGCGCCGATAACGAGTGAGGTGATAGGCGGCTGGGACCAGCCTGCGGATAGTGGGACTACACCCCTCGAAGCGTCATGGGAAAACGTGACGGTAGCTGAGGCTACTTCAACGCCTGCGCCTGAACCGCCCAAGCCAAGTCTAAAGCCTGATGGTACTCGTAGCTGGGCCAGTATCTTCAACAAACCTGCGCCAGCACCTATCCCGAAGAAGGCGCCCCAACCTTCTGATCTAGGTGAAGAGCCTGCAGCTGAGGCTTTCCAAGACCAGCAGCAAGATTTTGTCGCAGAGGACATGCCCGGGCTACCACCGCCTGTGCCTATGGACGACGCAGGTCCAGAAACTGGCAGTACCCCACCGGCTTCAGCTATTACACCCTCGGAGCCGGCCCTTGATATCACTCCCTCCAAGGATAGGTTGACGGAAACGAATCTGGAGCAACTTCCGGATGTCTCCGAACCAGCACCTGTAGCCACGGCTGCGAGCACAGCAGCCAGTACTGTTGATCAACGTGTGGCAGCCGGTAGCAGTACCCCACTGCATGCTTCTCAGCCACAAACTGATACTCGACCCCCGTTAGGCGGGTACGCCACGAGTGCGTACAAGGCGACTGGTATGCCTGGGCGTTCAGCGAGTTTTCAACGGAAAGTGATGGAGCAACAAGAAGCCGTTGTAATGCCTGGAAAACACGCAGTGGACCGCGCAGCGGTGCAATTTGGAAGCATGGGCTTGAATGGGACACCAGAAGATTTGGATGTGGATAGCGATCGGGAAGAGGCCGAAACGCGTGCCCAACCACCTCAACACTCTCCTATTGCGCCCCGAGCTTCGCTTCCGCCAGCTGCGCAAGCTCAGGGGTTGCCAAGTCATTCTCCTGCCGGAGAAGCTCTTCCAACGCCACGACAGGCACCTGGACTACCGCCTCCCAATCAGCAGCCATCAATTGAGTCATCATTGCCAGAGCAGTCTGGTCAGCAGGCCGCCCAGTCAAACTATCCTTACAACCAGTACGGCAGTCGATATGCTGTCCAGGATGGCCAACAAGATGCGCAAGCTCCGGCACAGAAGGCGTACGAACCGTTTGGACAGCAATTGCAGCATTCACAGCAACAGTATGGCGGGTACCCATCAACTTCCCAGCCTCAAGCTCAGTCGCAGCAAACCCAGGCTCCACCACAGCAGTCTCAGTCTCAGATTGGCGCTTACTCGTCTGCTCCCAATGAGATGTCTTCTTACTACACCTCTGATAGCCAACGAAATGCGTATCAGAACTACTACGGGAGCTACGGTCAGCAGCCGCAGCAGACCCAGCAGACCCAGCAAGACTCCGGCACATCCCAGCAGAGAGTCGGGATTGCCTACGGGACTTCAGCGCCAGAGCAAGCCTCTCAGTACGCTACGAGCCACCCTCACCAACAACCTCAATCCCGTTACGGCCAAGCCGCTGAGGCTCAGACTAGCGGACAATCCACTCCGAACCCGTCACTGCCAAGCCAGCAACAACACCAGGCCCAGCAAGGGCACCAAATGCACCAACAGGGTCAAGGTCACGGCGGCCAGCACGGCACATACCCCTATAATCACCCATACTACGCGAGCCCATATTACTCCGCCTACATGAGCCAGCAAGTGAACAACCATCCATATGGTCGAGATCGTCCCATGTTCGATGACGCTCGTCGCTACGACGAGTCATACCTCTCTCATAATGCTCAATACGGTTACGGAGCCAGCCAAGGCGGGTACGGAGGAGGACCATTCGGCGGTGCGGGCGGAAAACAGGGCATGTATGGGCAACCACATCAGGGCTATGGGGCCCCTCAATCGGCGTACGACCAGCACTCGTCTTCGCCAGCAAATGTGGGTGGGTTTGGTCAGCACTCGGCACCGAGCCGAGACGGGCCTGCTAGCAGTGGACTAGGCAGTTATGCACGCACTGGGTCCACGCAGCCCTCCGAAGGTCAGCAGCAATATGGCGGCGGAGCTTCGTATGGAGGCATGCCCGACGTCTTCGGTCGCACTCAAGCCGGCTACCCAGGGCAGAACCAGAGCCACGGACCTCAGCAAGGCGGGCAGCAGAGCGGAACCGAAGATTCGCTTCGCGGTTATGGGGACTCGAAAGGAGCCAGTGCGGCAAGCCCTGCACTTGGTCAGCCTGGTGGACGTCCTGGGTCTGCAGTCAATAACATGCAGGGTCAGTCTGGGATGCCTCCATCTCAGGGTCAAACCCAGGGTCAGCAGGGATACGGTGGGTACCCAGCTCATCACCAGATGCATGGACAGACCTCTCAATACGGTGCCTCACCTGCTTTAGGCGGCCATCAACAATCTGCCGGCCAGAACCATCAAGCAAGCGGCTATGGAGCGTACGGCGCCGGATTCGGAGGGAATTACTACGGGGGTAACAACAATCGAGGTGGATGGGGAGCTAATTACGGGCACTGAAGCTCGCTCGAAATGCCCTACCGACCAATCTTCAGACTTCGGGTTTGGTAGGGGAGGCGAATGGTTTGTATGATAACAACGGGGTTCTCATTTGCTGCACGTTCTGCGATCTCCTACTCCTCCTAGGCGTGGCCCCAAAAAAGAAGAAAGAGGCCCACAGACTGGTATGTCGCAAGCGGGGACAAAGAGGCGTTAGATGCAGCATGACAGTCGGTAGTAAAGCGTCTTCGAAGAAAAGACCAATATGAAGAACAACTTTTGCTGCATTCTATACATTGCATCTACGCCAGCTAGGTTTCGCCTAGCTAGAACTTATGACCCCTTTTGTCTTTCTCTTCTGGAAGTTGCTGCAGCCACCCCCCTTTCTGATACTGTCGCCCCCCTACCTACAGTGACTTCTACCTCGTCAGCCTTGATCTTGTTGCAGAATTGATTACTTCTCTTGTTGAAACCCTCCTAAACAAGGGAAACAGCATACTTCAACAAAGTTTCTGGATACATTTGTGTATGTTGAGTGGTGATTGTATTGAGAGCTTTGGGTTCTCAGAACAATCAATTGAAACCCATATGATCCGCTCCTAAACTTAAAGGAATCTATTGAATATTGTCGAGATTTGCTACGAAAGCCAACGAGTCTTGGTAACAAGTCTTATTTGAAAGTAAGAGATACTTGATCATCATATATTTCGGTAGCGGGGTCACAATATCAAAGAGAGGGGTGGCTGCAGCAATTCCCATTTTTTCTTTTCCTTTCTTTTCTTCTCTTACAGTAGCTTTACTCCTTCCTTCTGGCTCGTAATCTACCCCCCAATCCAGCAACATCACCGTCTGAAACCCTGTTTCGACGACTCTATACCTTAGATCGGCGAATGCACGCGCGCAGCACCAGCGCAAAAATAGTACACCTACCACGGGCCCTCTCCAATGTATAGGTAAGTGACTCCCTGGAAAGTGCACACTGCCGGCTTACGAGCCATCGTTCCTATTGCAACTTATCCCCTGATTTTTCTCCTCTCCACATCCCCTCCCATCACCAACCTCTCTACCAACTTCCCACCTCATCTCCATCCCCGCTATCACGCACATACGCCGTCCTAGCTTCAAGAACCCAAACGCCATTCCCATAACGCCCACATATCCCACCCCTGCCTCAGCTTACTAACTCCCTCGCCATCTCTATATCAATCCCGCCCACACCGCTGCCTTCCTCCACATCCCACCTCACTCACGAGACTACCCCTATAGCCAAGCTATCCCCCCCCATTCTCTTCGCCCATCTCTAGCCTCCCAGTCGAGCAAGTCCTCTACCCCTAATTTTCCTTGAAATCAAGGACCATCTATGCGCTATCCAGCCTCGTAGTAGAGGGAGACAAAGTAGCTACCGCGAAGCACGCTAGCGCTATATAGGGTCTTGCATCTAGTTGATGGGGATGTGGGGGGTTTCGTTGATGCGTAGTTGATGGAACGGACATTTCCCACCGCTTCGCCCTTCTCTCCCCAACACCCGCGCCTACGATCCGGTAGGGGGAGGAGAGAGGGGAGGTATGTATGGAAGGTGGAGATGGGGGCTTTAAGATCCTATGATTTCCAGAGTCCGGAGTGAAAGCTCGGGGTTAGTGTGATGATAGTTTTATTCATTGATTGCAGATGGTTGACAACGGCGGCAGGGGGGAGTTGGGGGTGTCTGGTTTTTTCCTTCTGGGATGTGTCCAGCAGGGAGGGGGGGAGCTACGGGTTCTGAATAGAGGGAGTTCGTGGTTGTAGGGGGGGGGGGAAGTCAGCTGGCACCAGGTAGGATTGTTGCCGCTTCCTGTTCGCTAAAATGAGTGACTAGGCGAGCAGGAAGCGGCAAAGAAATACGGTCCCACCTGGTGCTGGTGAGTGGATCTGGCTGTTGGGAGTGTATAGTATGAGGCTGACCGCGTGTCGTTGAGACCCCGAATTTCCAGCTACAGTGATGACTGGACCAACGTTGGGATCAGGCTTCTGAGCTTTAATGCTAACTCTATCGCAAGCTAAAATATGTACAAGAACTCAATTCATCGTGTGCGAACCCAGGGAGACCTTGAATTCTAAAAGGGACCCCTTTTGATAGCGTTCACTCGGCTCTTTCCATCTCGTAGAAAAGCATATACACATCCTTCTGCATCGCCAGAACATCGCTCGTCGTACATTCCTTGATCTTGTCGTCACTGATGCGCCACCAGCGATCGCTGGTTTTCCGCCTTCGCCGCAGACGGCCGAGATCCAGTGACGATCTTTTCGCGCTGGTTTGGGGATCTGGTTGGTGGGTTAGTGGAGCTGAGCGGTCGGTGCTTCCAGAGTCGCGGTTGCTGGGCTGCGGGTCTGGCTTCGCTGCTGGTGGGGGTTTGGTGAGCTTGACGCCGGAAAAGGAGCCGGAGGATGGTCGTGTGGAGGTGGAGTCGAGGGAGTTTAGGGATGTGGATGGGGTTGAGGAATCGTCGGTGGAGGGCCTGGAGTTTTCGGCTGGCTTCGAGTTTGAAGCTGGGTCGTTTGTTTCGTCGTTCTGTGTTGGGAGGCTGGGACTTGGCTTTGTGGATGGATTGGGAGAACCGACGTTGCTGTAGGGTCCAGAGTCTCTCTTTTTATGTGGCGTTGAGGTTGGTGCGTATAGATGCTGTCTTCGAAATGACTCGTAGTGTCCGCTGTTGTGCGTACCCTTGTGCGTGACCATGCCAAGTAGCTTGTAGTTCCTTCGATTCAGAAGACCCCCGAGAGCCAGTTTCTCAGGAAACGAGACTTTCGCGAGGTTTTTCGTAGAACTACACCCTGGATCATAGACGGATCTGGAGAGGTGGACGACGAGAACTTTGGGAAATTTGGTGACCTGAACAGAACGAGCAATCCGTCTCTTTGGTGCTAGACTGATGTCTGGTAGTTTCACATCTTTGGGCGGTTTTTCTGGATCGAACCGGACAGCATCTTGTACCTTCTCTATCTTCGATCTGACGAACTCGGCTTCGAAGTCTGATCTGGCGCATGCAACCCGTAGCTCATCTACGAAAACAGACACCGCGTGGTTTAGTCTGCATTTGTCGCACTTGTAGTCGTCTATGAATTCAGTCTTGAAATGCGCGTCGAAGCAGTCGTTCAAGGTCGTAGTGCTTTTATTCGGCACCATGAGGTTTAGCATGACGAAGTTCGTGGGTTTCGATTTTGGCTTGAAATGACAGCGTTGACACTCGATCGTGGCTTCGGTCTGCCCTTCTAGAGGGAAGCCGTCTTCTTCCTCCTCGAAGGATGCCGTGCTTGCCGCTTTGACGGAGCCTGGTGTATGCGGCACGTCTTCTGGAGACTGGGTATTGCGGGATCTGCCCTCCAACTTATCCCGCAGATCGGCCACGTCTTTGCTAGGATCGTTCACGATCACTATATCCTCGTCGCTTTCCCAACCCTGGGCGGCTCTTCTGCGTGCCCCTCTTCCTGCATGGTACTCCTCTGCCAGCCTCTCTGCCACCACCTGCAGAAGTTCCTGCGCATCCTGCTGTGTCCTGCTGATGCGAGTCGCGAATGCATGCTCAAGTACCCTGACAAAGTTCCACGGGGATATGGATTTCTTGTAGATTGGACGCTCATTCAACCTGTCTATCATCAATTTGAGACCCTGTGTAACCTCCCCACTCTGCAAGCTCGCCAATTTTGCGATTTCAATTTCTTTTCCATCCTTGTCTTTGGTCGGGACAGATGTATAGACCACTGGATCACTGAGCTCCCGCCTATGGACCTCTCTGATCAGGTACAAGCGCAGATCACCGAGACCGGCTAGCGATTGTAGGATGGAGTTGATGAAGCAGTCGTTCGCTGGATTGACCAGACCCACGACGCCTTTCTTGCGTGTGCTGGCGGAGCTTGGCGACGAGTCGCTATCGAAGAGATGGTTGGGGTTGAAGAAGTAGACAAGGGCGATCGCTGCGAGCGACGCACTTGCTGCGTAAGTGACGACGGTGAAGGGTCTGTCGGGCATATTTTCGAGGTGCTACCGCCATGCCATAGAAAGATTTGAAAGTTGGGGACTGACCATAACTATTTGAGATAGGCAGCAATGGTTCAAGAGTACCTAAAATATTGGATTACTGCGGTTCGGGAATGCGCGTAGCGCTACAGTGAGCAAGTGTCACGCGCCTGAATGATTCGTAAGTCTTGTGCCAGAGTGATTGACCGGTTCATCCAGTGGTGACCTGGGATTCAATTGCGTTGTCATCCTTAGTCGTATGGTGAGAGAACAATGTTCTACGAGTAATATCTGCTGGCCCCACCACCGGCAAGTTCCTTTCTTGCATATACCGAAACAGCCGGCTTGGCAAGGACCAGGAGCTAGGCCCAATCAAGGTTTATGATAACGATCTTCGAGCCTGCGCCACGCGAACACGGGAACTGGTCGATCGATCTTGCCTTCCGCTCGACTGGGCAAGCTTGCAACTTCCAAGAGAATAACCATTGATCAACTCCGGAGCTACATCTTCGCCTTGAAGACAGACGTCCAAAAGTACAGACTTGAAGAAGAAGACAGACTGCTGGTTGTTTGACCTTCATTCGCAACAGCTCTCTAGTCCCATTTCGTGAGCGCAATGGCTAGTCAATTCCGATCACCAACAATACCCCGATGCATCACTTGCGCGCGGCAAAGAATGAATCAGGACATGTCTTTTCTGGCCACTCCCTTCCACCGACAATTGCGCGGGAAGAAAAAGACCGCCAAACAACCATCCACCATTAAGGTAAAGCTCCGCCAAGATGTTAAGGGCTATGGGCGAAGTGGTGAGTAGGAGGGAATGCCTTTCTAAGGCAAGCTGATTGATGGTCCAGGCTCAATTACACCTGTCGCCCCAGGGCGGATGCGAAACATTTGGTACCCACAGCAGATGGCAGAATACATGACGCACAGCCAATTGCAAGCTTCGCCAGCTATTGTTGCGGAGCGTGACTTCACGTTTGGAATTGAGCAGCCTGAATCGGTGAAAGAGGAGGAGGAGCCGGAGAAAATGGTGGACGTACAGATGAAGCTCCTGGAGGTACGATTTAGACCGGATCCATAATGGCATTGTGCTAATGCAAAATACAGCCAAGACGGGCAACAGAAATCATGGCAGTTACTTTACCGTCCGAGATCGTCTTCTACAGAACGCCCATATCCGGCGCTGATCTACCGAATGACAAGTCTGCTGGCTCTCCCAATGATGTACACACACCGGATCTCACGGCGGGAATGCAGCCTCCGGCACAAGCAAACGTTGTTCCTATATACGGTTCGGTGTCTACTGCAGACATTGTGGATGCTGCAAGAGTGGCTCTCGCGCTGGATGAGCAGGGGAAAAGGATCGTACTTGGACCAGAAGACGTTACCATTCTCCAAGAACGAGCTACCGAAGATGGAATGGAGCCAGGAAGAATTAAATCGTTGGGGGCCTTCGTGGTGGACCTCAGAGTAAAGGGAGGGAATCCTGTCAGACGGATAGTGAATGTAAGAGCACAGGCAGGCAATCAACAGCAATAGAATAACAGATCGCCCCCGAATCTTCATCGTGTACTACGTTCATGATCCAGAGGAAGTTGCAATCAGGAAGCAATGGCTCGAGATGGGGAGCAAGCCGCGGCGGAGAAGCAGAAAGCTTTATTAACCAGACCTAGGAAACTGGACTCACTCGCGGCGAAGAAACTGGCGTGAACGATTAGGACATGGATAACAACTCGCTTTGTACCCAGCCCGAGGACATCCACGAGACCTGCAGATTTCTCTCCCCTCATCGACTCCTACTTCTTCATCGCGGCAGGCCTTAGACATGTGCACGGTCTCTGCAGGCCTGGGGATGTCAAGCTCCGCCATTGACTACTCGGCAAGTACCGGCAGTACACCAAAAGGAAGAAAAGCTAGCAGGAGCGGTAAGCCGATTTCAATGTCTTCTACGGCGCTCGAGATCCTCGGTGTAAGAGCACATCGACGCAATCCGGCCATGGTTTTGTTACGATGGACCTGGACATGTACTTGCAATATGCCTGGCTTACGGGTACTTGCGAATACGTTCTGTACAAGGAAGACTGTGCTATGATGCCTGTCGGGGGGAGTCAATCAGACTTTGGTCAAGGCCTAGTCTTCGCAATACTGAGGGGAACGACCAGCCTTTCCAAGAAAACTTCGATCCTCGATTTTGGATGAGTATATAGGGCCCAATATCTAACGGCTATGCATGCCAGTATCAATGCAGGTACGTAATAGGGAGAAGACGATGCAAGCACGTGTACGAAAAGGACTCGTGGACCTTGATTACGGTCGATTGTCTGTAGGATCAATTGAGGTGTATTTAGGTGCGCATGCGGAGCTGGCTCGTGACAGTAGGATGAAGCCAATGCTAAACTCACTTCGTTCTGCATGGATATCATAATTTCAAACTTGAGCGCTGATGCGGCATTCTTTCTCCATAGTGTGAATGTCATCGAGTGCTCAACTCCACCACAATGGCAATTCGAAACGTTGTAAGTTAATTAACTCAACAGGGGAGGTGTTAGACATACCATCAGTAATTTCATCAAAAACCCCTATGACGTCGTCGAGCCTGATGCTTAGCGGATTCTGGAACGCGGAGCGCGCATGTTAGGGTGGGCCGATGAACCCTGTGACATGTGTAAAAATAGATTCAGTTACCGAGGTCTGACCGGCGATTTTGTTGGAAGTGTTCATGAAACCCCTCCAGATTGGTGTTTTCTTGATCTTTTCATCATATTCTCCTTCGCTTTTCTTCCCTTTGAGAGTACAATAGCGATTCTCGTTATCCCTCCGATACCCCTTCCTTTGTCATTGTCTTGGCGTCGTCGCTGGCGGACAAAGACGTACCTAATATCCGCCCTTGCTGTTATGCGCCAACAGAAGGGAATACCTACGCCCATGCCTTCCTTCGACTGAACACAACTTTAAACGTTCTAGATATTATTTCTTCAATCTAATCGCAATTGTACCTGTGTTCTGGTCCGGATACCTGGACGTCCGCTCGTTTACCGGTATGGATAATAATCCACCCCAGGCCGTCACACCCAGTGGCGCCAGCTGTTATGCCTCCAATCTCAGTCCCGCCGATATACTCTATTGCAAAGTACAAAGCCCTTATGGAGGCACGGTATGTGTTAGAGGTGATTAGAGAGGCATGGGCGATACTGACGATTATCACCAGTTCAAAGCCTATGCTATCTGGGCCGCTTTGGGCTATTCTGTCGCAGCCATGGTGCTCATAACGACCCTCTTCTCCTGGCTGCGACCTCATAACTCCGTCGTTTACGCTCCCAAAACCAAATATGCCGATGACAAGCACGCCCCACCCGCAATCGGCAACGGTCTTTTCGCCTGGTTCGGTCCAGTGGCTAAAATGAAAGAAGCAGCTCTTGTGGAAAAGGTTGGGTTGGACGGCGCGGTATTCTTGAGGTTCACCCGAATGTGTCGCAACATTTTCCTCTTCACGAGCGCTGTTGGAATATTAGTACTGCTGCCGGCAAATCTCAAGGGAAGCATAAAATTCTCAGGCGCCTCAGGTGATCAATTCTTCACGAGCATGACGCCGCAGCTGGTCTATGGCAAAGCTCTGTGGGCACACGTCGTCAGCGCATACCTCATCGATGCTATTATAGCGTTCTTCCTTTGGCGAAATTACATTGGTGTCACTAGACTAAGGAGGGCCTATTTCGAAAGCGCTGATTATCTTCAGAGCTTGCATTCAAGGACATTGATGATGATCGATCTTCCACCAGCTTCTCGATCAGACGAAGGAATCATGCAAATCGCTGATGGGGTTGAACAAACCTCAGGGGTGCCGCGAGCGGCAATCGGACGCAATGTCAAGGAACTCCCCGACTTGATTGACAAACACGAGGACGCAGTTAGAGAACTCGAGTCGGTTTTGTCGAAGTACTTGAAGAATCCAGAGAAATTGCCAGCAACCCGTCCAACACTTCGCCCCTCCAAGAAGTATCGCAAAAGCAATGGAGGAGACAAGGTGGATGCGATAGATTATCTGACTGACCGGATTCGCGAGCTCGAAACCGAGATCGAATTTGTCCGAGAAGGCGTCGACAAGCGCAATCCAATGCCGTACGGCTTCGCGAGCTACGAAAGAATTGAGGAAGCGCATACCGTTGCTTACGCAGCAAGGAATAAACATCCTCAGGGCGCGACCATCAAACTGGCACCGAAACCGAATGATCTGATCTGGCCAAATTTGCCTCTATCTCCGAAGTCGAAGAGATGGAAGCGTTTTATGAACAATTTTTGGATCGCTCTACTTACTATTGTATGGATCGCACCCAACGCGCTGATCGCAGTCTTCCTCTCTAACTTGCAAAACCTCGCCGCGGTCTGGCACGGCTTCCAAAACAATTTCATTGCCCATCATAAGACATGGTCAGTCGTACAGGGTATCGCGTCTCCAGCCCTTACGTCCCTGATTTATCTCATTCTCCCCATTATCTTTCGCCGAATGTCCACTCGAGGTGGAGATACTACAAAGACGTCTCGTGAGCGTCACGTAGCATCGAAGCTCTACGCATTCTTCGTCTTCAACAATCTGATCGTGTTCTCCATCTTCGGCGTGATCTGGGGCTTTGTTGCATCGGTCATGGCCATTAAGAAAACCAATCAGAATATTTGGGACGCCATCAAGGAGGCTAAATTCTTCGTGAACCTTTTAAACGGTCTCTGCTTGATATCGCCGTTTTGGTTGACATGGATGATTCAACGCAATCTGGGCGCCGCAGCAGACCTTGCTCAAGTTATCACCCTTGTATGGACCTGGTTTGCGCGTACATTCATGAGCCCGACACCTCGCCAGACCATTGAATGGACTGCACCGCAATACTTCGATTACGCCGTGTACCACAATTACTTCCTCTTCTACGCTACTGTCGCACTCTGCTTTGCTACTTTGCAGCCACTAGTCCTGCCAGTCACGTTTCTCTACTTCGCCATCGACTATTGGCTCAAGAAGTATCTCCTCCTTTATATCTTTATTACGAAGAACGAGTCCGGCGGCCAGTACTGGCGCTTGCTCTTTGATCGCTTCGTATTTGCCACAATATTGGCGAATGTGTTTATGGCACTTGTTCTCATGGCCCGTGGAACTTGGAACATGTTAATCGTCATGATTCCTCTACCCCTTCTACTGATAGGCTTCAAGATTTACTGTGCGCGCACCTTCGATGCCCAAATGACGTATTACATTAAGGCGACACTGAAGGACCCAAGCACTCTTGCTGAAGCGGGCCAGAAAGCTCGCAGGGGACACGAAAAGGTCGCTTCTCGTTTTGGCCATCCAGCGCTGCATAAGAAACTCATGACACCAATGGTCCATGCCAAGGCGCAACAGGCGCTGAGCCAGCTGTACCGTGGTCGTCTGGGAGGCCAGTCTGATAGAGCGACCGTCTCGGGCCACAGCGATATCGCGCTGGGTCAAATGTCGCAGCAATATCCTGGGAAATCTGCCCGCTTCGCATTCGACAGAGATCAGAAGAAAAAGAATATGTTCGAAGTTGTTCCCGAGACTCATTTGGACTTCGGATACTTCATGAATCGAGCCGAGTTCCGCGAGACGCACGGTGGGGATGGTGAGCTCTATGGACGTCCTGAGGACCTTATCTCTGAACGAAGCGGTACGCCGCGAAGCTTCTTGAGCCGTGGCGCCAGCGACGACGCTAGCTCACGAGCATCGAGCCCAGAACGTGGCTACAGTTCTTCCGGCCGTGCTTATAGCCCCGCAGGTCGTCGGCTGCAGCAACCCACGTATCGAGACGTTAGTGAGGGGGATCCTGCCATTGGGCAGCAAGGCGCATTCTACGGCAGAGGTGGGAACGAAAGCGAGAGTCGGCTGCTTGCCGGTGCTCAGCCCCTTGGCCAGGGAGGGCGCCTCGGAGAAGAGGTTGGGCATGAACAATATGGATTGGACAGGTGGCGCACGGGCGGCCATGGCTATGCCGGTGTTGCTAGTCAGGCCCTAGGTAATGAGGGAACGGGCTATGAGGCGTTCAGAAGAGGCAGGTAACCGTGAATACCCCTTATTCGCTCCTGCATTCGGAGGGGATGTCATTGCATTGCATTGCGCGGTAGGTGGCGGAAGGTTTCGGTAGCAATGGCGGTTGGGTTGCCGCTGTTTGTGATTCCAGCGGCTTGGGCAAACAGCCTTGCTGATAGATGGCATGAACCCACAGAGGTACAATAGACATGAAGCAACGAGAGCAAACTATCATTGAGGAGCTGATGGCCATGCGTGGCTTCAAGGAGCATGCTGGTTACTTAAATTTGTAATCTACTTCCAGACTCGATGGGCTGACCAAAGACAGGCATTTCGTCAACGGCCTTATCGCTGCAAATCCATCGTCTCTGGTCTTTCTACTTTTGAACACTTCGCAGAACATTATCGTCAAGTTCCATGTCTTCTCAATTCATCTCGGACTTCTTCGGCAAGCAAGCATCACGGTCAAGGCCGTGATGGCCTTGTTGTGTAGTAGGTCATTCGGGGTTTGTTATGCAATGCTGTGATGCAGCTACCCTAGGTTTGACTTTCAGGTCCACTCGGGTCTCCTTCCGTCCTCATTGTACCCTTGCCTTCTGGCGCAGGCATCCTCATTACCTCGTTTGGTTCCGAAACCATTGGTGCTTCTTCTTCGCTCTCTGCCACAATCCGGCCCACTTGCGAGAAAGATACCATCGGCGTATCAGTCTTTAGGCGGACTCGCTGCTACTCAGCCTCACTATATTTCTACATTGCTATTTGAGCGCCGTTTGCTACTTCGACAAGATTGAAAGACTGCTCGAGCCCGGTGGTTTGTCACCTCTCCTTGCACAAAGCCTCCTCAGCATGGACGGCTTCTCTGGTGCCGCCGCCGTGTTATCCCTCACGATTCAGCTCGCAAGCACGGTTCATTCGATTCGGCAGTTCCTCCGCAATGTCGAGAATGCACCAAAAGAGCTTGCTTCGGTCATAGAGCAACTAGATTTGCTGCACCAGATCCTGAGCTATCTGGAAGACTTTATGCAGCGGCAAGCCACGCTCGAGCACCCACCGATCTCAGATGCATTAGTCACGAGCGCACTGCAAAGCTGTGAGAAAAGGGTCAGGTCGGTCGAAGATCAGGTAAAACCTTTCACAGCGAGACTTTTTCGCAGACACTGGCTGCAAAAAGCTTTGGGCTCGATGAAGTTTGTCCTGAAGAAAGAAGATATCCAGACATCACAAGTTCTGGTGGGAGGTGCGATTCAGATGTTGCAATTGGCGCTCTTTACCAACCAGTACGAAACCCCAAACTGTACATCTGTCTGGACTGATGACTGGTGGCCAGAGTCCATTATGCACATGTCACGATCACAGGCGTTGAACGTCTTTTGATGCTGCAAAGTCAGACAGCCGATGACTTTATAGAGGAAGAGGCAAGAGTTCCTCCCAAAAGTATCGACAATGTACCGTATCCTGCTTGCCAAGATACACTCAACATCAGCGCGAAGAGCGAATCGAGTTCATTCTATCGAGGAGTGTTCGGCAGTGTCAACCTTCAGAGGAGAAGGAAGTTCGTCAGAAGCCTTGCAGAATCTTGCCCTGGTGATGGAAAGCCTGCCAGTGATAGTCTTTTCGTTACAATTCAGCCATCTTTCATGCAATACAGCTTCGACATGAGCTTTGCCGTGGGAACGCGGTTCATTCCTAGAACGCTGAATGTCTATCATACACTAAGCGACCAAGAACCAATATTCGACTACGTCTGTGATGGTAGCCTCAGTGCGCTACAGCTGGCTCTGCAAAATGGCATTGCTTCACCATTTGTTACAGATGAGTCTGGATACACTTTACTCCACGTATGGTCACCTACGAAACGCTCGAACCGCATCGCGCTAATTGTAATTAGTGGGCTGCAAGATATTGTCGGGCAAACATGTGTGAATTCTTGGTTCAGATTGGAGTGGATGCCAACCGCGAAGATATGTGGGGGCAGTTAGTGTTCTCCCACGTGATAGGGCGACATTCGGATTGAATCATGATTTAGGACCGCTATTCAAAGCGCAGGCCGCGCTAATTGTGACGAATCCTGGACGAGAGGCACTAACGCAGCCGTCGATACTATCCGCCTGTTGGCTCGATATCAAGACTATTTACCCACAACAATTGCTCATTGGTACAGTGGGCCGCCAGAGGGCGCGGAACTTATGCTGTCACTAGACTTATTCGAAGTCAACGGCTCGCAAGAACGGGCTAGCGAATACGTTTACCCACTTCTGACAATAGCATTAGATAAATACGCGGGTAATCCGATATGGGAGTCGTTCATTCGTAGGCTCCTCAACTCAAAAATCGATCTTCATGCCAATAGTAGTCCAGGCGGACTGCACAAACCGGTATGTGAAGGCTACCCCAGCCACCTCCCGTGTTGGGTGTCGCTTGCAACGCCATTAGACCAGCTGCTGGGAAATACTGAGACTCCGTATGAAGGGTACATGAAGGCCCAGTGGTGGCTGAGAATTCTCGAGAGCGAAGGTTATGACGTGAGAACCTACCTAGAAGAGGAAAAGGCCTTGCATGCCATGCATTCTTACTCAATACTTGGAGCCTTTAAGAATTTTCGCGGACCTCATCGTCGGATGCGCTTTGAGCTTGAGAAAGAGCCCCCAGAATTGCATTGGGACTGGTGGACCGATCCTAACTCCTCAGCCTCTCTGATACTGGAAGAGTTCAAGTGGATGAACGGGGCAAACGAGGAATACGCCTGCGAGGACTTCTCATGGCCGACCTTCTGGCCATTCGACGTGTTGAATAAGTGGGACCACTTCAGGCATGACGACAACGAGCGATCTGCTGCCATAAAGCGAAAGCGACTGTGCGCCCAAAGATGGAAGCGGAAGCAGAGGAAGAAGGAGGGGAAAGCCAATGGCTGTCGAGACACTTGTAGGATGCCTGGATCATGGCCTGGATGATCTCGTTGATTACTCCCTTCAGTCCGCATGCGCTCCTTGAAGGTGGCCCTACGAGAATTCCTTTCTCCTCGACTAATTGTACCGACATGTACAGCAGAACATGGCGTTCACTGCTCGACACACAGTTTGGAATGGCTTCTTCCATAAAATCCGGAACCATAGAGGCCCATAAGATATGGCGTTCCCCACCAGTAAGCAATCGAGCTTCATGGCATACGTTGATCCTTCTATTTCCTAGGCAAATATCATTATAGGAAAGCCTCAGAAGCAAAGTCCAGAGTCTCCAGAGGATTATATAACATTGGCAAGTGACTTGACCAAATCCATTTCTTTTCTGCTACTGTTCTACCATAGCAGTACCCGCCTTCCCGCATTAACAGCAACGTTCCACTACCATACCCCATTATTCCTCTGGGTCTCAAGTCTAATCATCTCTCATGCGCGCATCATCATCCTGTTTTATCCTTCGAACCCCACCCACAAACACCACGCCCAAAACTCATTACCAGAGCCTACCCCAATCTTCTTCCTCTCCTCCCCAACAACCGTCCGGCACCACACCTAGCACTCGGACCAGCTCCCACCGTCGCCCCACTACCAAGCCTGAAATCACCACCAGAATCCGAGCCACCGAAGCTAGAAGAACCATCTCACTCACCGCTGCCAGACCCGCTAGATGAGGAGACGCCATCACCGGAACTGCTGCCACCGCGACGGGGAAATATGAGAATGCTAGGCGTAAGGAGCCCTATCCCGGTCGGATCTAGAGATATAGTAGAGGTGAGGGAGAAGAACAAAAAGAAGAAAGCCGGGACATAGCAGAATTGTATTCTCGGCGGCTGTTCGGATGCTGAATAAAGCCATAGACTGATCTGTGATGAGATATGTATTCCTGACATGTGAAGTGCAAGACTTTGACGTGCCCATCTTTTTACTCTTTACAGTCGTTCTCCCCTGAATCCTTCTTGAAAGCAAGCAAAGTCTTTTTCATAATCTGAAAGATTGGAGGTGAAGATACGATGCAATGACTCGATTTGATAGATAAATGTATGGTGTTAGCGACCCTGACACCTTGGTGTTTCGCATGGCTTTAAGAACGCACTCTGTTGGATATTGACGGAGTCATAGGATTACTGGAGGCATTGGGAGTCGGACCCTTTTCATTATGGCTAAGATATCTACCGATTCCCCCTCTTACTAAAGCTAATGACGACCCCCGGCAGGGCATAGTAAGTCATTCCTCATCAATATCTCTTCCATCAATCCTACACAGCCAAAGAACTACACACAGCAGCGCATCTCCCACGAACCGACACTTCCCAGCAACCCTCTTTTCAAGATCATATCCTTCCCCAGCCCACATCCCGACCCGCATACTGCCTCCTCCTCGCCTCGTCCCCAGCCTTCTTCTCCGCAGCCATACGCCCCTCGCTCTTCCTCTCAAACATCCACCACCCGCTCTCCGCCTGCACCGTATCCAGCCCCATACCCCCTCCTTCCCGACTACTGCACCCAATACCCACCGATCCCACGACCATGACCGCCAGGAACTCATACCCGTTATCATCCACCGTCACCGGCACCGTCGCATACCCATTCGGCACCTCCTGCGAGTTCACACTATGATAGACGGCCTTGTCTAACGTCAGGACGGGACAGGATTTATCCTCCCACGTCTCATCCCCATCCTTTTTGCACCCCCCATTCCTACTCCCATC